>Ga0247774_1000143_pt1 | contig 33039 bp, 23 predicted proteins | sample UWRJL001104B6_FD_179933 | JGI IMG/M metagenome (GOLD analysis project Ga0247774, IMG submission 179933) | Plant litter microbial communities from Arlington Agricultural Research Station in Wisconsin, United States - UWRJ-L001-104B-6 | ecosystem: Environmental > Terrestrial > Plant litter >...
GACAACCTGTCGATCATTAGCAAAAGATCTGTCATTGGGCCCCCATCTGACTTAAAAAAAAACAATCCTTGCATTGTTCATTCCAATTTCGGGAAACTTGGCGGCTTCTCCGTAAGGCTGAACATGTGGTTTTGCCTGGGGAGACGGTTCCGCCGGGTCCAAACCTTGGTTTCAAGTTCCCCCCTTGCGGTTGTCCCTGTCAGCAATTGCCGGCTTCTTGATACTTCTTGGCGATGAATCCTTCTTATTCGGGCTGCTTTCCTCCCGTCGGGTCTTCGCGACCGTGAGACTTCGCCCGAGAAGCTACCGACAGCGAGAACACGGTGGAAATACCTGTGCAGCAAGCAGAGAGCTCAATGTTCGATCTCTTATTGGTTTAGTACGGGCCTTATCCCTATCTAGCCTTTGGCCATCTATCGATCCATGCACGTAGACATGGCAATGCGTTCCACCTCTTGATATGAGCGCCGTCTTTTGAGCACAGGATTTTCCTCTACCTATCGTAACATATTTCTCTCCCACGCCGACTTGCGCCTACCGGCAACTCCTCCCTCGATCTCCGCTACCCGAATGCGAAGACTATCCGCAAATGCCTCGATAACTTCCATGTCTGTCAGCCAAGCCAGCAAGTGCCGTGTGTATGTGCATTGGCGTCGACAGCTTGGCTTCATGTCGTCTTCCCATGCCCCGCACGCTCGCATCAACTTGTGCCTCTGAATAGAAATACCATTAGTCATTACCATGCTCAGCTCGATATGCTTCGGTTGACGCTTCGAAGACAACCGCCCCTCTAGTCAAATCGTCGTGCGCCACAACTCCCAGCCCGGGGCACTGTCAGGAAGAAGCTCACGAGAAAGCCACCGGCCCCCTGGCTCACTGGTGGTGTGTCGAAAAGGTCGAAAAAGCTGTTGGCCAGACTCAAATGGCGTAGTTCGTTGCTAGAGCCTGTTGGTCATTCGGCTCCATTTGGCTGAGATACTCAGCAAACTGAGGCATGATTTGCTTGTAGATGGTAAGAGCCTGCAGTGAGACGTTAGCTAACCGGTCTTTCTCGAGTTTCAAGTGGCAATGAGCAGACGCACGTGCTGGAAGACGTTGTGCAGATCACGGTGGAGCTCGGTACGCGGGGTTTGACCACCCTGGTACCTGGCGATGGATATGAAAAAGTCCAGCAAGGACTTTTCCATGGCCTGTGGATTCTGGGCTACAATCAGAGTGAACCCCTTGAAAGCTGTCTCTTTCTCTGCCATCCACGTTACGTTCTCCATGGTGGACATAAAATCTTGAGCAAATGTGCCGAGATGGGGTGCCAGGAGCTCTGCGTTGTCCAGGCCGAGCCTCCCGAGCGTGATGGCTGCGTTCTCAGCCAGCACCGGTTGCACCCGCGGGTTGGTGAGAATATCGACGAGATATTTCAGAAACTCGGGCACAAAAGGGGCCATGCCAGTCTTGTACTGCATTGCAATTTCGCCCGCAGCCCAGCAGGCATTGCTTATCACGGCAAAGGCCTGGTCAAAATCGTCGTCGAGGATGGCATCGAGGTCGAGCTGTTTGATAATAATCATGCGTATGATGTCGTCGACGTAGGGCTGGAGCTGCGGAAACACATGACGGGCACAGTCGCCCAGGAGCGCATAGGCCGACTGCCGGACCGAGTCGTCTTCGGGATCTTCGAGGCAGAACCCCAGGAGCTCGAAAAAGGGTCTTCCTTGTTCAGTGACCAGCTCCGTGGCCCCACTACCTGCGACTGCTTGTATGATGGCGGCAAGGAGATCAAGGCTCGTGACCAAAAAGTCCTTCTCAGTCTTGTCAAGGTCTGGGTTGGACTCGGCCGCCATGTTTGACTCAAGGCTGTTATGGATGATGTTGACGCAGCGGTGGAACATGGGCTTCGCGTAGGGGGCAAATTCTTGCCCGAGGGCCACGGCGACACAGCTCAGGCACTCGAACAGCGGCAGAAGCTCTCGGGATTGATCCGAGATGGCCTGGTATCGGTCGGTGAGGGCTTTCATGAGCTGGCCGTGGTTCTCGGTGCGGGCGAGCCAAGCCGAAGTCTTCTCGGCCAGCATCTGAACACAGTCGTAGAGGATGTACATGTTCTTGTCCTTGTACTTTTCGAAGCAGAGGATGAACTGCTGCGTTAGATGACCGGCATATGGTTGGAGGGCTGGGCCGGCCGTCTCGATGAGATTTGCCACGGCCGATGCTGCAGCGGCCTGGACCTTCTTGTTCTTGTCGAGCATCCTTTGCAGAAGGCCATCCACCATGGGCTCAAAGTATGCTTGCTTTTGAGCCGCGTCCACCAGGCCCGCCGCCCATGACGAGTAGCGACTGAGGGTCCAGCAGGTGATTTGGCGAACAACGACTTCGCTGTCGCCCAGGAGCGTGATGAGGTAGGGAACGAGCTCGGGTAGGTGGGGGGCTACCGTGGACATGCATCCTTCCGAGACTGCGCCAAGGGCAAGAACTGCTGCTTCCCTGTGCGGCCAGTCCTCATGCTTGAGATTGCTGGTCAGGAAGGGCAGAACGCACTCGAACACCCGGCCCTTGAAGTCCCGAGCAAAAACGTCCAGGGCGGCTGCGGAGCCCTTGCGGATGGTCCATCGCTCCTCGATGTCGCCGTCTTCGTCAATTTCGCCCTCCTCTAGACCATCCTCGTCCATGCCCGTGCCCTCCATGCCCGTGCCCTCCATCTTTGACCCATTCTTCTCCACCACGTGGGCCATCTTCTTAGCGGAGGAGCTCTTCGCAAAAGTCGGTTTGATGTCTTGCACTCGATCTTCCTCTTCGTCGTCGTCAGATTCCCCACCAAGGAGAGCAATGTCTTCTCCGCTATACACCATACATTCAAGGAGAGTGGGTATAATCTTGTGGATATACGGATCCAGTCCCTTCCAGAGGTCGTCGTGCTCTCCGACAGAGAGCCAAAACTCAGAGGCTTCCAAAGCGAGGTCCTCGTCATCCGACTTTTGTTGCGTCAGGATGTAATCAATCAAGCCACTCAGATGTGGCTCGAGCTTATCCGGGCGGGCGTCGACGAGGCGAACAAATGCCTTGCAAACCTGCAGTCGCACGCTGATGTCTTGGTCGGATGCTAGAACAAACAGGTGCTGCAGGAGAACGTCGATCGAATTCAACATGGCCTGCGATTTGCGGGGCACAAAGACGTTAATTGCCCTCAGAGCGTCAGACCGGACTTTCGGCAGGGGGCTCTTGGTTGCTTCGATGAGCTTCGGCAGGACAAAGTTGAGAGGCCTCTGTCCATTAAGCTCCCGTTCGAGCATTGTGGGGTTGTCTTCGCAGATGGTCGCCAGGGTTGATACGGCTCCAACCTGAGCACTCTCGGAGAAAGTGGCCGTCTCGTTCGTCATCATTCCCATCAGCGTAGGCAGGAGCTCGGGCCAGCCAACGAGGTTTCCCCGCTTGATCAGCTCGGTTGCTGCGACGCCGACAAGATTTCGAATGTGGCTGTGTTGATCTTGAAGGCCGGCGAGAAGGGCAATCTTGATGAAGGTCACACTCTCAGGAGGTATCTGCTTATAGTTGGACTTGATGTTGTTCTTGAGCATGAGTGCCGATGACGACCGAACTACGTTCCAGTCGTTCATCGACAGATTTGTCCCAGGAGGGGGCTCGGGGCCTGAAGCGATGTAGGCAAGGTAGTTGTTGATATCTGGCGATGCTTTCGCCTGCAAGAGCATCTGTATCGCATGTCGCGGTCAGTACCCGTCATATTTGTCCAGCTGCGAAATCGGGGACGCGATACCATCTCAGCCTGCTTCTGCGCTGCCTTGTCAAGGTGGTTCAGCGTGTCTCTCAAGTAGCCACAAAGCTGGGTGAGAGACTCTGGATTTGGTTGCCAGTTCGCCATGACTGGCAAATGTGTATGCCCGGAGCGGGCAGCGGCGCAATCCAAGTTCGGGACCAGGGGGCAATAGACTGCTCGACGCAATTACGGACCGAAGGTTAGAAACAATGCAGCGGGCTGCCGTATCGAGTAAGCTAAAGAGAACTAAGAGGCGAGCAGGTACGCTTCAGGCTTGCGCGTTCTTGAGGTTGCCGTGCTGGGTGCAAGGTGGTCTCGACGTTGTTGACAAGGTCGGTCGGAGGAGGCAGACAGAAAATGGTAGCAGCCCCCGCGGCGGGAAGTGTGGTGGGGTCAAAATTTTTTGAAGGTACGTATTATCTGAAGACCGCCACCAGTTTGCACTGAGGTCGGCTGCCACCAGCGTTGTGTCAATCAAGGGCAAGGAAAAAAACGAGGTGGATCGGCTTCGGGTTTACTTTTATCAACACCACATATATTCCGATTCGGTGCTTTGAAGAAACCAAGGCAGGGGAATCTACTAGTCGCACAAGTAGCTAGGAGCTCTATGTAGGAGATGCAAGTGGTTTTGAAGCCGAAAAATAGCAGTCAAAATCAAGGGAGGAGGGTTCAAGAACATTATACCTGAAATCGCACCGCACTACATCATGTACAGGTGCATGTTAACTGAACCATTTCGTGGGCACGAAAGTCTAACTATTCCCAAAGTGCCGTTGTAAGGCTGCGAGGTTTTTTTTCCAAGTGCGAGGAAGCTCTTGCCACCTGAGGGATCTCCGGCGTTTCAGAGGCAGAAGCCGAAGTAGTGGTGCTACTTTGGAGAGGTGAGAAGGATTCCCGCGTTCGGCGATCGTGAGGGTGGAGATCCGGGCTCATTGTTTGACTGTGGTCAGGCCATCGGAAACCAGACTTCTTGAACACACAAGTGGTCATGTGGATAGTTTTCACTCAACCACGAGTCCCATCACTACGATTAGATTTTGGAGGGCTTACGAAGCGTCCTCAGATCAAGGGGTTCTGATTTCCCCAATTTGGAGCTCGTTTCGAAAAGCCTAGGCCGTATCACAGTCGGATTTGAAAGAAAAGGACAGCAATTTTCCCAATCAATTACGCATGTTATATCAAGGTGCATGCGCACTCAGTGACTGCTTGTTTCCTGACACGCCGATTTGACGATGTGAAGCACGCACCGACCCCAACCTACGCAGGCTGCCAGGTCATTGAAGACCATATCTCCAAGGGTCATAGTGGACACACTGTATTTGCGAATTAAGTAACTACCCGTCGTCGCTCAAACATTAAACCCCCGCCCCTGCTACCAGCTTAGCAGAAAGCTCTTAATTCCGATCGACCTCGATTCCGATAATCTGCAAGGTTGTTGTCTCTGGATATGATTCTCACAAATTGATTTCTCAAGCAAGCCGCCTCCAATGTTTTGCGTTCCCAAGCAGGAACCGCAGCCACATCCCAGTGCAAGTACGATGGTATATTCACCGAGAGAGAGAAAGTTTAGACGAGGTGAATAGAAAGCGAATAACGCAGCGTACATTTCTGGGCGATATGTCAAGGACTCTGAAGTGACATGGCATTTACCTCGTATTGGATCCCGTTTGAATGGCCAGTAACAGGTATGGTAGGGCACTGGTTTAGCGGTCGCTTGGCCCTTGATAGGGGTCACTTTCGCGGCGAAACCAAACCTCACCAACAAATAAAAACTATCGAGAAGGAACTTAAAAACAAATTTCTGCATTCCGACGAAGTACGTAGTGCTCAAGCTCTTCCAAAAGGTCCAATACGATATTGATCAGGGCTTCTTCTTTGGCAGTCAAACCAGTGGCGGGGGGGATCAAACAAGCCCCACCGAGTTTGCGAGGGTCTGGGAAGTGATGGAGGTTTGCACAGGGCACCTCAGAACGGAAGTCGCACCCACGAACCACGAACCCGCCCACCATTACATCTAATTCAGGTCCCCTAGCCCCACAGCAGCCTGAATGACGCGGCTAGATGATATGGCCAAATTCTACGCCATAAATGCCTCGGCACATATCTCATGAGAGAGCCTTGTGCAACTAGGAGCCCCATTTCCAACAGAAAGTAGATTGCGCGCCACAAGGAGCCTCGCAAATTGGCAGGTAGACACGAGCTGATTTCCTGTTTTCATTGTTGTACTACTCAGTCCGCCAAGTTAACAGTGATGCAGATTTTGTCCATTGCGATGCCCTAAAGGGGGATCCTGATTGGTACTCTCAAAGGTGCAGTAACTGTGGTACCCAGCAAACCCTGACTCGACCGACGACAACCCGCACGGGTCGTAAAGATTTCAGCTTCTCTCTCCGTAGCCAAGACTGTTGCAACCTATCTGAAGCATCGGTGATTCTAATTAGATGCTAACAACTCGCCCCTCCACGCGCAACTTCGTACCGCTGGGCCAATGTCTCTTTTCGCATGATGGTTGGTCTGCATGAAAAGGTGCTGTCTCGAAGATTATAGGATGCCGTGAGATGGCGCTGCGAAGGATGTATCGATGCCAGATGCTAAGTTGGCTCATGTTATATGTCACCTCCGGCGCAGAGGGCTAGTCCCGGGGCTTGAGTTTGTCCAGCACTACCTCCATGATCTTCTTGAAGACGTCCATCTGTTCCTCGACAGCGCCGCCCAGTGCCGTGTTAGAAAAGCTGAGTGAATTGCCAACATATGCAGGGAGCCCAGTTTTTCTTGCTACCATCTTCGCAACAATATTGCCAAAGTCCAGATTCGCCTCGTCGCGGAATAGAGGCGTGCAGAGATTTGTACTATCATGCTTCTGCGAATATCAACTTAGTGGTCCTGGTTGGTATCTCGGTGAGAAAGGGAACGAACACTCGGAACGGCGTAGACAAAGCTTCCCATTGAAGGAGCCTTCGAGGCTTCATCGGGAGTAGCCGTTGTTAGAAATAAAATGACATGCCTCTCTCGTTTCGTCATGTGAAGATAAACTCGCGTATCTAGGCCTTTGGGCAGAGGGAACGAGAGTTGCATTGTTTCGCTGGGACTCGTTTCCATCTCGGCGCCTCAGCGGTTCGACCATATATGTTTTATAAAGTGGGAATTGAGATATTCTTCGGCAGTGGGAGCATCACCAATAAATTTCGAATCTTAGCGTTAAACGGTTTCCTTGCAGAGTGAGCCGGCATTCACGATGAAGCGCCGCGGGCGATGGCAAACAGCACGATTGAAGTAGAACGAGCGTTGGTAGCCTGCAGGCGCTACATTTACTGTTTGGTTTGGCCCAAGCTCCCATTGTTGGACATCACGTGGGCGCTCCGAATGGATTTCAGGCTCTGTCTGATTGGGGGGTCGTAGGGATGACATGTTGCCAAGTTTAGAGCTCTTCTCTGCGCCGCTCTTACCCCCAGATTCCCTGGTCAAATGATGAAGATGGGGGGCATGTCCCCGACGAGGGACGGAGGGCAGCATGAGAGGCTTTTTTTCCTTTCCTTTGAAGTACAGATACACCACCTCAATTCACAATTCCAATCCCTTCTATACCCTCATTCATTGCAGCGACAAGAGAAGGAGAAAACTGCAACTGTATTAGAGGAATGGCGAACCCGTCGCTCCTCCTGTTGCCGCCTCAGCTCTTCCTTTGCAAACACTTTGATCGAATGCGTTGCCCCTCCCCCACTTCAGAAGGTCCGAAGCCGCCGAAAGCGGTCAACGACCAGAACCACCGCCAGCCGCAGCAATTATCTCTGGGTTTTTCAAGCCATGAAAAGTGGCCGGATCCGAAGCCGCCCCGAAGCCGCGGATTGAGGATATCTCATTTAGCGATGGAGGGGCTCAAGGAGTGGCAGGAAGGGATGGAGAATCAAATGGATGATCCTGAGGAGATGAAGGTGCTGTTCACGGCCTTGGACTCGTTCGTGTGAGCTCAGTTCCTGTTTTCCTCATCTGCCGCGCTTTCATCGCAGCATTCCTTAAATAGGGGGTAGGCTTCGTGTCAACCCGATTTTGGAACAGTCTTCAACGTCCGATAGAGTCCAGGCCAATTCTGGTTATTTCACGCTTCCGTCGTTGCTAATACCTACACAGACAGTATTCGCGCGTGTCCCATCTCAACGTCACTCATTTCCGTCGTCAGTCTTTCTACGCGCTCCCAGAGGCTCACTGGAAGCTGCTCGCCGCGCCCCCGTTCAACTACCTTGACACGCTGGTCCAGGCCGATGAGGCAATTGAGTCCAACGCCTCGCTGGCCCGGGAAATTGTCAAGCACGCGCTGACAACCTTCCATAATTGGTCGGCGGTCGACGAAAGCGGCGAGCCAGTCATGCCCCAGGAATGGATCCGTGTCGCCAAGAACAGCGATGTGGACAAGGCCAGGAGCACGCTTCGGCAATTCTACCGAGACTGGACGGCCGAAGGTGCACAGGAGCGGGCGGCCTCTTACGGACCCGTTCTAAAGGCTCTTCAGCAGGAGCGAGAGAGAACAGGGGGCAACCGGGCGACGCCCTTGAAAGTTCTTGTTCCAGGGGCCGGGCTGGGCAGACTTGTATTCGACCTCGCTTGCCATGGGTTCGAAGCCGAAGGCAACGAATTGTCGTATCATCAGATTGTCGCGTCAAATTACATCCTCAACAACTGCGAGTTGGCCGGACAGCATACCATCTACCCCTGGGTCCACAGCTTCTCAAACCATCTCTCCCGCCAGAACCACCTTCGGGGCTATAAGGTCCCTGATGTCCATCCTGGCACTGTCCTCGCCGAGGCGCTCGCCGCCGGCTCCGAGGGGACGATGTCCATGGTAGCCTCCGACTTTCTCTGCCTGTACGGCGACGAATTCCACCGCGACTCGTACGACGCCGTCGCCTCCGTCTTCTTCCTCGATACGGCGCCCAATCTGATCCGCTATCTCTCCGTCATCTACAGTTGCCTGAAGCCCGGCGGTGTGCTCATCAACGTCGGCCCTTTGCTCTGGCATTTCGAGGGACACGCTCCCGGCACGCACGGGGCTTGCAATGATGACGACGGCGACGGGCACCAGCACTCTACTTCGGGCATTGCGGACCCGGGAAGCTTCGAACTCACCGATGACGAGGTTATGGCCCTGGTCGAGAGCCTCGGCTTTGTCGTCGAGCAGCGGGATACGGGCTTCGAGGCGCCGTATATCCACGACCCGGAGGCTATGTTGAAGATGGTGTATAGGGCTAGCTCGTGGGTGGCGCGAAAGCCCTCGAGCATGGAACACGATGCCCCAGTGAGTCGATAAGGTTACCGTGTACCCTCGACATTTGTGCCTTTTGTCATTTCAGTCATACATAGCCATGGAGTATGCGCATTGGAGGGTCCGTCGTCAGTCAACAGAAAGGGGTTAAAGGATAACTATATGGGAGATAAATAATAGAGACTACTTTTAGACGTTTATATACCGCTTCTCTTTAGTACATTTACTTACATCGAGACATTATGGTCCCATAGCGACACTGTGGGGTCCTTGATAACGATTGGCTATCTTCAATGGTATTGTGCAATATCCTTCCCAGCTTTCATCAGAGTTTCGAGTCAATATTCAACTCTCCCCGCGCCCACAGGGCGCCGCCATCAATAGCTATTGCCTCGCCGTTGACATGGGCTCCGGCACGGCTTGCGAGATATACGACGGCGCCGGCGATATCCTCGGGCTTACCAAGCCTGCCCATCGGGTTTGAGTGACCGACCTTATCCGCCCCGCCAACCAGGCCGAGCAGCCCATGAGTCATCTTGCTAGGGAAGAATCCCGGGCAGATGGAGTTCACCGTCATGTGCCTCGGCGCCAGCTCAACTGCGAGGTTCCGGCCAAGGTGGATGACGGCCGCCTTGGACGCCGAGTAGCCGTACGTGCCGTTCGGCCCCAAGGTCCCGATGCCGAGCCCGGCCACCGACGCGGTGATGATGACGCGGGAAGGATCATCGAGACTCGCACGCTTCTGCAGCATGGGCGCAAATTCGCGTATGGTGTTAAAGACGCCGCGCACGTTGAGGTCCATGACCTTGGCGAAGGCACTGTCCGGATGGTCGTCAAATGGCGCGCCCCACGTCGCCCCGGCGTTTGCGAGAAGAATGTCGACATGATCCGTGTGCTTGGCCACCTCCGCCACAAGGTTCTTAACGCCGTCAAGCTTAGAAGCATCGGCGGGGACGGAGATGGCGACAGCGCCAGGCTGGAGGTTGGGGAGCTCGTTGAGGGCCTGGACGGCCGATTCGCAGGCGGCCGCCTTGCGAGACGAGATGAAGACTTTAGAGCAGCCGGCTTGTAGGAAGCTGTGGGGTTTGGAATTTTAGCAACCTGTATCTTCACCATTTCGTTGGTTCCAAGCCCTTCCTAAAAGTCCATCTTCTTGACCGCCAATTCAAGATAAGACTAGAGCAAGAACGGCGACAAAAAATGTGGAAATATGAAGATCCTTACGCCGAGGCAGCATGCAGACCCAGTCCACGCGAGCCGCCACTCACGACCGCCACCTTGCCCTTGAGCGAGAAGAGCGAAGGAAAATCGTGCAGATGCGATTCCGACATTTTCGAAAAATAGCTCTCGCCGCCGAATCCCTTGACCAATTCTACGGTGTCCCAAAATGGGGGTACCTCCGGTTCGCGCGGCGGTGTTGATCGCTTTTCGTGGTTTGTTGAGCCGTCGATTTGTCAAAACAAACCATTCAAATTCCAATTCTCAGCCAACAGTTGCGTAGCTAGCGCCAGGAGCCAAAGCTGCCAGGCAAGCGTCGTTCGTCGTCGAACTAAGGGGCCAAACAAGTAGAATTCCACTCGGCTCTGCTCGGCTTTTTATGTCATCTGCTCCGTGGGAGCGGTTGGAGGATCTGTGTCTGCTAGCACGAAAATGTTGCTCCAAGCAAGAGCTTCTTGTAGTCTTCTCCAACCATTGCGGGGCTGGGCGATGCCGAGGCATGATTGAAGCCACCCCCCGTTCATCGAACTTGTGCTGTGCGCACCAAGTCTACTACCTTCGTACAACCGTTACGCGCCAAGGTTTTGCCGCAATTTTCGTGGGCTTAGCGGAGAGCTGCTGAAGCCCGTTTGTAACTCTACCTATCCAAAAAGGCTGATCTAGCCTACCATTCTACGCCATTGTTAGTCTATCTGTACCTGTGAGACCACGCCGGTCAAAGCCGTCCGTCCACTGTAGGCGATTGCTCCAAATTTTCCACGCCCCCACAATGCATCCCGCCATACCCGCCGCTCAAAACTCGCCTAGATGGGCTTGGAAGAGGTGGCTAGAATAAACTCGAGGATTTACTCGCCTACCTACCACCGTGCTTCGCAAGGATTCGCGGGAATACATTTGAGGCACCTAGAGCGGTACATGTGTATCCATTCATCGAGACGGCACTTACAATCGCATGCACGCACTAAAACTACGATCTCTTGACCATGATTCATGGCATTCCCACCATGGCTTAGCTTATTGGCTGCGAAGCAATTCCAACGACGAACCATCTCAATAGGAGTTATGGCAAAGCGAAAGCCCACTGTTGGCAGTTCGCCAAGAGACAACTGATCAGGCCAACCCACCTGCACACCTGCCGCTTGACGAGCCTCTTCGTCATCACGGCAGGTCGGAAGTTCGTCCCGTTCCCCGGACAAGTTGCATATCGGGCATGCTGGGGATATGTGAACGTACTCTATTTTCTAACCAAATGCCCGTACGCTTGACACACCAAGCATGCTGCTGTCTGTCCAATATTTTTCCAGTGTCGGCACTCGTTGCCCAATTGCTAAACCGTCACAGCATCTTGAACTAGATAGGTCCTTAACGCGCCAAAGAACCTTGGTCCTTCTCTCTCTCGACGTGACAACTCGTCTGCGAAGGGAATACGAAATAAATCAACATCAAAAATGGGCATATTGTAAAACAGGGGGCCGTGGATGGTGGCACGGTGGTGGCACGGTGGTGGTGAATCGCGGATGGTGAATCGTGGAGAGGGACGGGGCTCTAAATGAAGTCTTCGATGCAATCTGTAACCAACTCCCTGACCAAATGTCCAATTTTCTCCTATGCAAACTGAAATCGGAAGGGGTATTTCCAACTAAGTGCAACCCAATAACTTCCAATAACGGGGGAAGTCGGTGGCTTCGTCAATCTGTCGTCGTAATCATTGATATCTTGGACGAGGTCTAAATGGCAAGAGTGCACTTAAGTCCACCCCACTCCCCGGCTCTACGTGGGCGGAAAATGGGTTGACCGAAGGGCTCTAAAGATGCATCTTGGCCGAAATGGTCGAAACCATTGTAAGTGTAACGTATAATATCTGAGGGCGCAGAGGTGCAGAGTCGTGCGCCTGAAACGTGAATTGGCTAGAGAAAAGCCTTATCCCCTCGGGTGTTGCTTCTTCCTCTGGAAGATCTTATCTTCCCAGCAGCGGTTAACGGCGTCGGATACGTTCTGGTAGTCTTCAGGTCGGATATGGCCGATGAAAAAGACCTTGACGTTGTGCTCGACGGTGACAATTTTGGAGTAATTTACGCGTGATGCCTTGGCGAGGCTCTCGCCCTCCACCTCAAGCGTCAGGCGCACTGGAATGAAACCCATCTTCGGTTCATCTGGAAGAGGCCGTGCTCGATAGCGTTCATCATAGACTATTCCATGTTTGTCCGCCTTGACGCCCCTCTTTAAGCACCCCTTCCCTTGGTACGTGAGAATGGGCCTGTGCTGTCAGTCTCATAGTCATGCCCCTCGTATCGAAAATTCAAGACTTACACGCATTGGCAGTGGCCATGGTCGTTGGCAATCACGATGAATCGCCTGAAGCCAACGTAGAAGGATTCGCCGTACTTATTCTTTATCTTCTGCGTGTCCGAGATTGTTGGTGTTCCTCCCACGGTTTGCCCAGTCGGTTCTGGCCACAACACTTTGAAAACCTACCCCAGAATGGTCAGAAAGATCAGGGGGTAGACAAGGGTGCACAGGTGAGGGAAGTTCCATACCTCTCCGGGCTGAAACTTGTGTGATGGTTCTACTCGGTAACGGGGATCCAGAGCCTCATAATCTCCTTCATTGCCAGAAATATCAAACTTGCCGGTAGCTCTTGGCGTGATGGCTCCCTCAGATGCCTGATCGTATTCATACTCTCCCGCGGGATATTCGGCGGTTGCGTACTCGGCTACCAGGGACGTCAGCAAGGATTGTCCAAAGACACTTGGGAGGCCATCTAGATACCATGTTGGCCACGCCTGGAGGCGTGCCTGGATGACTCCTGGTGCCTGGATGACTCGCCGCCTCGGGTGGGGTGGCGCGAGTGTTGCTCTTGTAGACTTTGCTTCCGTGCCTCTTCGTAGGCGGGATCGTGCTGGTCGTCCGCGTGCTCTTCTCCGTATGCTCCTGGATATGCGGATGTCTGGTAGGACTGCCTATAACCACCTCCAGACGCATCCGTTGCATAGTATGGATAGGTTGATGCATCCCCTTCGTCTGTATCTGGTCAGCAATGAAAATGGGCTCTTCGGTCGAACTATGACGTACAGGCATCTTTGCCACCTTCGTACGCTGCTGCTGCCTCATCCTCTCCTTCTTGCTCTTCTATCGGATCCTCGGGTGTGTATGCCGCCTTGGGCTTCTTCTTTGACGAGCTAGAGCTCGAGGTCTTGGACTTTCCCTTGCTCGAGGAGGATTTGCTCTTTTGCTTGCCGCTGGAGTGGGAGCTCGGCCGGTGGGAGTATTCCTGATACTCTGCCTCTGCACTTTCTTCCTCTCCCTCTTCTTCGTCGAGATCTATCCGACCAAAACGGTCTGTGAGGGCATCTTGATCCTCTTCGGGACGATTGCGCGGTTCTGCAGCGGCGGGTGTGTTGCGCTCAGTCGCCCACATCGTCTCGATATTTCCTGCCGAACAAGAGGCATTAGTACAACAAGGCAATGCGCGCGAGCTCGGTGAAATGAGACACGGGGAAAGTAACGGCGTGAATACCACTTATGTCCTGGCGCTGCCGATAGTAGCGCTCATAGGTCTGCGACCATACCCAAGGACCCCAGTCGCTCCATTCTGTCCTTTTGGAGGACTTCTTGCGGTAGTGCTGAGAAGACATGGTTGCGATAGCATGGTTCTTCAAACCTCAGCAAGTATTCGGAGCGTGAAATAGCTATGCTGGTACATCGGAGAAAGGTAGAGCAGGAGTTCGCGGCCCAAGGCCGAGATGTTGGCGGGCAGGCCCTGTTATTGAGGTCCGACACTCCGAGGTGCAGACAAGTCGGTTCAGGAGCCTCAGCGCTGGCGAGCAGTGGACAGCCCAGAAAACCAACAGCCCACGACCTACGGGCTACGGGCGCCGGTCCCTGTGGTCCTATGGAAGTATTGTGCTTGTTCAGTCTCCTTGTTTTCGGTTATGCGTTGCCTAAATCCAGGAAGACCACCACGCAATATAGCTCGCGGATAAAGAGGACGACGGCTTGCATGCAGACGCTGCTGAGGCGGCTCGAGTGACGATATGGCGACAGGACTAAGTTGACGGCAGAGACTAGGACAAAAAGTACATGGCTAAGTATAACGGCGACCCTGAAGGGTCTGTCTGTTCAAGGGCTCCACGTCTTATCGCTACGAGAGTGAGGGGGAGGGGTGATAGGTGACCAACGGAACGACGAAAGGGTGGGAGGGGCCGAGGAAACAGAGAGCGACGAGAAAAGTGTAGAAGAAAGACTAGCAACAACACCAAACCAGAGTGATGCTAATTCAACGGCAGGAGCCTGTCATCTAAAGAAAAGATGGAGCAACGTGTTGGAGCCTTTCGACCGAGGGCGCTGCAAATAATAAATAGCTGCACGTGGAAGGGAAAAGGTCATTGATGGCTAGGTCCGTTCCCTCTCGGTGCCTGTGCCTAGTGAGAAGTACGGCTTTGCTCATATCCATCCATCACTCCGCGACAAAAAAAAAGGCAGCGGCTTCTGTGGCGCCGACAGAGTAGCCTGGCCATTCTAGGAGCCTTCAATCGCTTGCCTCTGTGCTTCTGCCCAAAGTCCATGCCCAAGGGAATCAGATTGGACAGCCGGCTGGCGACCGTGAAAGCAAAAATACAATCAGATGGACCTGAAGTACTTCCAGAGAATAAATCGTAAAGCCGCTCAGGGAGATGCATCAGCAAATGTACTTCTGTACAGTGTCCAATTTCCATCCGTCACTGTAGCACTCTCTTTCCCAAAGGTGCTGCATTGTTACTGGTTAGTGGGCTTAGTGGTTGCTTGCTGGCTGCCCCAGTCTCCCAGCGGCAGCTGGCGAGAACTGGCCACTGTTGACGAGAGAGTGTAGAGTGCTCATACACGGATGTAAAAGCAGGGCTGACGCTCAATTGGATGGCAGTGCTCATACAGATACAATGCTCCAAAAAGCCTTGATATCATTGGCTAGTTCTCAAGAAGGTACAAGATAGTAGAGGTTAGAGGAGCGCTGCCAGAAGTGATGTTGCCTCACTTTCGCAATTTTCGCCATTATTCCTCGGGCCTGTGCCGCTGCTTTTCTTTCAATCGCCATTTTCGCGTTCTTTCTTAGTTCCGACCGAGATATCTAGATGGACATCGCCGAATGATACACCGTCTCCTCTCGAGTCAGCAAAAACGACCCATCCAGCCATGGAAGAAATGCAGGTCACGCTCCGTCCCGACGCGGATGGAGTTGCGACTTCTCCAATGCGCCCGATCGACGTAAACCACGATCCGCCTCCTACCGATGACGGCGACGATGGAAATACCGACGCTGACGAGGATAACGATGATGCCCAAAGCGATATCACCGTCACAGGGACTACCGTCCCTGCTCAACGGTCGAACAAAGACACGCCGAGACCTGACCCGCCGACTTCTGAACTACGGCCTCCGCGTTCCCCGTTTCGGCCGAGACCGCGAGATTCCTCGCGATCACCACCGCTTGGAGTACCACCACAGTCTGAAATACCACCATTGCCTGAAATACCAGCACCTCGTGAAATACCACCGCCACCTATTTCACCAAGCCGGTCAATTGAATCAGGCGCATCCGAGCCACCAATAGCCCCACCAACTCCTCCCCCGGAAACTCCACCTTTGGAAGGACAGGTCGCGCCGCCGCCGCGACCTGTAGTAACTCCTCCTCCGCCTCCACGGGATGACCGCCCGATGACTCCACCTCCTCCGGATCCGCCAAGACCACAGACGCCAGAAATGCCCCCTCCGCCACCTCCAAGAGCTCCTCGTCCGGGGAACACGCCTCCGCCTCCCGATCTTGTGCCGCCTACAACCCAGGCCGCCCGGCCGTTAGTCTTGGAAGATACAGGTCCTAAGCAGCAATCTCCTCAACACGCTGGGTCTCCTGAAGATGGTGGTGGGCATGGTCTATTCCAAGAATCAAAGCCGGGGAGGGAGAACAAACAGAACCCACATACGCCGGGGTTGAGCCGCCCTGGCTCCAAACACGAATTTGTGGATATCAAACAACCGAAGCCCATTCGAGCCGCCAAATGGGACCTGCCTTCGCCGGCCCGAACGCCGGAAAACCCGGACGACGAAGACAGAGAACACTTTCGAAGGAAGGCGAGACACTTTCCTCCGCTCCCACCAGCGGCACCTCGTGTCGGCGAAGGCGAAGATTCCAGGGTCAGTGCTCACGACATGGCGAACCACATCTCGACTGTAGTCTCCCAGTTGGAGAATGTGGTGGCTGTGGCTTCAACACGACGCTCACGTCGTGCCTCCACATCTAGTTCGGAGACGGATGTCATCCCTCACGCCTTGCAAGATAGTATTCAGAAACAATGGAACACTTTGAAGGAACAAAGAGATTCGATATTCCAAAGAAGACTGAGGCTAGCGACGAGCCGCAAACTCCTGAGAGAGCTCCGAGCTCGTGTTGACGAGGCTGACAATTCATTCATGGGCCTGGTTCGAAAAAGCTTGGTTAGAGGCCGAGAAATTGCCAAGGTGCCTGCCCAACTTGAAAAGGCCTTTGAAGAGTCACAGAGGCTTCGATCTGAGTATCATGCCCTCGAGGTCGAATATGAAGAGGAAGAAGTTGTGTTGGACGACGAGGAAGAGGATATAAACAGAACGGAAATGAGGTTTTTCGCCTTACTCGTGCGCCGTGAATCCCTCCATCCCAATACCACAAGCGACACCATCGCAGCGACAGAGACGGATCGAGCCAAGACGGCAACCCCAGAAGAACTGCGCGGCATCACTTCGAATGGTCCGCACGAGGAGACTCACCCTCTTTATCGCGAACTCGTGGACGTCATGGGCGACTACTGCATGACGCTGGAGGAGCATCAAGAGCTCATGATGGAAAAATCACGCATCGATTACGATGTGGAGCAAAGCAAGCGGCTCAAACGGCCCATCGATGAGGAGGACGAAGAGTTCCTGAGCGAGTTCGAGTCCCAGGAAATAAAACTCCGGGAAGACATGGAACAATACCGATCCGAAGTGTTCCGTCTCCGGTCCCTATGCAAGGAAAAGGGTGTTATGCGCCGACATATACCTTTTCGAACCGAGTATATTTTCTGGAAACATTTTCCTGACGAGCAGCAGTACGATATTGGAGAAGATATTGATCTCCTAAGTCCTTGGAACAACTCGGATATTCTATTTCCACGACTAGTCTCGCGAAGAAAAAAGGACCTATCCAAAAGCGCTTCGTCCATCATCGAGGTTCGGGAGAGTGGGGCCGACGCGGTCACCGACCAAGGGGACACTGTGGAGAGTCAGCAAATGCAGTTCACGGCATCTCTAGACCAGATTCTCGGCAAAGGCCGGCGAGAGCCCACATCCAAATATATCAACAACTGGCTGTGCGAGCAGTTGGAGGACTCCCCTCATCTAGCCTACCTGTTCTACCAGTCGTCTGCTGTCGGTCCTTTGGATATCATGGATCGATTCCACGCCGAGGACACGGACATGGGCGATGGCGATAAATGGCTTGAAGCCGTCATGGATGTCTGGTGGACCGACGGCGGCAACTCAACCCAGCCGCTCAAAGGTCCTCTGACCGGAAAGCTCTCTGACCATTTGTCGATTCACGTCCATGCCGTCGACGAGCCGTCACGGCCGAATACTCCAAGGCCGGGCGACGTCGAGAGGAGTTTGCGGCATCTAGGCGGGGCCTGGAAACCTTTTAAGAAAGAGGCGGCGTCAGTACGACCTACCACTGCTCTTGTTGGAGTCATGTCTTAGAACGCAGGGAATACGGTGAACGAGAGGAGTGACGATGGTAAACAGGCTTGAAGGCTCTATTTACCGCCTTCCAACTGCAAACATATAGATAGCAGGCGTGGGAGTACGGACATACAACGGAGGCTTTTAAGTTTGAAGGCGTTTTGGAGACCTTGGTTAATTGGCGAGACGCGGGGAGCGCCTCAGCTTAAAAGGCTGAAATACCAGAATTGTAATTCTTTGACTCTCTTCAATAGCTCTGAGGACCCAATCGAAGTTGCCTAGACACGCATGGTTGGGTGGAAGCAGCCGGGCGAGGAGACGGGCACACAAGTTCTTGTTGGCTCCAGCAACGGCGAGGTCCTCATCCACCACCATGTGTGACTAATGCAGCAGTGCCTTGAGGTGCGTTGATCGAGATGGCGCTAACAGCCCCGTTAAGCCGGGACGGGCCATAACCCACGGCACGGTGGACACAGTGAGCGCAGCGAGCACAGTACGAGGGTACTGGTCCACGGAACTGCGCGAAGGTTCTTTGTACCGCTCGCTACCTGTCTTTCTGCGTCAAGTCACTCCAAGGATGGCTAAAGTACCTTTTTCCGACGACACCCAAAGCCTACCCAGTACATGCCTCCTTGTCCTACATCTGAATCCGACGTAGCGAATTGCCGTCCCAGGTTGTAGCTGCGACCAGGCTGCCAGGCTCACACCTACTTCACTGGCTTAATGCTACACTTTGGTCATGCCGTCAAACGGCCTGCAGGGCAAGCTCCATCGTCATGGTCACGCCCCCTCGCTTCATCATTCTACGAAAGATTTCTCAATTATGCGTGCTGTTGGTTCGTCGAAAATATCCTTACTCTTCAGATATTGAACCGAAATATCTGCACAGCATCGACAATGTAGACCTTCTCAACATCTTCGTCCCCAAAGCTGGGGCCGCGAGAGGGGCGGCTGGCTTGGGACGTGCAGACCGCCGCCCGCTCCCGCTAGGCAACGTCGAAATCGACTTTCGGTTGCACAAGTACGAATGTTTTTGTTCTTCAGATGGCCAGGCTCTCGGGAAGGCTCCGAGACGAGATCTTGGAAGGCAACTGGATGGTGAGTCAAGGCAATTACAAAACTGGCACGCTTGCCGGTCGCAGAGCGACGGTGTTGGAATGTCGAAGCACATTGGAATTTGATATCCAGGCCAATCCAAATGAAAGCTTCTGCCCCGCCATGCAGTGGCGACTTTGCATGTGCTAGGGCGGTGGATGGGTCGTCCACCCCATGGAATGGACTTCGCATGAGACACCACCAGGTTGGCGCGCTGAAGTGGGAACACATGGTCAGTCTCTCCATGTTGTTACCACCACCGGGTATCACAAGCAACTCGGGCTGCCAATTCCCGGCTCCCCGCTCCGAAGAGCGTCGCCACGCCGCGACTGCAGAGAGTGGCACCAAACGACGCACTTCTTCATGGCAAGGAACCCCGACCAGTCAGGCATGTGGTATTTTAAGCTGAAGGATAACTAGTGGACCACGTTCGCATAGGGACCGACAATTCCGCGACCGTGAGAGTGATGGGATTCCCTGCCGATAACCGCATCACTTGCAGGCGCCGCAGGAATCGCTTGGGGACTAACTGAACTAAGCTGCAAAGCTGGTAGCCTCCGCTGGCCCTGTGCGACGATGAAAGTCTGGAAACCGACATGCCTAGTTTGTCCTGCTGGGAGGCTGCGATTGGTGCTTCTTCTACATTTGTAAATTGGAAGCTTCCCTGCGCCACTAGCAAGAGGTGCCTGGAGATCGACGCCTCGGCTGTTCAGCGGGCCATGCCGACAACCCTTTCTGGGAAGGCACCCAGGCTGCTACTATTTGCATGTCGAGCTGCTCTTGATCCATTTAGGAGACGCAGGTTTGGAAGGGGTTTTTTTTGCCTTCCGCTGATGAAGGCTCGGGGAAAATTCTATTTAGGGCGGATTGTAATTCTTGCACGAGTGGATCTTCAGCTTTATCCCGCAAGTTGCAGCCCGGTTTTTTGCTCTACTAAGCACTAATTAGCAACCCCCAGCAATGAAGCAGATCCCACTTCACCGCCACGTCAATCATTCCCTGTTGCGCTTCAATACTCTACCAAATGGTATGGGGAAGTTCACGTGCGGAGTATGCCGATAAAGTGCCAGCACATCATCTGATTTGAGTGCTGTTCGTGGCGGATAGGATGCAAGTCCGACTTAGTTTACCTTGCCATTTTCTCACAATTGATAGACGCTCATTGCTCATCGGTCACCTTCAGTACGTCATCAGCTCGATGCAACTGGCTAAAGCCATACCCATTCTAAAGGCTTCCACTATCAAACTCTTTCACAATATCTCTATGGGAAGGAACACCAGTTGGTGAAAAAATATCCTTGAAATTCTTTCGTCAAACAGAAGTCGAGATTCCAATCGGCCACATTTAGCTCAGGCGTTCTCGGATTCCAGGTTGTATAGAGACGCAGAGAGAGGCATTTCTCAGCTAAAAAGCCCAGCTAACAATTAAAGTTTGGAGCAGCCAAAAAAACTCCCGGGTCAATCTGCAGAGAAAACTTCGTCATCCTCCACGCCAGTGGTCGAGCCCGCCATTACCCAATAAAGACGGTGAAAGCCGAGTTGTGCATGCATCAATATTTCTTTCCCGCTGTGCGAGGTATTTCATACAGAGTTACAGTGCAGGAGAATCTTCTTGGTTCTCTTATGGCTCAGCAGGAGTTGCGGGCGAGAAGTTCGCGACGCGTCAACGTCATAGTTGGCGAGTCCAATGCATACTACGATGGCTGAACTTTCCTCTGATACGGCGGATGCATTATGGAGCATTCGGATTCCCGAATAGGTTCAGGTTTCAGCGGCCTCTAACTCGACCCTATAGAGGTTCATCTTCTGACACGGTGCCACCTCTAGTCGTGGTAGAACGCTCTAGACTTGCGACCATCCCCCGAACATTGGCCAACCGAAGGAGACCGAGAAAGTTCTCGCGGGTTCGCTAGAATTCACCTCCAGCATCGTTCCCCAAAGTCTTATCCCATCCCCAGCTGCCGTGTGCCTCAGAAGGCCCGAATGACGATAGATGACGAAGCCATAGAGCCTGATGCCTTTGTTATCCAATGTCACGGGTACTTTGTCCATCTGTTGCTCGACACAGCCGGCTTAACAGTCCAGAAGGCAAGTGGGTAGACGCCTCGGTTGCTGTGAATGCCGGCCCACAATTGGGCCGTAAACGAATTGAATGATGTTGCGTATCGCCTGGACATACTCAACGAGCACGCATATGGTGCACGGAGCTGGGTGACCCGGAATGAAACAGTGAGACTTGACAACGGACGCATCGCCAGTCCACCAGAGGAGCTTGCTCGGAAGCACTGGTGGTGGGGCTCGTGAATGGGATGGGTGAAAGAAATCGCTCTTCATGGCGAGGCTGAGAAAGAAAGACGGGCGTAGCAAACATGACATGACAAGCTGGCATGGTAGTGGAAAGGACTGGCTTCACATGTTTAACCTTTGCTTCGCACATCAGCATCAGGTAGCATCACGAAATCTGAGCTTCACAGGCCGTCCCCGCTCCCCAACTTCAACTACACCCTAGTAGGATATCTAATTGGCATGACCATTTCTCCAACAATCTGAGGCGAGGGGACCTTACCGAAGATTTTCAATCAGGTGGTCTCCCGAATGCGTTGCCAAATTACCGTTTGCCTCTTTAGCCTGATTGCCGCTGCATTTCCCCACTGCCCTGCTGCGTTCAAAGCCGACACTGACGATTTAATCACCGACGCGCGAGCCCCAGATCAAGCCGGCTCTCGACCAACCAGTACGAAGAAGGAAGGAAGTCTAGCCAAGGAGTGGTAGCGCTTGGGTCATCCCGGAAAACCCCCAATCTAAGGCACCTCGCCTCGTGGACTTCTCCGCATTCCATAGCCTTCGAACCATGGAACATCCTTCCAACGTGACGGGCAAATGACATTTATAGATCAGCACACAACGGCGTTCCAGGTAAAAGCGTGAAGAAAGTCTTGGAGGAACGCAAGATGCGGAGAATCTGAAGGCATGCCCCAGGTTATAAAGGGGCCGTCGGTCTAGCTCGTTGCCCATCCTCGGCCTCTTGTCCAAAAAGAAAAAACTCGTCGGTTCTCGTTGTCTCCTCCACGGAACCCTTCTACGCTGGCCGGCCCGGACCTCTGGAAAGACAAGACGGCAAGTCTGCAAGCCAGCTGCACGCCACCACACCAACACTAGAGAGCACTATTGCTTTCGGCCTTTTTTTTTATTTTATTTTTTACGGGACGTTTGACTTGGACAGGGGGTGCGGCTGGTAGATTGGCATTCTTGCATTTTGCGATATCCCACTATACTCGGACGGGGTAGAAAAGGGAAAAAGTGAGACCAGCTCCAGTTTGATAACATTCACGAGAAGCCTCACATTTCCCTATCTTTCCGCTTCCCGGGATAAAGACGATATCTCGGCGCAATATCCGGTTTTCTCCAAGAGGAAGAACGGAGGCGGAATACGAAAAGAGACGGTGAAGAAGAAGGCGGGGACAGAGATACCCGCAGTAATGCCTTCATCATTCCACGGCCTGCTCGTGGGCGTGGGCGTGGGTCTTTTGGCCGGCCACGCGGTGGCCCAGGGCTTTTGGCACAACTGCACAACGTGGAAGCTCGGGTGGGAAGACGGGGCCGTCTACCGCCGGTTCATGGTTGCCGAGTGCGGAGACGGTGGTAAGCAGACAAGGGCCAGTTTCCTGCCCTTGAACGACTGCATAACGAACAGGGAAGGCACGATGATGGCACAGAAGAAGTGAGTTCATCGGCTTCATCAGCTTCTTCCTCGGCCGGTTCTGCACTCTTTTTCTCGGCCCGAAATGGCGTGTTGGTACTAACAGGCGACCAAAACTAGCGGTGGCGTGGCTGATTCGTGCTCGCTGTGCGAATCTAGCGGATCTATGCTGAAATGTCAGTGTGGGCGGTCATCGGGCGGCCCGGCGTGGTCATCGATTGATTTAAGTGAGTACGGCGTGTGGGGGAGTTCTTCTCCCTCTTCGTAACACCAGAGTCGCTAATCACTGGGTGCGTCGATTAGATAGTGTAATTAAGAACGTGGATGGCATTCTCGGATGTCATGACTACCTCGGTATGTGTCTCCCGGTTCCCTACAACACGGGTCCTGCAATGATTCTTGGCCCTCCTGCTCAGCCTTGCAGGAACATTCCCCCCTGGGTCGAACGAGACGTGCTAATTTAGGAATAGGTGTAGAGATCGACTCGATTGGTGCGAGCCCCGCATGAGAATGGCTTGGAATTTTGTGTCTCGAGAAATTTCCAGTTTCTTATATACATATGTATGCGCAATAGAGTTTGCGCAGCACCCGCTTTTCCCGCTCAGTCCTCCACCCTCACTGTCCTTCTCCTGAACAGAAGCTCCACATTGGGCTTCGGAGCCTTGCTCATCACTATTACCATCGGTTTCGGCCGCGGCTCGCCGTCCTTCAGCTTGACGTCGTAGTTTCGCAAGAAATATGCAAGCGTCATCTTGATCTCGTTTCCGGCAAAGAAGCGGCCCGGGCATGCATGCTTGCCTGCACCAAAGTTCAAGTTGGTGTCGGTGAGAGTGGTGAATTGCCAGCGATTCGCATCCTCCTCCGACCTCTGCCGCAGCTTGTAGTATCGGAGGGCATCAAAGGTTCCGGGATCCTCAAAGAATTGGGCGTCGCTGCTAAAGCCGGCCTGCGGGACGAGGAGCTTCGTGCCGGCGGGGAGGTGGGTTCCGTCCGGGAGGTCAATGGGCTTCATCACCTTGCGGATGAAGGATGCTGCGCATGGTTAGCTCGCGTCGGCGGAAGCAGAAGCCGGACGTACTGATGTTCCCATTTGTGCGTTGGACCTCCTTGATGAAACTGTCCATTTTCTTCAGCTTTGACATGCTTTCCTTCTTGTCCCAGCCATTGTCCCGCTCCAAAACATGGCTGGCCTCCTCTCGCAACAGTTGCTGCACGTCCGGGTGGGCCGCCAGATCGAACATGCATTCCGTCACGAGGTTGGTCGTGGTGTGGATGCTGGCGGCGGCCAGAATGAGCTGTATGTGGGCTAGTGTCCGGACGTCTGACTTTTCGTGCTCGGGCAGGGCTTCCAGGAGCCACTGCACGAAGTCATCGGGCGGCTTCTCGGACGACGCCGTGTCGAGGCCGCGCAGCCGCTCCACGACGATGGGCCGGAGCATGTTCTCGGCCCTTGTCAAGTCACGATTAATCTTTCCGATCTCGGAAACGAAGTATTGGCCGACGGGGCGAAGCCACTCGGGGATCAGCTGGAGCTTCACAACGGCGACGAACACGTGGATGGCAAAGTTAATGGACGTGTCCATCCAGTCCTCCAGGCGGTTGAGGTCTGGCCCTACGAAGGCCCGGCCGCTCATGCGGGCCACGGCTCGGAGCGCAAACGACTGGAATTTCACGCCTGTCCATTCCTTGCACTCGGGGAACTCGGAGGCTGTGATGTACTCGAGCTCCGCTTTGAGTCGGGGTACCAGCCGTGCCAGGTTTTGCGACAGCTTCGCCCGCAGGAGGTTCGACAGCAGCTCGCTATTGTGGCCGAAACAAAACTTTGTGTACCTGCTCTGGAGCGCCTTCGGGCTGTTAGGTTTTGGACTTTCCCGGCACACCATGACGACAACCTACCTCGGAAACTGCCTCTGATGCGCTCAGGACATCCTCGGGCAATCCCTTCAACTCACCAACCAAGTTGGCTGGTATCAGCACTTGAAGGCCCTCCGTCGCTTTGATTTGATACACCTTGTTTCGGAACTGCGTCGTCGCCGTTCAGTCAGTATTTTGGTGCCTCTCTAGAAGACTTATTTCTTGCGAGGTAGATCTGACCTTGCTGTAGCTGTCTAATATTGCCGTCTCGGCGTCGAACATCCACGTCGTTTTCCCGGCCTTGTAGAAAGGCACGTCGGCCACCAGCGCCTGCTGCGACCTTCTCCGCTTTAGTTTCCATGCCCACGCTATCAAGAGCACTGTTCCGATAGCCACGTAGTAGGCGAGATGTCTTCCGCCAACAACCACGTGAGGGAGATGAATAGGCATCCTTGTTGTGAAGCCCATGACGTCTAATCAGTCGCGTTTAATATCCTAGTGACGGCGATAAGAGTCTGCGTAGTAGACTTCCTCATCCCACCAAGAGCCCGTCTTCCTCCGCGTCGCCCGACTCCTCTTAATCCTCCAATACCTTCTCTTCCTAGTCCGCCAATGGCGGCCGAGCGAAGAACCCCGATGATGATCCTCATGCAGCCCGTTTTTGTGCCGTCCGAGAAAACAGTGAAATACGCAGAAGGCGGCTGGAATGCGAGGCTATTCTCTGGTAAAAGAATTACCAGCAATTGCACAAGATTTCGCAACACAAGCGAAGAAGGAGTGGGTGAGAGTCAGGTACTCGTCTCTCAAGGTGGCTTATAAGTCGAGCGGCGCCCTGCCTTGTCTTTTGGCTGGAAAATCGAGCCTGGGGTTAAATGATGCGAAGCGATTGAAAGTGTCGATGCTAGGAAGATACGAGAGGGAAAAGGTAGTCCGAGAAATAGTTTAAACAAAAGAAAGAAAGAGAGGAATGCGCCAATTTCGACCTTGCATGTCGATCTGGGCGCTGTGATCCGTTGATGCTCATCCTTCACATCTGAAACAAGTGGCCCAAGGAGGTGCCACGGGATGTAACACGTCTGGCCCAGTTTGCTTCTGCTCCGTCCTTGCTTCTAGCGACCCGGTAATAATGGCCCTTCCATTGCGCTGCAAGCCTGCAAGGGTAGTAAGGACCCCGCTCGGTCCGCAACACTGCTAAACTTTGGAAGATCCTTCGAGATGCAAACAGGGTTTGCAAAAAGGAAGAGGGTTTGTATGCTTGGCAGCATGGTCAAATCTATTCATTCCTACGCCTTCGTACGAAAGGCAGCGTCATGAACTGACCCGGCTCGAAAACAATAGACAGTGCTAATCAATAACGCCAATGCCGCGAACGGCCTTCCCCCGTCTGCATCTTCAACGCCGTTCTCGAGCTGCCTCGCTGGTCACAAAATTCTATTGATCAATGCCCCGCGGGTGCCCCTCAGCGGCCAGTTGATTTCCACTATACAAACGAGCCAAAAAAATCATCCCAACTCCCCAAGCTTGTGACCCGGTAGATGTTTGAAGTTGGAGACTGCCTGGAGCCACCTCTAGAACCTTAAATTTTGCAGGCCGAAACTTTCAGGGTTAAGCTAATAATAAGCTCTAAACTCTGCCAGGACGGCAGGACCCAAGAGCCAAACCTTTTTGATGAAACGCATGCGAAGTATTCACATGTTCCAAAACATCGACTAGCTACAAGGAGAAACCGGGAGACGAGAAGCAGAGAAAACAGAAGAGGGTATCGGGGCCGGGACAGTGAAATCTTGCGTTGTTCTTGTCCGTTTCTAGAATCATTTCCGTCATGCTGTTTTTGCTCAGGCTGGGGGTGTATTTCGGGTGCAACCTGCAGCGCTCGCACATCCAAAGCAAAGTCGACTGTCCCCGCAAAGAGCCGCATTTCTCAGCCGCCGGAGGTGGCTGTTCACTTGACACCGTGGTGGAGCTGGGGATGATTGGCCAAATTTGTGAATCACCCTGCCTGCTGCTCGGTTATCGGAAGTGAACACCCAGAGCTGTCCCATCAACTGACGATCCAACCTTTTTGCCGAGGACTCTCTTGATAATCATAGACCATAGCTGCCCGGCCCCTCAAGCTTGGCTCCTCGCCCGAGCGTTCGTGGGAAGGTTCCTCCTAGTGTTGTAGAGATCATTGTCCTAGTCGCATCTGCATTCGAATGGGCGAAAAAACCGCGTGCAAGTCTCTCTTTTCTTTTTACTTTTTCTTTAGAGAAGCCGAATCTCCAAATTTTTGCTACATTGATAACTTTTGTTGGGGATGACTGGGGCGAAACCGGAGATTATCTGATTGATAAAGAGCCTTGGCATTATCGCGGCGTCTGGTTGGACCGTCAGATCTGGTAGATCGTTCAACGCATGCTCTCCAATTTAAATTTCTTCCTCGGAACTTCTCAAGAAGCTCGGTCCCTTTCGGTATTATCAAGAAGACTAGCAACTATTTCCAAGGGTTGCTTGCTCGGGTGCTGGTAGTGCGACCTGTACCAGCAAGAGGAGAGGCCGGGACACTGATCTGACAATGTACGGATGGCGTGGCCACGTCGGAATGACTTTGACTCTCCCATGATGAGCCGAGGCTATCTGGTGGAGCAATCATAATAGTGTATTCAAAGGTATCGGTACATGTCACAGTCTAAGAAGAATCAAGGGAAGCAAACAACGGAATAGAAACCCGCGAGACCTAGGTTTTTGTCAGTTGTATTGGAACAGCAATTGTCCAGTGTGAATCAAATCAAAAGCTCAAAAGTGCCGCTTGGTAAAACAGTATCCGCACATTCAATTGTCACGCAAGTCTCAGCCTCACTGCAGCCAACTAGGGCAACATGGCACCAGAGCTACCGATATCGCCGTGACAGGCCTTGAGAGAAGCAAACGCCTCAATGCGGCCTGGCCGAAATGTTCCGAAGCTGGTCCATCGCTTGGACGATTGGCTGGGTTCGGCGAAAAGGACGGAAGGAACTGTGCAACCAAATGCGCTATTTCCTACAATGAATGAGTTCCATCTCGAAGGAACAAAGTGTCCCGAGTCGGTGAATGGGGAGAAATTTGGATAAAATGCTTCTCCAACTGTTTGCTTTCGGAGATGCTCCATCTGACAGATGTTTGACCCGCCCCACATTAAAAAGTCCACGTATCCAAATGAAGGCCTGCGAACGAGAATAACACAGAGAGGTGTAGCGGTACCTTTTTACCACTGACAGCCTTGTCTCAATGTCGGGAATCTAGCTGAACATATCATTCTAGTATCGTTCTAAAAACACTTCGGGAAATTCTGGATTCAGCTTTGTCTGCTAGTTGAGTGGCTGAGGATCAACTGTCAGCGATTAGGATCTGTGACGAGAGGCAGTGAGCAAGAAGCCCACTGAGGAATATTGATCAGCGGGGTGTAATGGGTGAATCAGCCACAATACGCCCACCGCGTGCCCGGTTGCTGCCGGGTCTCCAGAACTGAACACTAGCGCGCCAGCCTACTCGGAGTGCGTGCTATTGACATCTGCAAATCTTATGCGGGGGCGGCAAAAAAATTTGTTGGCTCCAGAATCAGATAACAAACAGGCTGTCGGTGCCGGTCTGCCAGTCGTCGAGGAGCGGTGCGAAGTAGTCCACCGCATTCAAATACCCATAAAGTCGCCACACCCTTTCCCTTCCAGCTCCTCAGTGTCTTTGTAGTAATTAGTCGTAGGAATTGCCTCCTATTGCCTCTTTGTCTTTGGTGTTTTTCCTTACCCCTTTATTGTGGCATGGCTGTTCGCTAGACAGAATTCACATTAGTACTGGGGCCTGCGAAGCGCGAATGAACCCTAAGAGGAAGTGATTGGGTTCACACTCCCTGCTCACCGCGACTGTGCAGGCAAAATCCCAGAAATCTTGGCCCCCGAATTCTATCATAACATTTCCCCACCATCTTGTCGCGACAACCACATCTCGCGACAAACGGCCACCCCACATTGAAAAGAGCGACTGCAACCACAATGGCTTCTCTCCAGGTTCCGACACTCATTGCTTCGACGCCCGACTGCATTCCAGAGGAGCCTCTGGTTCCTTCGGTCGCGCCGTCGCTTACATATTCGGATGATTCTTCAGATGAGATCGACCAAGAAGAACACCTCCGGGGCCAACCACGACGGAGGCGCGCCTCTACGAAACTCATTGTCAAGAACGCAATCGATATACAACGGATCACGGGCGAAACTCCGACAGAATTTGTTACAAGATGTTGTGGGGGAGGCTGTTGCCGGCTCCGATCGCGAGCCGAAGGGGTCGAATACGAGCACGTCCTTCTTCCCGATAATAATGCCTTTCGCAGCCTCAACCTTGATTTCGAAGCCATACCTACTACCCTATCGAACATTGTCGACCTCCCCGATCAAACAGTATTCTTTGAGACGATTCGGCAAGCACAATCGGCTCCTTCGCCCACGGACTCGGCCATTTCTCTGTCACACGAGCCTATCCACGCCGGCGACAATGATCTCAACCTTTCCCAGGACATACAGAAGCTCGCACTCGGCGAGCTAGACAGAACAATCCAGCCTCCGACATTCGTCCAACCCCACCCGCCCTATCATGTGTTCCCCGCCCGGATCCACGACACGCGTGAGTTGACGCGACCGGGCGCGGAAAAGCGAACCTATCACTTTGATCTTGACGTCACCCAATACCCAGGCGAAACAGGTGTCGATTTCAAGGTTGGCGGCGCCATTGGTGTCATGGCTCCCAACGAAGTGTCAGAGGTAGATGAGGTCCTCGACAGGCTCGGCACGCCGCGCGTCTTGCGTGACCGACCCATCAAGCTTCGAACAAGCAGGGGCAGATGGCCCACGGTTTGGGGCGACGACCAAGCTCGAGAACTCATCACGACGCGCCGCGATCTTCTTACGTGGTGCTCGGATATTCAATCCTACCCCCCCAACAAGCCTCTGCTCCGCGTCCTTGCCGAATACGCGTCGGATGAAAACGAAAGGAAAATCCTCATGCTCCTCTGCTCGTCCGAGGGCCACGGAATCTTCTGCAACCTCCGCAACGGGGTCCACCTTTCGGTTTCCCAGATGCTTCATGCTTTCCCTAGCTCGCAGCCCCCACTTGAAATGCTCCTTTCGGTTTTGCAACCTCTGATGCCGCGCTTCTACTCGCTTTCGAACGATCCCCACGAATCCTACTCGAACCGGGATGGTCAGCAGCGCCGGCTGGTGGAAATCGCCGTAACGGTCCACGAAACGTGCGATTGGAAGAAAGGCTGCCGCACCGGCGTAGGCTCGGGCTTCTTCGAGCGACAGTCCCGCAGGTTCACTGCCGCCAGGGAGGCAGGCGAGAAGGCACCCGAAATCTACATTCCCATGTTCAAGGGTCTCATGGCCAATCCTCTTGCCAGGCAGTTTGTTTCCGACGGGCCTATGCTCCTCATCGGTGCCGGTGTTGGTATCGCTCCCTTCCGTGGTTTCGTCCAGCGCCGGTTGAAGACGGCCAACTGTGCCAACAAGGTGTGGGTGCTTCAAGGCATCCGCGACTCGCTCGTGGATGAGATCTACAACGGCGAGTGGGGCATTCACGAGGAAGAAGTCAAGAGGATCGTCGAGAGCCGACGGGGTGAGGGTCACTACGTCCAGGAGGAGGTCCGCAACCAGGCCGATCTCGTGTGGTATATCATCAACACAGTTGATGGCAGGATCTTCGTGTGCGGGAGTACCAAGGGGATGGGCGAAGGCGTTGAGGAGGCCCTCGTGGAGGTGGCCATGCAGAAGGGGAACCTCGAGCGAGAGGAGGCCAGGAACTTCTGGCAGCTGAAGAAGGAGGCAGGGCAGTACATCGCCGAAACGTGGTAAAGACGTCCAGCGTCGTTCCATGTTCTCGTCGGTATATATTGTGTTTGCAGGGCTGCTTTGTACATGGGGCATCAAAGCTTGAACACGTGCTGTTTATAGAAGGAGAGCACAGGCGCAAAGACGGGACGGATATCGAAATTAGGGCATTATATTGCTGTTCGCGCAGTGACGTGCCAGCTACATTCCGGAGTTTGGGCGCATTGAAGGTTTGCCATTAGCTGGCGAGATGTCATTGATTGGGCTGAGGAATATGCGTTGGAACACAGATGATTTCATTATAACGAGCTCCATCATACGTATATAGGTAGTCAACACATTGCATAGTCATGTATTTTCGGTCTCTCAGTGCCGTTCTTCGTAACACACAGCCTCTGCTACTGAACGATCCCTATAGTCTCTCCCATGCAGCTCCCGGCGCTCCCACATGTTGCTCGGTATCGACCGTTGCATACGCCTAAGAACTTAATCCAGATTCCATCGGAAAGAGTGGAAAGTCTTCGCAACAGATTGCCTGCGATAGCCATGTGTCCAGGAACCGAAATGGAGGGTGTTGTGGGTTGACTTCCAGGTACATGACACTATGTTAGCATGTATTACATCCGTCTTAGAGAATGGAGCTGGTAGATTGGTTGGTGGGAGTGCCTTGTGTCGAGGGCGTGTGTTGATTATGCAAGCTGAGTAAAGCCGGCCGGGTCCGATTCGACACATGCTGAAAAATCCATCACTCAGCGGCACCTGCGCGGACACTCCCGAACTGGTTTCGCTCCGCCCACACCCAAGCACCCGTCGACACCTGCATCAACTGGCCGGCTCTTGTTCTAGTTATCTCCCTAAATTCGATCGATAGGTAATGGCGGGATATCTACAAGTCCTCGTCGACTAATATTCCTGATGACTTCTTATGATAGATCGAAGAAGAACGGTTAGTACTAAGCAGACCAAGCTGACCGTAGTAAAGCAGCAAATTCGAGACTGTAAAAATAGGGCCGTGGCCGGAGAGCCATCCAAAATTATCCGAGCGCAATCCCGATGTTTTTACACTGATATTTTGAGGCCAACTTTGTTAGAGGGTAACTTTTTACAGTCGTATGGATGGCATAGGGGAATGCAGAGAAACTGCCTTGTGCCTTCTCGTCCGTGTTTGGGGCGGCCAACGCTGCGAAAGTTCGAAAAATACCATTGTTGTCCCGATTGAAGTCGAAGATGGTCTTCGTTTCTTCGTGGATCGATTGGTCCCGCGGACAGACTAGTGGCGAAAATAATATACCAAGAGGTCCGCAGGTACTAGCAAGATATTACCAATTTGAAATTGGGAGGGGGTGCATTCGTACCTCCGTACCTCGTACCTTCGTACTTTTTGTGTGCACTTGATGAGAAATTTTGGGTCCACATTACACAGCAACCAGACCGAGGCTCCGAGCCGCCCACCCAGTGGCCAAAATCCATATGATGAAAGTGGGGCAGCTTTACCAAGCTCTCTATAATGCTGATAACATGCATCCGTTGATTTGCGAGATTTCAAAATTAATGATGAGGATATGGATAGCCTTGGACTTGTGGTTAGTTTGAAGGCGGCCAAGTTGGAATTATATATAGGAACCATTCTAACCACTATTTCGAGATGCTCCTGTCACATCATACTAAATCCACCGAGGAAGTAGAGACAGCACCACACCACCCAACACCCAGTTTGTCGGTGAACCAAAGACTAGCAAATACCTAAGAACCCCAAAATTGTGTAAATTGCAAAGTCCCTCAAACGTCTCTCAGCTTTCTTCAGCTTGAATTGGATTCTCAAAAGACTTATCCGACCTTGTCAAATTAAATCGCAACTCCAACGATGGCGACCCAATTTCTCAAGACCATCGCCTCCCGCCGCACCTATTACGCCCTCAACAACAACCTCCCCATCAGCACCGGTCGGGTGCAAGAAATTGTGTCCGAGGCCATCCGGCACGTTCCCTCGTCCTTCAACAGCCAATCCAACCGCGCCGTCGTCCTTTTCGGCGCCGAACATGACAAGCTCTGGGACATAACCACGGAAACGCTGAAGGCCATTGTGCCAGAGGACAAGTGGGAACCCACTGCCAACAAGATGGCTATGTTCAAGGCGGGCGCCGGAACGATCCTCTTCTTCGAGGACCAGGAGGCGGTGCGGGGCATGCAATCTCGCTTTGCAGCATACGCCGACAGGTTCCCCATTTGGGCCCTGCAGTCGGATGGCATGCTGGTAAGTTTTCCGCACTGGCTTACTCGCTGCTTTTAGAGATAGGTTTCAGCTTCGCTAACAATGTTGTAGCAATTCGCCATTTGGGCTGCCCTCGAAGCCGAAGGACTCGGCGCCAATCTCCAGCACTACAACCCCTTAATTGACGAAAAGGTTGCCGAGACGTGGAAGATTCCAGAGACGTGGCAGCTGAACGCCCAGATGGTGTTTGGTGGAAGAGCGGGTGAGCCGGGTGAGAAGAGCTCCAAGCCTCTAGAGGAGGTCCTCAAGGTGTACGGGAAGGAGGAGTAGAACGTGGTCTTGGCATTTTGACGGTACCGCATCGGATGGCATCATAGACAG
>Ga0247774_1000144_pt1 | contig 32840 bp, 26 predicted proteins | sample UWRJL001104B6_FD_179933 | JGI IMG/M metagenome (GOLD analysis project Ga0247774, IMG submission 179933) | Plant litter microbial communities from Arlington Agricultural Research Station in Wisconsin, United States - UWRJ-L001-104B-6 | ecosystem: Environmental > Terrestrial > Plant litter >...
CTGCCCTGTTTGCCGTCGTCCGTGTGACGGAGGACATCACCTTTTGGCATTTATGCTTCAATGCTGACGGAAAGTATATCTCTTACGAGGACGACCGAGTCCCTCGACCACCTCAGTCTCGAAGCTGTCGCTCACAAGAGCAGGCAATAGACTCACTGAAACGGTGCCGGCATATTGTGGGTTGGAGTGACAACATCCTGAACTTTGCTGGTTTGTTGTCCCGCCCAAACTTTCCGCATTAAAACTAACTTTTTCAAGGTACACCTAACGCGGAGTACGGCATAGAATGGACCAACTTGCCAGGCCCAAGTTCATCATGCGTCTTCGAGAAGGTGACCATCTCCGGCTCGGCAGTCCCATTCATCTCACCTGGCGCTAGCATCCGAATCGGCGTGAAGGACAAAGCTGTCCATCTCGGTTTCGGAAACGGGGACGACTATATGGGCACTCTTTTAACCATCAGAGAGCGGTATTTTGTGTTCTGCGAAACCGAAGAGAAGCGGGCATGGCTAATCGACGGCGCCAGTGCCGTCCTTCATCTCCTGCGTGCCTACCTCAAGTTTTATCTTGGGGATGCCGCCGTTAGCGTTTACTTCAAGTACAGCGACGGAGATATCACAGAGGCTAGCTATGGCACTGCTTATATGGGCGCAGCGGCCGCCTTCGAAGTCTTAGCACATCCTAGCAACCAGATACTGCCAATCTACCCCAAGAATTCTGTCGAAACAGAGGAAAGGACAGTCACGTTAGGGACCAAGCGTAAGGAGGATGTTACGATACTTAAGTCGACAACCTCGAATTTCACGCTCAAGGAGCGTGTCGACCAAATCTGTCAGGCCCTCTTGCAAATCACTGCCTACTACGATGACTTAAGTACGACTTCAGGCTACGGTTTTCGCGTTTTGAATTCCCCACGCCGCACCCTCGAGGGATTCGAGTAAGTTGATTGCAATCTCACCTTTGAACCGCCACTACTCCTAACACAGACTAATTCTATAGGTTCATGGATGTTGCAACTAAAACTGACACCCTATGGTCCAAAGTTGCCACCCTCCAGTCTACTGGCGTCGGCTGGGTCGACTTCGTGCGAGAGCTGCACGCTGTACCACTCTTTGGGGTTGGCTTTGGGGAATTACTCCGACCCAACAAAGTTAACACGAGCCGGCAGCCATGCTGCATCGCAACCGCCTCAGTACCCGTTGGGAAGGACTTTCTCGCCGTTTCAGGCACCGACTTGGAAGCCATCATACGCAAGGGATCAAAGCGGCGGAATCCGTGGCGGCTTGTCGGCAAAGTCCACTGGCATTCGCCCGATGGCCTCGCCTTTGTCTCATGTACCTGTGAAAGAAGCGATGCTCAAGCTGTCGTTCGGGACAAGAAAGCGAGTGGCCTATCACCCCGGGCAGACCACTCGAACCACACACGACGAGTCACAAGAAGTGGCGGTGGAAAGGAAAAGGACTTTCTACGGTTGTTTGGAGACCTTGCCGCCGGTCAGCGAAAGGGATATCAGAAACCAAACCCGGCTAGTGTGACGCAGGTCCTTCTCCCAAGCAACTTCCCACAGCTCTACGGGCGGGGTCTACGCAGCCCTCCTAAGATAGTCCCCAATGGAGCCGTGATATTTGGACACTGCGCAAAGTTTCCCTTGAGGTGGAGTCGTGCAAAGGATCTTCCACCGGAAGAAGGTGAGCCGGATCCGCTTTCGGTGGATGATGTGTCGAGCTTGTTCAATGACAGTGGCATCGGAACTACCCATCAGTCGACGTCGACTGATAATAGTAGCCCGATGCCTGTTTCGCTTTATGCTTTGGGTGGGAATCCTGGGTTATCTGGACTCAAAGACTCGGAGATGGACGGAAGTCCTACTTCCAGCCCTGACGCCAGTGTTGCCGCTAGTGATGGAGATGTTGCTGATACCTCCGTTTTGCGCGGGGAAATGTCGAGGAAGCATTCGATCCAGACCTCATTGGAGATTGGTGGCCCTGCTCGTGGAAGGAAGGCTCGGCGTTTATCTTAGGCGTCCTCTAGCCTTTTGTATATTGGTTCTTTTTTTAGCTCTTAAGAAGACCTATCGTAAACATATACGCAATCTAGCAGTTCTTAACGACATGAGCCTCAGTTATTTGCAAGATTTCATAAGGTGCAATAGGAAGGTAAAAGAGGCATTCGTGGATGTTGGGGATCCGAACTCGTCATCTGAAGATATCGTAGTGTTTTTAAGTATCGATATCTGTGAGGTATCGCAAGATATACGAAATACACTGCTACGGCCCATCACAAAGGCCGCAAAGTCAAATATATAATCAAGACGAGACACCCTTAGAGATAAACTATAAATTATAAATTATATATGTAAGCAAAGATACTCACTCTACACGTCCATAATTAATCCGAATATATCGTCCTTTCATATATTAAAGTAATAAGATATAGTCTCAAAATCAACCATTCTCTATCTTAAGCCTCGGTAAATTGGCTATACGCGAAACTCTCGTGCACCGAGGGAAAATCTTCGCATCCCCACATTATCGCCAACCAAAGCAAGCGTACGCGAAGAGGCTAGGAATCGCCGGCCTGTTCCCACTTGCAACATAAGCAAGATCAGTCGACCTTCTGAGGACTACTATCTATGATCCTATTATCAAAGGGAGGCCGCCGTTCGTATTAACCACGTCTAAGAAAGGAAGGAGGGAGGTTCCCCAGACGGCATTAAGCGTAAGGTAGAATCTGGAAAGATCTTGGAAACCCAAGACCGCCAGGCGCCGGGAAGGCCCTAGATATGAGACATCGGGCATTGACCACAGGTATCCAGATCCGCGGAGTCAGCCCAGGCTCACGTCCACCGTCACTTTCATTCCGTCCCAGTCGTCGCAGACCGCCAAACCTGGCATAATGCATGACGCATCATAGGCACCAAGCTCCGTGAAGTCAGCTCAGACTCCCCTCGACCGGCATATTCGCTCCATTCCCCCTCGTGGCAGGCCGCCGGACCGCTGATTGAAAGCCTTAAGATTGCTTCGGATACCGGCCATCTCCGATAGTGAGGCCGTGACTGGTGACGCAAAGAGGTGGCGATAACCCGCAGCTGCAAGGTACGAAGGTATTAGGAGGAAACTCATGGACTTATTAGGGAGGAAGGAACTTGATATTTGTGGTGGAGGGACCTGGCCCGAGTCGAAATCGGCATGCTCGGCAGCGACAAAGGATTCCAGAATTTCTTCAGCTAGGGTTGGGGCTGATAGTTAGGGCAAGGACAGTTGTCCAGTCGCTCCGGCCACCCTATGGCTGTCAGCACCCTAATTGTGTCACCACCTTATCTATAGTCTATAGACTGGTAGGCGGATGACTTTTGACTGGTATGTGCTGACTTGATTCATGATTGATTCTGTCTAAGGGTGTGTTCGTTTCGTCAGTTTTTGGGGTGATGACAGCTATTCAGAAACAGCATGCACGACAGCAAAACATACTACTAACTAAATGACTGGTAGTCTCGGCACGGCATATATTGGGTTGATTACTATAGAGATCCCTTGATTCGTGGTCTCATAGATCCAGCGAGCTGCTTCCCTTGTGATGCAGAAAACTAAAGTCGTAAGTTGACTCATTCTACCGAGATCCGGGATGGAGGGTTTGGCATTTCCTCCTCTTCTGTTCGAGCTGCCAGATGCCAGGATGCTGGGGCGGCCAAGACGCAGTCCTAAATCCAGGAAGAAGGTACTCCGTATGCCCGGAAATTCGTTTCGGCCATGCACCGATCTGTAAGAGGGGGGTGCCACTCTTGCTGTCCAACACCCTCCAAGTGGAGCCAGTGGGGCTCCCAAAGTTTGGAAATTTGTTGGTGATCCGTTTCTGAAACGGGAGCAGATAACAAAGGCGTAACGTTTAAAGTTAACGGTCCCACTCCCCAGCTGCTGAAAGGGACAACTCCAATGCTCCATTATCCGGGATTATCCCTGCTTGCCCCCGCCGTTTCGTTCACCGTTTGACAAGTTTCGAAGCGCGTAAACGACCTACTTTTACGGCGGCAAACGCCTCCTAATTCGTAGGGCATTGTCGGTTGGGGAACATTGTTAGATGCAGCATGTGTCGATCCAGAGATAGTCAGAGCCGGAGCCTCGGGCAATCTTGCAGCACTGTACTATCTTACGGTAGCCGGCCTTTCCAGTGACGGATTCATCACGCTGAGAGCGGAGAAACTCTTGGTAGTTGACCTCTTCTTCGTCGTCCCAGGTATGGGAGACGATGGCGTACTTGGGCAAGTTAGGCTCGAAGAACTCCTTGAACCGTAGAGTTGTGGTGTGAATTAGCCTCATTTTCCTCAAACATGTAGGAGTCTATGAAGGCCTCTTTTCGGCAATGACGCGGTAAGAGGCTGGGTGTTGTGCAATCTGGTTGGCAATGCTGCGAATGCCGAAAATAGCTCGGACTCAATTTTGGGTTGGACATGCTAATGATATGAGTTAGGGTTTTCACATCACCAGTAAGATTCGTCACGTGCGATCGCCCATCGCATACCATTCCTGGAGTAAAAAGAATTCTAGGAATACACTCCAGATGGCCTTGCTGCTTATTAATAGTCTAAAATATGGTTGTGCCGCTGCCCTGGTAATAGACATGAAATCCCATTGAGGCAAGAAGCTGCACAGTATTGACCAGAGCGGGACATGGTGATGAGGCTGACACCAGGGAACCTCAATGCGCAAGACTGCGTGACAGATAGTAGGAAGCTGGCTGGGTTTCAATCCACAACTTCCATTCCCTACTCATATCCAACTGTAAGCCGTAAGCAAAGCCATCGTCATCAATCTCAATCTAACTCAGACGAGATTGGTCTTGGGGTCAGACTTGATCCGAGAATTCGTTGATGGGGACAGTTTGCCATGGCTCCCGCTGCAGTGAAAGTCGAGGAGGTTAAAAGAAAAGGAGACTCAGAACGTGGTTGCGGATGCGGTTGTCGTTCATTGACAGTAGATGGGGGCATGATTCATTTTCGATTATATTGAGGAGGATTTTGGATGCGTACAAAGGTACATCCTCAAAGCCTGGCAAGCATGCGAAAATAGTGTCAACAGCGATCTACATGATAGCGGAGGGGATGTCAAAACGAACGGCTTAGTCATCGCTGAGGCCTAACTGAGTCCGCACTCAGTTCGCTCACCTGCAGGTTTAACCACGGATCCAATACGTTTGGTGACCACTCGATGAAGCAGTTGAGCCCTAAATCGCAGACAAGCACAGAAGAAGCTTGAAATTTCTGCCTTGCGGAGAACCCCACTTACGAGGGCCAATATCTGGGTCTCGACACACGGCTGCATTGTCCGATTCTGGTATTCTGATCGTTCGTTTTGCTTGGGATCCGCAGCTGCTCCGAGCCGCAGCCACTGAACCAAGCACTCCGGAATCTCCGAAGGGGTGCTCTGTGCCACCTGGCGGGACCACCGCAGATCTGTCAAGAGCAACGAAGGGGCAATCTCTTGGCAGATGCAGACGACATGACGCCCCAAGAAGTCGAGGCGCTCCTCCAGCAGGAGGGAAGCGCAGCGCCCAGATTTCCCGATGCTGGGGCTCCCGAGGCCCGCCAGACGCGTGCGATGCTGCTGGGGGAGGTCTTGGCGAGTTTGCAGGCGCAGTGGTACCAGTCGCCTTTTGAGCTGGACGCGTTGGCGGAAAAGGTTGCAGATGGAAGTCGAGATGGTAAGTTTCCGGCGGTCTTGAGGTACTTTGAATTTTATGGGAAACACACCTACGCAGAAGTTGCTCGGACTGATGAGGCGGCCTTGCTGACTTGGCTGTCGTGTAGAGGCGTGGAGACTACCACTCGGCGACGCCGGCATCGTCGACTTTTTCCTCTCTGTGATTAGCGTTGAAAAGATAGCCCTGCCGCTTAAAATCCACGCGCTCCGTCTAATTGGGAATTCGTGCGCTGATACAGGTGAGTTTCGGGTCTACTGCGGCACGCGTTGCGGAGAAGCTGACAGAAGAAGACGAGAACCGGGCACGGGTTGTGGCTGGGAACTATATTCCCATAGTCATGTCTTACCTGTCCGACCCGGACATGGTCCCGTTCGCGGTGCCGGTGTTGTACAATATTATGGTAGATTATGAGCCCGCTCAACTTCAAGCCTGCAATGCGGGCCTTAGCGCCCAGCTGCTCAACTTGCTATCAGGCCCGCAACTACCCAATACTCAAGCCTTCATCAACATCATCTGCAAGATTTTTGGCCTCCTCATATCCCAAGAGCCAGAACCTCGGACAGCTCTCATACAAACACCTCTAATCCTCCTCGCTCTCGCCGTAAACCCCGCCATCACCAATGACGTCGAAGATTTTATATCTCTCACGTCTGTGGCGCTAGCCTACCTAAGCCATGCCAACCTCCAAATCGAATTTGTCGCGGCGGGCGGCATGCAGACCTTTTTGACTGTCTTTGCCACGGCACAGAACAACCTAGACGTGGCTTCGGCCGATGCCGATGCCGATCTTATGACAGAGATGAAGCAACTGAGGACGGCATTATTTAACGCCATTGCCGACTTGACGGGGTTGCCGAGTTTCGTGCAGACGTGTCGTGTTGGGAGTCCTATTTTCAAAGCCATCAACGCGTGGTTGATGGGTTCTAGTCCCTCCCTTCAAGCGGCCGCATGCCTCGCGCTGGGGAACCTTTGTTGTTCGGACGAGTTGAGCGTCACGCTTGTCAAGGTGCACAAGACACACTCCCGTCTCGTCGGCATTCTCTCCTCTGCCTCTTCTCCTGGCCAGACGCCCCAACAAGCAGCAGACAACACGCAGCTTGTCCACTCGGTCCTTTCATTCCTCAAAAATCTCGCCATCCCGACGGTCAACAAGCCCATCCTCGGCGAAGCAGGTCTCTTTACCCCGCCACTCCTGCCTCGCATCTGGTCTATGGACACCAACCCCCAAGTCCAATTCGCCGCCGTCTCCCTCGCCCGTTTGCTACTCGTGGGCTGCATCCCCAACGTCAGACGGCTCTGCGCCTCTTTAAGTCCCGACCCACAATCCCCTGCCCACGAAGCCACCCACCTCCGTCAACTCATCGACGTCTTCGACCGCGCCGATGCCGAGCCCACAAAACTCGAGGCTGCGAGGGCCGTTGCTTCCGTCTGCAGGGTCTTGCATTCCGTGGCCATCCTCCCCGTCTTGCCCGATTGGGACCCTAGCAAGGACGAATCCTTCGTATTCAAGTCGTCAGACACCCCGCCGCCGTCCGTACTTCCAAAGAGTAACTCCTCCACGCTACCAACCCCCAGCTCAACGACTTCGAGGTCAAGCTCGAACACCACCTCCCCCGCCTCCCCGCCCACCATCGCCTCCGCCACGGTTCGCGAGAGATTCTACGCCCGCCACGAAAACATCATGAAGCCCCTCGCCCACCTCGTCACCCAGCCCCGGTGGCCCGCCCTGCGGTCCGAGACCTGGTTCGTGCTGGCCCTGATGGCCCGGTCCAGGGAGGGAGCCCGCATCTGCCTCCGCGTCTTCCAAATCCACGAGGCGTTCAAAGCCCTCATGGAAGCCGTCACGGGACGGAAACTGGCCGACTCGGACCTCGACGGGTCCGGGCCCCTGCCCGTTGCGATCCCCCCGCCGGAAGAGAAGGGAAAGGCAAAGGCGGCGGCACCCGACGAAGACGACGACGAATTCAGCGTCGGGCAGGATTTCTTGCCTTCGGGTTTGAGTTTGGAGCGTCTTCCTCCGTCGGCGCGGCAGCCGGGGCAGGCAGAGGCGGACATGGCGCGAGTGGATCGGGAGAACTGCCTCGTGCTTGTGGCTGAGGCAGTCAAGCAAGTAGGTGACGAGATTCCGCCGCTGAGAAAGCACTACTTTGAAAGTCTGCTGAAGGAGGGCGGATCTATTGTTGCGACAAAGAGGGAGAGTTCATCTTGACAATGCGCATATCTAGATAGTTTTAAAATGAAACCCCAATTTTCGTTATTCGGAGTCAAAGTAAAGTGAGTCAATCCATCAAGGAAAGACGGTGAGATATTAATCGTCAATGCCTTTTCCCCCGTCTAATACCCACGACATTGAGGAGCTGCACCATGGGGAAGCAACGCCTATTTCACATTATGGAAACACCAGGATGTTTTTGTGGTTGCCTTTATTGATGCCAGTCCTGTATCGTCGCGACCACCTCCACGCCAGGTCAATACCAGAGACGGCTACCTTTTTCGCCCCGTCCGTAAGAAATATCAAGTCTTTAGTAGCGCGGAAAAACAACAACCCTAGTAAAAACCGAGACGATGCATGCCGTGTGTGATGATTCCCCCCGGATCAAGCACTCCCACTCCCTCTCTCCTTCGTATGGTCAGTGCTCTATTTCTTGGCAGCCTCCGCGTCAGCCTTCTCCTTGGCGCGCTTCTCCCGCACACCCACCAGCCGGGCATCACTCCGGACGATCCTAAGCTTCCTGTAGGCACCACCCTCAATCGCTTTAGGCATATCGCCCTTCTTGACCTCGGTGACGCCAGTAGCCGACCGAGTGAAGGGGAGGGCGGCAGCAACAGTAGCCGAGGTCTCTATCTTAGCCATCTCCGAGAACTTGGTCTCGCCCTTCTTGACCTTTGTCGACTTGAGGGGGAGGAGAATCAGGCGGGCCTTGTAAGCCTTGAGGCGCTCGACGTTGGCGGCGAGGGATTCCTCGGAGAGGTTCTGGCGGCGACCGTCGATGGCGATGCCAATCTTGGCGGCTTCGAGGCGGGGGATGCCAGCGGCCTGATGACAGGAATGTTAGCACGGTTCATATTTCCTCCCAAGTGCTAGTCCATCATTCATGAGCCAAAAAATTCACCTTCAGCTCGGTGAGCGAGAATCCACGTCCAAGGCGCACATGTCGGTTGTACTTGATCGTGGGGCAGCGAACAACAGGTCGGAGACGGTCGGTCGGACGGGGAGCGACGAGAGCGGCCTTGGATCGTCGAGCAGCACGGCGCCGCGACTTGTTTCCGGCCTGTTTTTCATGTCAACATCCCACTCCCAAACGAGCAGGTTCCGGCATCTCATACCTGGTCGAAGTGGCACCGGACGTAGCGCTGCCAGTCCTTCCGCAAGTCTGAAATTCGTCAGTTCGATATGCTCCCGCCTCAATTTATCATGGCTCGTGTTGGTCCATCGTCGCTTGGCGGGGTCTGGAGTCAAATCTTACGGGTCTTGACAATCTTCTGGTTGTGCTTGATCGCCTGTAGAGTAGAGTTGTCAGTAAAGGCGGAATTGAGTGAGGGGATTGTCGGGAATTCGTACCATTTCGTCGGTGTTCGATCAATCACTAGGGGTCGGTTTGAGAGAATCTCGGATTGGAGATTGAGGTTGTCGAAAAGTGAAGCCGCACCAAGTCGAACACTACAAAAATTGGTCTTGTGTGGGAAACCCTACGCCGGGAGTACGTACCGATTTTTTCGTCGGCGCTCGGGCCAGCAACTTACATAGTGGGGCCAGAATTCTGTCACCGCCGGGCAGAAGTCACATGACTAGATCGAAGCGATTCTGCGACTAGAACGGATGCTGAGATCGGGAACGCCTGCCATTGGCTGCTCACAGTCGGCCCCAAAAAAGTTGCTCGCCGAACCAGACTCGACATCATTCGGTTTCATTCAATTGGCAACCGAGAAACTCGAAATCTGATAGTATTTGGGCCTTCTCATCCTTTAGCCGCCGCGAATACGTGGCATTTTGGCTAGAGTTTCCAAGATGGCCACACGAGTAGGTCCGCGGAGCGCCACGGACGCAACGCGTTTTACCTCGACGACACCGCAACCGCGATCCAAAGCCTCGGCAACGAAAGCAGCGGGCGCAGGCGGACCTGGCCATGTGGGCGAGACGTTGGAACAGCGGATGCAGAGACTGCGGGCGGCACATCTGGCGGCGAGAAATGCGCCTGTGTCGACGTACGAGCGGATAGTGGGTGGGTCGAGGCGAATTTTCGACGCTGCACACAAGGTCACAATCATGAGCATTGTTTTCGGCACAGGTATGGGCCTCTCTCCTTATTGATGTGTCTATTGAAACTCCAAGCTGACATGTTGATTCTACAGCCGTCGCGGGCATCTTCTCCATCTACGCCGTCTACGATATGGTGAAGTACAACCGCAAGCGCCGCGATGACTTCATAGAGGCACAACGACACATGGAAGATGACGAGCTCTCGAAGGCCCGTCTGGCGTTCCTCAACGGCACGGCCACCGAAGAACAAGTCCGGCTCGTCGAGTACGCGCTCAAGGACGCTGAGCAAAAAGGCCTCACCCTGCCGCCCTTGCTATCTGCTCCAGGAACCACCCCGGAGCGAGCCAAGGAGGAACCATCCCTGTTCCAGCAAATCGAGGCGCAGGTTCAGGCGGCCGAGGCTGGCGGTGTAGCTCATGCTGCCAAAATGGAGGAGATGAGGCGGAAAGTGAAAGATGCATTTAAGAAGGAGAAGGAAAGTCAGAGGCAAGGAGGGATGCTTGATCAGATAGGGCTGGAGACGGCGCAGAAGCCCGAAGCCCCAGCAAAAAAGTCGGGATGGAAATTTTGGTAATGACGAGCCGGTACCAGGAAGAGCACAACGGCGTGTTTGGCTTGTTGTAACAGGTGTACCATATTGTAGATCGGCACATAGACGGCGTCTGGAATTGCATCCCCTCCTGGGGGGCCTAGAAGCACCACTTCAGTTTGAGATAGATGTCGTTCCAGCAATTCAACCAGCTCCTAAGGCCTTAGTAGGGAGCTGTCCCGTTCAATTTGAGCAGCTAACAGAGTTAGATGGTCCGTCTGGGCAGTGCAGCCCTGAGCTTCTGTTTCCGTACGTATCCAACGAATGCTGGAAAATACAAGGCCAAGCGAGGATGTAAGGATACCTGTACATTAAAATGAAAAAGTCGGCACCATGCGGAGTACCCCCCAAATGAACATTTTGCTGACAGTACCGTCGATTCATTTAACACGAGTAGAGTCCTCATATAATAAGATACTGCTGATACCCGCTATCCACCTAGCCTCTTTCAGAAACTGAATAAGAAACAATGACATCCGGAACTCCACGACAGACAGGGAGGGCCGCTTCCTGCTGACCCATTTTATGCTATGCTCCACGAATCCACACCTGGTATGTACGGCTCCGAAAACAGAGGCCATGACACCCATCTGCGATGACACAATGAAAATGCTTGTAGCGGCTGTTTGCCTCGTCTTTGACCACTATTCTCCGTCCGCAAAATCCCGATTTTCAAAACTCCTTCACGGTGCAGAACCTCAACTTGTCCTTCCGCTCGACAACCAGAGGACTGAGATTTCGCGACTCCTAATAATGTCTCATGACCTCCTCATACGCCGCCTTCGAGCCGTCCCTCAACACATACGATCCCCCGTCCTACGAGATGATGATGTGGTTGAAGTGACCGGGCACCTTGAGGCGACACTTTTCGCAGTCAGACCGGTATCCTATACTGAAGCTTTTCTTCATCCCTGGCTGCCATGTCCAGGTGTTGATCGTATGCCTCGACCGGCTGTGGCCCTTCTTGCCCGGCGAAGGCGTGGCGGGCGCGGAGTTGACTTCTTGCGGCTGCTGCGAAGCGTCGACCGTCGTGGTAGCAATGTCATCGTCGGTGCAGCTATGGCCATGGCAATGGTGATGTTCATCCTCGTACTGCTGCTGGGCCTCGAGCTCCATTTCATCGGCCTGAGAAGATATAGATATCGACTGGGCGAGCCTAGCGGCCAGCTGATTCGTGAATCCGCCATCCAACACAACACCGGGCGAGCTGATGTTGCCGCTGCCAATCGTAGGACTAAAGCAGTCGTCCGCTTCGCTTATGGGTGAGGGCAGCCGTCTATCGCGCACAGCATTCCACTCGGCATCCGAGTCCATGGTGCGAGGTATTGCGCTAGAGTCAAACCCGGAATGCTGGTGCCCGAGGTTGTGCAACCCGTTCGTCTGTGTCAGATTTAATGCCGGCCCCGGTCCACTCCACGGCCCGCCTCGTACCTGGGCGGCAAAGTTGGGCTGAATGGGGGTTGGCACGCGACCGGCGATGGTGGTGGCGACGGGCTCCTGGTGGAACTGGCCAGGCTCGAGGCTATTCGGGTCGTGCCGTGGGGAAGCGACGTCCATTTCCATGCTCATGCCTTCGCCGTGTAGTCCGAGGGCATTGCTGTTCAGCGGAGCAGGCGTCCCCCATGATACTGGTCTGGCGTCTATCTCGCCACAGTCGGAGGCTGCCGGGGTAATGGTGTCGGGAAAGCCAGGCGGCGCGTTAAGAGGGATAATGGGAGGGTCGGACCATCGTTTCTGCTGAGAGTTGACAGGTCGAGAGAGGCATTGGTGACGTTTCTAATCATGTCAGCATGGCGTTCAAAGAGGCTGGTATTTCGAAGGTTGTCTTACTTGTCTGTGTTCAGCAAAGCCAGACGGGCTTGTAAGAAGCTCATCGTCATCTTCTCGTGCCCGCTTGCGCGACTCAAATACGCTGCCGTACACCGACATTGTAATCAATGGATTTTCCATGGCGTCTACTAAACCAATATCGAATTGTTGGAGAGGCTGACGTGGAGGTCGTCGTCCGTGAAGTGGTGGGCGGGGAAGTGGGTAATTGTTGGTTGGTATTTATGGAAGGTCTGGACTAGACGGGGTCCGGTCGCGATCCTGCCTGCAAGAGGGGCTGAGTTCGAAGGGCAGCGGCCCAGCTGAGGCGCTTTAGGTACCAGTGGCGCTTGTGTGGTCAACAAGCAACCCACCAAAGTACGTGGAGGAAGCCGGAAAAAAAAAAGGAAATTGAGGAAAATTCCAAAGTATCGAGAGAGCGACCAAAATATTAGAATCTTTCGAAGTGATTGAGAAGCAATGAGCACAAGTTTGCACGATGAACAAGTTACAGCGGTACTTTGCGGTACTGCAGCGCTCTCCAAAACTCCCGCGGCTGCGGCTGACTTCCCTCGTGGGGAATGTGGATGGCTCGCTCGGCCTGCCTAAACTGCACCGCAGGGCGGGGAAGCCAAGTCGACTTTCGAATTCGTGGGTCCGCCCTGGGCCGCAGTCGATGTGATGTGATGGGCAATGGTTGGAGGCGGTTGGCATGAAAGGCGCTTCTGTATGTCGGAAGAATGGTCCGCGGCCCTGAACAACCCTGCTGATGTTCCTTGGCTCGCAAAGCGTTGGACAATGCAGAAGAAGCAAAAAAGGGGATCAAGTCGGCAATTGTCGTGGAGAGACAGAAAAATGCCTGATATGGGATGCTATCGAGGCGCCTAGGGAGAAATATTGAATCCTTACGATTGGTGCTGGAACTGGCAAAGAAATATGAGGTTGAACAGCGCCGAGCTATTAGAGGCAGAGGACGCAAAAGGGTCGAAGAAAGAATTATACAATGAAGGCAATATTAGCGACTAAAAAAATATACTGCGAAGGAATCGAAGCGGCGAAGAGAAGTGAAGAGAGACGCACACTAGAAACGACAGCTTTACGGAGGTGCAGAGGTTGGGTCGTCGGCCTGGAGCCACGATGGGGACAAGCGGCAGTTATATTCAACCTTCACGCCAGCTGCCGTCGCTTTCGGAATCCCTGCCGACTTCACTTCCACGACGTGAAGAACCGAGGAACCAAGTTTTCTATTCCAGGATGTCGTTGCTGCACCGACTGAACGGGCATCCAGGATTCCAGGTCTCACCAACATCGAACATCTGTGCGTTCTCTTGCCTACCCCACATGCAAACTTTCAACCTGCAAGTATCACGATGGATGATGGCGGTAGTAATGATAGCGGACGGTATCTTATCGACTGGCAGGGCTGGGGAATGGCGGTACGGTTATCCGCCCGCGCAAGGGCCAAATTTCCCCGCTGAATGTCAAAAGTGGCCACTAAGAAGGTTTTCGTCGCTTGGTTTCAGAATTGCTTCAAGACGGCCTAGGGAGGGATGGCCGCAGGCGAGGGCGATTCGCCATCTTGCTTGTGTGATCCGAGCAAGGGGGTGGCCCGCCGTCCGTGCTGATGTCGATGACGATCGGGGAATTCCTCTTTCGCAAAAGAATGCCACGCAGTTCCGGCTGGTATTTGGGGTTTTAGTGTGTTGATGCTTGCAAAGTGCTGACTGAGAGCCTGTGAGAAGGCTGAGAGGTTGTGCCACCAGCGGGCGCTTCAGGGGGATCTGACTGTCATCCTCGCGTGTGCAGCCTCGCTGATCACGTTGCCATTGTTCCGAGATATTCGCTGCTGTCTTCATGAGACCCGAATTTTCTCCAACCTTGGGTGATGGAACTAAGCCCATTGGCGCGCAAAACTCTGCACTCTCATTACTCACGACAACGATCTACCTCAAGACAGTTGTGAGCAGTTGAGATGTACAACACCGAAAGCTGCCCGTTTTTCGGCTGCGCCTTGGACTTCGCCTCCCATCAAGTATGGATAGTCCAACACGAACAAGGGTGCAGTAGCGGAGAAGTCCCTCGATTCTTTTGGAAGACTTGGAAGTCCCGACATGAGAGGAGGCAATTCGCGTATCACTATGTCAAAATGCACGAAACCAAACCAAACATAGAGATGGACATATGCCTCGAGGGATTTCCCCCGGATAAATTCTGATTGACCGTACAGCTGTTCACAAGACCATGGAAAGAGAACGATCGGCTACTGCTTGTAATGTATTCCTCAGTCAAGTGGTGAACGATGTGTGTTCCAGCGCCGTGCCGTGCCGTGTGCTCGAGACTGTTTGCTATTAATGGAATCGTTTCCAGAAACAAACTTGCAATGCCGACTTAATTTTCACCTCTCCGTTTCGAGCATCTCGCGATTCTTCATCCTCAGATCCGGCAAGATGCGGCTCTGAGCTCTGACGATGACTGTTTCTTGGGTACATTTTCAGGCTGTCAGGATATCCTCATCAAAGTATTATGGTCAATGTACTGCGGTTTGAGGATGGAGAATGGCCTTGTCCTTTGATAAGTTGGCTGTTTCGAGACTCAAATGCTCGAGCGGCCACGTCGGTTCTCGGGATATCACTGTCGTAGTCCAGATTGCAGGAATCCAATGCGCAGGTGGAAACAAAGTGTTGTCCCATAATAAATCAAATACAGCCTCTCTCGTACCTAGGTAGGGGCGAGAAGAAGTCGTATCGTGAGCCTTCTTAAGGACAAGCCCAGGGGCAATTTGGCGAATGTGGACAGCGCTTGCGAAGCACGATGACTACCAGATGATGGGCCGCTCAGCCTCGGCATGCTGATTTACAACATCAAAGCTTCCCGAGACAGGGATTCTGACGATACCAAGTCTACAAGCCCCTTAGATTGCCAGTATCGTGCCGTTGAAGCTTACGTCCGGCGTTCCTGGTTCTGGGCATCTGCGTTTCGAGTTCCCGAGGCGCTGCACGCGACGATCCGACAACCGAGGAAACGAACTTGTTGACCCAGTCAACCACTCTGCTCTCAAGAGTTGAACCATGTTGAGTTCGGGGATCAAGGCGGTTAATTGTCTTAACCCCCCTCCCCCTCACCGGGAGCCTTTGATGGCCTGGAAGGATGACAGGTTCTCCGTCACATCTCGTCTAAGGGATCAGATATCATAATGAGTCGAGAAGTCGAGAAGTCGAGAAGGGCATCACACTAATGCTTGCAAAAGCTTTGTCGGGCTATTACATGGCTTCACGGCACATCTCGTTTCCAGGCCGGAAGGTCCTCCTCAGCATTGTCTTCAAGTTAGATTAGGTGCGAAGGACTCATGGGGACTGTCTAGTAAGCTGACATCGGCGTTGCTGACCCACTGGATTAAGGACACGATACCTGGTTCCGGTATGTAATGTAAGGAAGATAATCTGTTGACCCCTCGCCCTCTACGGAAAGTACAACCCGATAAGCGGGATACACGATTTCCTCTTTCATGCGCGTGTCTTGCGTGTGTCTTAATGTGCCCAGTCAAGTTGGACCGGAATAGAGCGGTGAGGAAAATCAGGTCAATTGATGGGCAAATTTGACGCTGTCGAAATACCCCGCCATTTGTGATCGTCACAGCACCAGCATACGAACCTTCGTCTTTCAACTGGTCAATTGGCGCCTCAGGAGATTGCCACCAAGCTATCAAAACCCCTAAAATATCGCCTGTCATAAAGAAACAGGTGTAACCGAGCTATTACAAAACGAGGGCTACAAAAAGGGCTTGGCAAATGACATATGCTCCTCACTGCTATTAACGCCACCCTCTCGACCCTGTACCTTCGCACTTCACCGAGCCCGTCTTGTACCCGTCGTCTACCTGCATGAACCCCACTGCCTCCGACAACTCTCCGATACAAAAATTTCTGACAACCTGAGTCACCGTGGGCTCTCGTCTTTCAAAACTTCCCAGAAAGCTGGGGAGAAAGAAAGGAGCAAGAAGACTGTCTATATAGAACAGTCTCCGCTTCCCATTAATATTTCCATTGACTGACCAGCTACTTCCCACGGCCAACGGCAAACACCGAAAATCCAGCACCTGCCCGGAACGGCGAGATTGTCATTATCTCCATCTTTGACCACCCCAAGACTTCGCATATTTCAAGATGCCCACAGAAGCGTTGCGCCTAATTGCCGACAATACCAGAGGTGAGCACCAAGATTTCGACCTTTTCAATCATTGGTAGCTTGGTCCACATCTTGTATTCAATATCAATTTGTATCCGGTTTATTTTCCCCGCAAACTGGGTTGTTCTTCTGCGGCCAACCTATTTGAGCCTGCTGTGCTAGTTTACACCGCGCTTGCATCATCCTTGACACAAAGATGCCATTCATATGCGAGAATAACCTGCTAACCAACGCCAAAGTCCTCGGCCAAGACCCTCTGATCCAGCCCGCCCTCCTCGCGTCCGAGATCCCAATCACTGATGATGTCCTGACCACCGTCGTCACCGGCCGCCGAGGTGCCGCCAACATCATCACGGGGAAAAGCGACCGACTCCTCGTTGTCGTCGGGCCCTGCTCCCTCCACGATCCCGAAACGGCGCTGGAGTACTGCCAACGACTGAAGGAGCTTTCGGACAAGCACCATGGCGAGCTCTGCGTCGTCATGCGCGCCTACCTCGAGAAACCCCGGACGACTGTTGGCTGGAAGGGTCTTATTAACGATCCGGATATCGACCAGAGCTTCCATATCAACAAGGGTCTTCGCGTCTCGAGGCAGCTCTTCCACGATCTCACGTCCATGGGCATGCCGATCGCCAGCGAGATGCTCGACACCATCTCTCCCCAGTTCCTTGCCGACTTCATTTCCGTCGGTGCTATCGGTGCCCGAACCACCGAATCACAGCTCCACCGAGAGCTCGCCTCGGGTCTTTCGTTCCCCGTTGGCTTCAAGAACGGCACAGATGGTAGCTTAGGTGTCGCAATTGATGCCATCGGCGCCGCCTCGGCCAAGCACCACTTTATGGGAGTTACCAAACAGGGGCTCGCTGCCATTACCCGGACGAAGGGCAACGAGCACGGCTTTGTCATCTTGCGAGGTGGAAGCAAGGGCACCAACTATGACAAGGCGAGCATCCAGGCAGCCAAAGAGGCCTTGATAAAGAAGGGACAGAACATGGCCATCATGGTCGACTGCTCGCACGGTACGTTTGTCGCCCCCTTTCCTTGCACTCTTTCGCGCTAACAAGTGAGCAGGAAACTCGAACAAGGACCATCGCAACCAGCCCAAGGTGGCCGCTGTGGTCGCTGAGCAGATTCGCGAGGGCGAAAAGGCCATCATTGGCGTCATGATCGAGTCCAACATCAACGAAGGCAACCAGAAGGTCCCACCCGAGGGCCCGGCGGGTCTCAAGAAGGGTGTCAGCATCACTGACGCTTGCATCGACTGGGAGACGACGGTGACGACCCTTGAGGAGCTCGCGGCAGCCGTCAAGACTCGTCGTGAAGTCAACGGAACCAGTGCAACGAACGGCTCGTAAATTAAACGAAATGGGGTCAACTCGAGACTCCTCTGCTGGCCATTCATCATTAGCATGCATCTTGACCTGGCGGGCAAAAAAGGGGACATACGATACGGAGGAAAACGAGAATATACCCCCAGATATGGATGCATACAGATACCGCATCGGGCTAACAAAAGTTGGTTTTTTTGGTCATAATCAGGCGTTTCGGTTGATCATCCGAGTGGTAGATAGGTGCCTTAATTTCATCGGCCAACCCTATGTGCGAATATCGACCCAACGCCGTGATATACCAACGTTCCACATCCTGATTCCATTCGTTCTCTCCATGTGTTTCGTCTCCGTCTCGTCTCCTTTGTGTCGTCCGTCATTATTGCGCCCCTCGGACTGATGTCTCGCCCACTCTTCCATACTGCCCCATGCCAGGAGCAGCATTCTTAGCCGCCCTCCTCTCCGCCAAGTTCTTAAACGCTGCCCATCCAAGCAAGCCGGTAGTCCCGAGGATAAACCCCCAAACGATAATCTTGTCCTTGTTGCTATCCCGCTGGAAGCACATGGTCTGAATGTCATCGTCCGTCGCGTCCTTGCAAAAGAAGATCTGCTGCTCGTCGCGGCAGAATGACTTGGTGCATTTCGAACACGACGTCGATGCCGTTCGCTTTTCGAGTTCGAGGCTAGCGACGTCGGGGTGCTCGGGCCCGAGGTGGATAATGGTAGAGTTTTTGAAGCAGGTGCACTTGCAAAAGGTCGGAGGGGCTGCAGACAGAGGTTAGAAGCCAGGGTTGATCGGCGGGGGTATCACTGTAGCTTGCCTTCCGCTACTACCATTGAGAGCAGGAGGCCCAAGAGAAGCAGCAACACCCGTATCTGCCGCATTTTCGTCGCCTGTGTTGGTTGAAGATGCTGGCAAGTATATAGCAGGAAGTTCGGAAATGCTAAGGCAAGGACGGCGAGATTGGTCGGTTGGTTGGCGGGTGGAAGAGCTTGTTCGAAGCTAGTTGTGACCGGCCGAGTGGGTAAATAAGGGTCTAGCTGGCTTAAACGGTGAGCACAGTGTAGATTCACTGGAAAACTGGTCAGAGAAGAAAGGGGCGACGCTGGCCGCCAGGGCTAAAGAGAGGACGACGTAAAAACTCTTGAATGTGTTGTCATAGACACGCCTTTCAAAAGCGAGTGTGTCCCAAGCTTCGACTTTTGACGCTAGTCACACCCATTCAGCCACGCCAGCCCGCCCTCCTGCGCACAAGGGATCACCGAATCTAGAAACATATATACCGTAACCCTAATATGGCATTTCTTCCACCAGCTTCAATCGGACGGCCTTCGTCTGCCTCGCCAACGGAGGAACCGGTGGCACAACTACCGTAAATTTCGCGTCATAGCGTCAAAATATATCTTTTTGTTCCCAACATAATTCGTTAAGTACATCCCTGTCTGTCGACCATCCATCGTAAACCCTGCCGGTCACCATCTCAGAACGCTCACTCCAACAAAAAATCCAAGCAAGACAAGGCTGACTCCGCAAGACCGCCCTCAACTTGTACTATGTAACCTAGTGTCGTTTTAATGCTATTATCACGGTCAAAAAAGTTCCATTATTCGCTTCTTGCCATCGCTTTTTTCTCTTCTGCTTTCCCCGCACGTCCTTTCACTTTGTTACAAACGCCCGTTGTCCTTGGCCGCAGAGGAAACTCCTTGTCTCAACAGTCCGTATCATATGTCTCAGAATCGCTCTGGAAACTAATCTGGACTGCTGAAATGACCATGGCCCAAGCTGACCCTGTAATGTCTCCATCGCCCATTGGTTCCATCACATATCTACCTAGCGATATGAATGATGACGAGATATATCTGGATGACCATGGCTTTCAAGCCCCGGCTCCTCCTTCATGTCGAGTTGAGAAAATTGAGGACTATGAAGCCGGCGGCCATCATCCTGTTCACTTATAGGACGTACGCAACTCAAGGTACAAAGTCCTGCACAAGCTTGGAAGCGGCGGCTATGCTACGAGCTGCGTGTTCTCGACCTCGGGCTAGGACCGGTAGCTACACAGCATTTCTGTCTGAAGGACGTGGAGCTTCGCAACAAGATGACCTTAGTATTCTACAACGCCTGCATCATTGACTTCGGAGAATCCTTCGAAAGCAAGAACGCACCCGAGGAACTCGGCATCCCGACCCCTATTGGTCGCCAGAGTATGCTCCAGACCGTGTTGTTGAATTTGGCTGCGATATATGGGCGCTAGCATGCACTTTATTCCAGATACGCACCGGCCAAAAGCTATTCGAAACCTACGACGAAGATCCCGATGATTTGCTCGTCCACATGCCCTGATACTCGGCAAACTTCCTGAGCCGTGATGGTCATCGGGCTGGTCTTCACGTTTCTTCAAGCATAAGGCAGGATCAGACGGCAAAGTCATCGAGGTGAAGTATACGCCTCCTTTCGATGCGGCGAAGCATACGGTTATCTGGCAACGACCTGATCCTAGGTCTTTGGAAGATCAGCTTGCTGAAGGACTCGTCTACGAACTGGACGAGCCCGGTGGTGTCGACGCTCAGCACCGCGATATTTCTGACGAGGAGAGGGAGCTGTTTGCAGGCCTTTTGGTGAAGCTCTTGCAGTACAAGCCAGAAGATCGGCTGGTCTGCCAAGGAAGCGTTGGGGCACCTGTGATTCAAGATGGCAGATGCGACAAGTCCCTGTATAGTTTTTCGCTAGCGTCGCGATAAGACTTAGACGAGTACATCTCTGTTGCCGTTACATATTACGTCCGTTTGCTCGTCTGTCCTACTCTATGTCGACTAACACCGATCAAGATGAAGGCTTGACTACTTGCCGTGTCAGCCGGAATTCCCCGAATTCGTTGGATCTGTATTCCGCGTTTCTCCATCCGGTGCATATGATGCGCATGCACGTTACTTCGTAGCCAAAGGGTTCTCAACAGAGAAATCTCAGCTCATGATTGACAAAACCAGCATGAGGCTCTTCGTGGCCTAGAAAGAACGCGACAAACTTGGTTCTTCAGGGAGTCCATGCCATTAACAGTGGCGAGATCCAAATTTTCCCATGAGCCACGACTACGATGTGAGCTGTCCTGCACTTTCACCACCCTTAACAGGTCAGGGGAGCATGCGGTTGAAATTTCAGACGGCTGTTGTCGCTCCACTAACCCAAGCATATGCCATCAACCGCGAGGGCTTTGGGGATGTGTCGAATACTTTTGAGCCGTTGAGCTTAGACCAGCCATACGAATGTCGAATTGTCGACAGCCTGACGAAGTGCTGAAGACCACCTACACTCAGTGCACGGACCAGCTTTCCTTCAGCGCGCCGAGCCATTGGTCAACGCACGCTCACGAAAAAAGTTTCCTGAACATCGAGCCTAAGCTCAACCTTCACCTTTATCACCCCCAATTGTGATAATGCGTCGGTTACCACGAATACCGCGGCTGCGGGCTGTCTCCCGACCGTCATGCCTACAACAATCTCCCGTCCTCGCAGCGTCAGCCCGGCGAATAACCTCCACGGCGCCTCGACAATTCCAAACCGCCGCCCGCCACCTCGACGAAAACAAACAAAAGCCAGACTTGCTCGAAGCCTTGGAACGCGACCGGCAGTCCGCCCTCAGGCTCCAGGAAGAGTACGATGCGGGTCGGGAAGAGGTGGACGAGGATGCCGTGGTCGAGACGTCGCGTATCAGGATCCCGCCCGCCTTGACGCACGCGCCGGTCCCGAAGCAGGCGCGGGATTACGTTCCTGCACAGAGAGCAGAAGAGCTGCCGGAGGTGGGGGGTGTGGAAGGGTGGTGGGATCAGGAGGGGAACTGGGGCGAGGCAGATGTGTTGGATGTTTTTGCGCGGGAGGCGGTAGGGGATGATGGGGTTAAAGAGGTGCTGCTAAGGCAAGCCGTTGTGGAGTGCCTCGCTGTATTGGGGAAGCGAGGGGAGGATGGGCTTAAGGGCCGGTGGGCTGTGGGGAAGGACGGTGTGTTTATGGCTGTCGGTGTGGAGATTGATGTTGGTAGCCAAGGAGATATCACACTGAAGGGTGACTTGGATGCCGTAATTGCTGGGTTAGAGGTGACAGAAAACGCCGAAGCCGAGGAAGTCATGGCCGAAGTGGAGGGAAAACATAGCCCAAGTGAAGCATCAGCCGCAGCCGAGGAGAATGGTATCGACGGGAGGTCGAGAGGGGAGCTTGCTACCGCTGAAGCAGAGGTCGTAGACGAGCAGGAAATCAACCAGAGCTGGGAGGAGCTCACTGCAGAACCTGCTATAGACGATACGCTGCTACTTCCGGAGGAGGCTCGAGAAATATTGAAGTCCCAGAGCACTGCATGGAGGAATATTTCGTTATCAAACACCAAGCTCAAGTTTGCGGTACGTCACTCCTCGAGTTGATACTTTCCAAACGTCCTCTAACAGCAGAGCAGATACACAAGCGCTTCTACCAACTCTCTGGTACCTACATCCATGACGCCCAGCTTGTCCTCGCAACCACCGCCGAACAGCTCCTCGTCATGGCTTGCACTCCCCCCAAGCCGAAAACGCTCATCGACGAGATTGAGCGCCGCGTGGACCTGCTGAAGCTGCCCAACGTCAAGGTATTTAACCGGCGCGTCACGCCTATCGATAAAGAGATATGGCAAGGCAGATGGAAGGCTATCGAGGATGAGTTGGTGGAGCGTGGGTTGCCGGTTACTGGGACTGGCAAGTATGATAAGGCGGCTGAGGGGAGGTGGCTTATTGGGAAGCGGACCAGAGGTCGACACTTCTGATCTCCTTGGCAACCATGCCGAGGTTAGGTGCATTTGTACAACACTTGTTCCATCCATGTATAGAGGATTTGTACCGATGATGCATACTTGGGATAATAGACTCTTTGGACTCTGGGTTCAATTTGCGTGTCGTCTACCCTCCTGTCTTGAAGATGCGGACCCAAAACGCTAGGTTTCATTGATGACCTTGTGGAAAGAACTTCCTTCGCGATGAGCAGGACGCTCTACCACCAGCCAGGGCGAGTCCCACAGTCGGCAAGAAAAGAATGGAAGCTGCTGCACATAAGACACGAGGTGTCCGTTGCGAATCTGATCAGCAAGATTCACCTCAGCGTCCACGCCCTTGCCTCGCCTGTCAAAACCAGCCTCAAGGCAATGTGGCATCTCGTCCTTGCTTGCTCTCTTTAGAAAAACCCATACCAGCATCGAGGAGTTTCGTAGGTGAATTGTTGTCGTTTCTATTAGGTTAGTATGAATTCGGCCGTTTTAAAATACACGTTGCGGCTGCGATCCCTATAATACCGCCGGCAAGCGTAGTCTCTTCCACGCAGGACAGATTGATTACCAATCGGTAGTTCTGACAATCCACGTCGAGGATTGCGCTCCTTGCATTTGCAAACAGGGCTTGCCACGTGTACTTGGTCATGCATCTTGTCGCTTAAGGCATCTCACGCATCAGAAAACTACATCAAGATTGTCCAGATGCTGTTTGTATTTGAAACGAAACGAACGGCAAGAAGTACAAGTCCATCAGCTAATCAAAACAATCAAACCCGGCACTATTTCCATCTCGCAACGGCATCAAGCCTCCTCCATCCTGCCTCCCAGCTGTCCCTCCCACGTAGGTTGTCGTCACGCTGTGGTCGACGTTTCGGTTGATGCTGAATATGAGCGTGCTTGGTGGGAGACGGGGTTCGTTCGGCGACACATTTACTTTCCGCAAGCGGTGCAGGAGCAGCTGTCGCCGCAGTTGCCTGTCATCGATATTAGTATTCCATTTACTTCTTGTTGTCAACGAGGAGCGAGGGAGCAGGCAACTCACAGCTAGAAGAGCCAGAACATCCGCATTCGCCCATGATGACCGATGTATTCTTGGTTTGCTTGGTAAGTGTATGTAGTTTGTGCTTTCTTTCCGGTTCGAAGTCAAGCTCTTTGTCCAATTCAAAACTTTTTAGTCTTTAGGATCGGGGGAGATCGTGACTCTTTATATAGCCGTCGGCTCTCCTTGGAACGCGCCGAATCGCCACCAACCCGCCCAGCGTCCAGGGACCAAGCATTTGAGTTACCAACCATGACGCCCGTGGAGGTAGCATATTCGGTTTGTCACCGACGTAAACGTCAGTACCACTACCGCATGCACCTGCGTTAATTGTGCGCCCATACGAAAGTACAGTACCCGTCCCTCTATCGGGAGGTATTGCGGAGATGGAGGGTCATGGGCCTCATTCGTTGGTTATCACATCGTTACGGTGGAGGAAGGAGGTGGTTCCACACACGCCAACCTTGCGCCGCCCGTCTGTCTTTCCAGCCGCCATCGGCGGGACATGTGAAGGGGAAAAGGACTCCAGCGAGCTATAGCGAAACCTAATGCTTCTCAACTCGCTTGCCCGCCTAGCTCACTTCCAAGGTCGGAAGAAAGTAGGAGGGAATTCCTGTATATCGGGGGTCCCTTGAACTGCACCTGCTGCCCTGGTGGCATCTTAGCGCCGCCCCAGTGGGCTGCTGCGGCATTTGTGCGTCGATCCGAGAGTGTTGGACAGCGGGAAGCGGGGTACGAGGGGCAGTAGCGTGTGATGTGTGGCGTATTCGGTTTTCGGTCTTGGTTGGGACTCAAGTTCCAAAAGTTTCCATAATTTCGCCAGCGAATAACGAGCGTGGACTGGGATCATTGCTTTTTCATAAAGTCATGCCAAGTGGTGATATTTTGGGGTTCTTCTAGCGTACGTGCCGAAAAGGCTCGGCAGGGATGTACCTTAATTGATTGTAAGAAGCCAAGGATGAGTTAGACACGCATTAGTAACAGCCGACTGCAGAGTATGGATGATGTCTTACAGTGCAGACGGGTCGCCTGTTGGAATCTGCATGCGCAAGACGCATCTTCGAGTGTGTCTTGCAGTGGACAGTACTGGGCCGACAGACTCGATTCTTCAGCCACTAGTCAAATTTCGACATCATATCTGAAGGTCTTATCCTGGCAATCTGGAAGACTTCCACGTCAGGCAAGATGCAGATCCCCCATGCGACGCTGCAGGCGTTTTTACATCTGACCCCTTTGACATTCTACATCCACGCTCCAAGGCTCGGTAGTCAGGAGTTTTCCCTCCAAGCGCGGCGAGCGCGCTCCCAATACTTAGTTTCTGCAACATATGTGACGAAACGGCAATCGGCATACGTGGCGTATTGTTAAGCCGGTTTATTCGGTTGATGCCTGCGGTCGTCACCATCTAGGAAAGCAAGGTCCAGTCTTGCGACTATAGCTACCTTATCCATCAGATAATAGATCCTCTTGCGGGCCTAAAGGATTTAAAAAAAAATTACCAAGCACCAACATTGCATATACGATATCCACGAAGCCGGTAATCGGAACGAAGGTAACTCTCGACCCGACGGCATCATCGACGTAACCTATATCGGACTATGTATCTGTCTCGGAGAAGCATCTAGAATGAGAATGACAAGACGAAGCCGGCTAGCCGGGTAGAGGGGTGGGCATCGGCAACGAATGGCCCCCGATCTTCATCACCCGAAGGGAGTACCTGGTAGCAACAGAACCTTAGCTGAAGGCTGATTCTGGGCGTCATTCCGATCTCCATAACCTTATTGGATAAGCAGAGAGATGCTCATCGCCTAATCGCCTGCTCCATGTCCTCGGCTTAGCAGCGCCTGAGGATCTCACTCTGGGTTAGGCAAAGAACCTTAAAACTAGGCATTTTCATCGTTCAAACCGGAGTTGACTGGACCGATCCTCCTTCTATGTAGCCGCCATTTCCGATGGTTATTGCGGAAATGAAAGAATTTTTCATACTCTCACGCCAGGTAGCAGGGTTATAGCGGATTACCCACGAGTCAGATGAGTGACCGTAGTAGAGGAATCACATAGGGCTCACAAATGATGGGGGCGAAAATCTGCATAGCGAACGAGGTTGATGAGTTTTGAGGAGAAATCGCATCAGCGAAAGAAGATGCGGAAGAGCAGGCAGTCGTGCAGAAGTGATTTAGCATTTGGAAAGGCTATGTGCTCGGGGCAGCTAAGAATATGAACCCTGGATAGAACCGATGGAATTCATTCATATAAACTGACTGGTTGCTAACAAGTCAGAACGGAGGTTGGAGGAAGGGTCCTTAGAAGAGAATGCACATTATCGGCATTCGAATCCGGTCGAGCCTCGGACAAGGCGTGCCGAGCGGGAGCTGGAAGCCGAATAAAGTGCGGGGTGCCTGCACGCCTCCGGCGGCCAGATCCCGGCATCGTTCGCATCGCATCGCTGCTGTCACCGCACCGTCCCGTAAGTGACACCGGGGAGCCCTGAATATGTGGGGCATAGACAACACCCTCTTACAAGTATAGAGTGGTAAGGGTGATCACGACTTTCCATCTTCGTAGACAAGAACCTTCCTGACGATATAATCTTCTCGGTTTTCCAGTGCCAAAGGCGAATTATTTACGCCGGCTCCTTCCACTCTCGGTTAGGTCGTTGCTCTCGGGTTTTGGGCAAACATGCTTGCATGCAATCGGTTTGGAATGTGGAGAAGACACTCTCCAGTTTGCCCGGCTTTGCCGCGAGAAAGAATTGAGTGGGTCGAACCAGACTGCACGGATTTGGGTGAGACTTTCTTCATTTCCTGCTGTCAGGTTCGCTGGTTTTGTCGCGTCCGGTTCGCTACTACTACTGGTATACGAATATCCTACTTTGGTCCATGACGGTTATCATTATGCTATGAAATGCAACCTTGATTATCGGATTCTGCTAACAATGGTGCCGGAGCGGACCCCAAGCAAAACGAAAGCAGAGGTGACGCTTGAAATCCCATCCAACAATACTCAAAATTTCGAATACACATAAGTGAAAGAAAGCCTTGAGGCTCCTGCAATGAATAGCCAGAAATCTTGACCGAAGGAACCGCATGTCTTACACCTAGGAGACGACGTCACGTCTTTTGTGGCCGAAGGATCGTCAGCCCGGCCCCGCCGTCGAAATGCCCAATCAGTTCCGTGTCAGGACAGGGGTACTCGTTGGCGCATGGGCTGGTCGGCCGCCCGCTGCCCTGTAGGCCCGGATTTGACAAGCAGGGTCGCATTGAGGATGGGGCGGAGGGAGAGAAAACTAGCGGGCATTTACTGCTTATTGAACGTCCGTTCACTCTTCTGCGAACTTTTTACGTCTGATCTTCTCAGGACCCAATTCTTCTCATCCTCCTCTTCTATTCTGGTTTATGTCGCCGATATCCCTTAATTTTCGCTCTCACTGTTTTTCATGTAGAATTTCGAGATCCGTCTGGCGTTCGTCGCCTATTGCTTCCCACCAAACTTAAAGAACTGAAACTGTCGCCGGATCCGAGATCCGGCGAAGCGGCCCCGAGTTTCCGAAAATGCTCCTCGAAATACTGCTACCACTTCTCCTCACAACGCCAATCGACGCCCTCCGAATCGACCAGGCCCTCATCCTCCCTCGCGAAGCCCACCCTTTCCTCCTGGCCCGGCAATCCCTCTCCGTCAGCACAAACGGCTCCTGCGGCGGCACCACGCGCCTGACCTGCAAAGGCAGCACCTTTGGCGACTGCTGCTCGCCCAAGGGGTTCTGCGGCGCCGACTCGACCTACTGCGGGGCAGGATGCCAACCAGGCTTCGGCACCTGTCCGGCCACCTCGTCGACCGCCTCCCCGGACGGGAAGTGCGGCGGGCAGGACAAGCAGACGTGCCCGGGGTCGGGGTTCGGGGACTGCTGCTCCGGGAAGGGGTTTTGCGGGTCGGACGACACATACTGCGGGACGGGCTGCCAGGACGCGTTTGGAGACTGCACCGCCGGCCAGGCAGCCGGCAACACGACGAAAGACGCCGGGGCCGTTAGCACCGACGGGTCCTGCGGCGGGTCCGGCAAGCAAACGTGCCAGGGGTCCGAGTTTGGGGGTTGCTGTTCGCGCCTCGGCTTTTGCGGCGGGAACTCTTCGTACTGCGGGGCCGGGTGCCAGGGCGGCTTCGGCACGTGCTTCGACAGCGGAGATCAGCCCGTCAGCTCGGACGGACGGTGTGGCGGGGACGACAACGTTACCTGCCAGGGGAGCGAGTACGGGAACTGCTGCTCGCCGAGGGGGTTCTGCGGGAGCGCGGATGAGTATTGCGGGACGGGGTGCCAAGGCGATTTCGGGACATGCTTCACTTCCGCGGGCGAGGCGTCGGGGAGCAATTCTGGAAATTCGACTTCAGGCGCCGGCGGAGGGATGGCTCCCGGTGCGATCGCTGGCGCGACCATCGGTTCGGTTGCGGGGGTCACACTTCTAGGGATTGTTGGCGCCGTCTTGTGGAAGAGGAAGAAGAAGCAAGCCGCATCGGGTGACATTGCATTGGCCGCGGAGAGCGCGAGGGCAGAAAGCGGAAGCAGTACCGCAGCCGGTGAGGTTTGGGAGAAGAAGGCCGATGAGGAACCCAAACCGCCAGCGAAGGAAATTCACGAAATGTACACGCCACCGGTCGAGCTTGGGGGAGAAAGCCCAGCCGGAGAACTAGGGAATACAGAGATAGAGAGACGGCATGAAAAGGCGTGAACGAGTTCGGTGATGACTTGACGTGGAGTGAGACTTTATGTATATGAACAATATATGGATTAATATTGAATATTGCCCGACCTACTCGCCGAATCTTGGATACCTCTATCCTCTAAAATCAGGCATTCGTCTTCAGGAACGACTCGTCACTTTAGGCGTTGAATCTCCAGCTGGCGAAAACTGCATCTCGTGCGCGTTTGGCGGATAGATGGGAATCGTCATCTGCTGTTCAGATGTTGATTGGTAGAAGCCAGAATCCATCGTCATCCGCTGATGGGACGAATGGCCAAGCACGGCTGACGGCGATGTCGAGCCTGTATGCGATTGTTGGATCGGCTGCTGATGTTGGCTACCAGGAACATGTGGCGTTGCATAGGTTGTGCCGGGCTGGATCTGTGAAGTCATGGGAGGACCTCGGCTCGTAGGAGGCGGGTTAGCCCGGCTCGGATTGAAACCCATTGCGGGACGATTTGCTGCTCGGTGCCTATGGATGGCGATGCCTATATAGATGTTAGCACGTTTGAATACGCCTGTGCCGAGCTGTGTCATACATAAGCAGGTGAGTGACACGATGAACAATGCCCAGAGCAGACCGGCCAGCGCCGCGGCGGCATACGTGCAGTTCGTGCCAGCCTGGCTGTTATCTGCCCGGTTTTGGAAGTAGTCCAAGAAACCTTCGTAATCCGGGAGTGAATTCCCCAGTTTGGTTGCGGTGTGGATTGGAAATGGAGTTGTCGAGACATCTCGAGCCTTCACGTTGATCACCCCAATGGTGTTTTCAAGCCTCGTATATCTGACTGAGATATCGGTCAGGAGAGCAAAACCAATGAGCCACCATAACAATGTGAGGCACTCCAAGACCCTATTGAAGCATGTCAATATAGTATCGCCGGCTTTTAGGGACTTGAGACAGGGAAGGAACGTACAAGTGAACCCAATACAAGTATCCGACTGGCGCGAAAAACAGGGTGACCCCGAGGTAGATGAAGTAGGCCGTTGTCCAAATAAATGCAAACCATGTAAATGCTAGCAAAGTAAGCCTTCCTGAATCGCAGAAACAACAGCCGTACAACATGGTTACTCACGATAGCCTGTTATTTCATAGAAGTCCCAGTCCTAGAAAAAAAAAATTAGTCTCATAATCTGACTTGTGAGAAAGACTCTGAGTGAAGCTTGCTAACCCGAATCGAATATCCAAGCACAGATTCCATTGCTCCAACAGCATACGCAGTCAAAACAAGGATAGTAAGAGCCAAGATCTAATTTCAGATTTCTGTCAGTTCGTCATTCCACATACTCTCGGCTTCGCGCTGGCCTTACAGCTTGGAAGATTCGCAAGATGCCCTGCCATGCAGGTATGTGCGGAACGTGTTCGCGTTTCCGGCCATCGATGGGCAGGAATCCCGCCCTTGCTATCGTGTTATTGTCCGTCATCGTGAAGAGAATTCGTCTATCGCCTTCGACTTGAGACCGATTTTGCGTAGAATCAGTATTACGATCCTATGTCGCGGTGGAGTCTCGTCGGCGTTGAGAAAGAGCAGACGGGGGTCCATGCTTTCGCAGTGGAAATCACCATTCTTAAGGCTTCCAATGCCGTGCTCGGCAATGCGTGTCAACACTTCGATCTGGGTTCATGCCTGCGCTGTATCGAGATTTGGATTTCGGGACCCAGCCCGGATTTCGATCGTCTCAGGTGCCATCCATGGTTCGACCCCGCGTTGCGGTGCGGGAGCTCTGTCGATTGGCTGGCGCCTCCCGTCTGATGCGCCGAAATCCCTGCGTTCCAAAGTTGCGACCTCTAACGCATGGATATTCCTGTGGCATGTTGCTAAATCTTCGTGCAGCTTCCGGGTCGGCCATGCGGGGTTTCCTTCTTTTCTTGTGCTCTCTCGTGAGCTAGACTCGAGGTCGAAAATTTGTGGATATCATGAGGCAAGCGACAGCCAACAAAATTGAACTCAGGACAAGACGGGCCAATGCCGCTGTCCTTGGGGCCTTAGCCGAACGTATCTATTGAAGATGATATGATCTAATTATGTCTCCACTTTCCGTACCCAGCGCCGCTACATGCTGTGTTGGGGGAATCTTTGGAAACGAGCGGAAGCGAGGGCTAGCAGCATCAACACTTTCATGGGCGCCAGTCGCATTGAAGCATGAGTGATGTTGCGTAACTAGAATGAAATGTTAAAACTTCAATATTTAGTTGCTACCTCACCATGGCCCTGCTTGTGTCTCCATCTGATCCTGGAATTGTGTCAGGGGAAGGTTAGTGGTGACTGCTGGTCTCCAACTATCTAAACCGCGGTGACCTCAACCCATGGAAGGTACGCGAAAGTGGCCGTCAGAAGCCATAGATGATCCATAAGCCATAGATGGTCCATCAAACTCCGGAGGAGCACTAACGACACTAGATCCCGCTGTTCCAGGTCCTGGCACGGTTAGCCCGTTCAGATGTATCAGCTCAACTTTGAGATATTCCTCATCATTCCTTGTGGTTGCTAGGAGCGGAATCCCAAAGCGTCCAGAGAGGGCTAGAACCTGCTGGTGAAAACTCTAATTTGCCGAAGTATGTAATTCCAACAGCAGCAATTCGGATGCTTTCGCACGCATGTGTCAACACATATTGTGGCCAGGGATGTCTTGACTTGTTCCTAGCGCGGTTTCTTTCGGGTTCCCAAACAGTGAGAAGAGGGCCCTGCGTTGGTTTTTGATTCGCGTGAGTAACCAGGTATACAGACTTTCAAATTTAAAGGCACTGATTGAACAACGACATGGGGGGATGTTTTGATACATACGCGTAATTTGATCCTGCGCCGTTGACCTTGTTAAATCGGTCTCCGGGAGCGTATCCTAGGAATTAGGCTGGCCATCAGCGAAACTGCAAGCCTTGTGGTGAGTAGCTCGGTCTCAGCTAGCAGGGCGAGAAGGCGCAACTGTTAGGCACCTACTATGCCCAGTTCTCAATCGGAAGCTTGAGCCTCACAAATAAACCGCCTCCTCGGTGGTTCCAACCCGTCATGGAGCAAGCTTGAATGTCTCGCGCTTTGTGTAAATTCCGCTCTTATATCATTCAAGGTGAGTCGGTGCAGCTGGGTCGATTTTGGCGGATGATTGCATGGGGCTGGAAGAGTAACTATGAAGTTGAGAAACACCATTTTGGAGAATGGCCGGGGTACACACCACTGCTAGTCAGCGATCCCGGCGTTCGTTAGGGAAGTTGCCCTAGTACACGCCAGACTCTATGTGAAGGCCCGCTGCATGAACGTCCCTTCCGTGAATCCCCCTGCACCACACCAAAGAATTGGCACGGAAACGGCTACTACCCAATGCTGGTTACGTGGCGCTCGGCGATCGTGCGTGCATCCTTGAAGAACTTCAAAACCCTGCCAAGGCACATATTATCGGCGGCAGATACCGACAGCAGCTCAGCGCGGAAGATGTTATCTGGCGCAGGACGTTCCTGAAGGTTTCTTTGTAAAGTCACATCACAAAGCATAAGACATTTTGAAGACTCGACGAGGACATTTCTCCAGCTGGTCTGTTGCAGCTCAGGCCAGAAACCTTGGATAGTTATGTCTACCATCCTTCCCACCTTTGACAGGAGCTCAGGGCTTGCCTAATAGGGAACCATAACCCAAGAGCTCTCAAATGCAGCTTTCACAAAATAGAAAAGAAAATTCATGTATCTCAAAGCTCCAAAATCGACCCAATGATATCAGTACAAGCCCACCAAAATATCACCCCTCACCCTCGCCGTCAAGTGCACCTCGGCTTCCAAATCCAACTTGATACCAACCATCAGCGCCGCGTCCTTGAGCTTGCCGTCAGGCCCCACGGGTCCCTTGAGGAGATTACCTGGAGTGCCATGTTAGCAAGGGGCCGTCTTGCTCCGTCCCAGTCCGGCACGTCGCCGGACACGATGGGGACGAGATAGTCCGGCGTCCACGCGAACCTACCGACGAGCCCGTTGGGTTGGCCCGAGATGTTGGGCATAGGCAAGCCGGGAATCATGCCGCCGATGGGCGGCCCCATGCGCGTGGTTTGGGCCTGTTGGTAGGTTTGAGCGTCCATGGTAGCGGGGTTCTTGGCACTGTTTTCCTTTTGGTTAGCTTCTGCGGGAAAAAGGGACGTGAGAGGAAGGTAAAAAATGAAAAGGTAGAGAAATAGAGAACTCACGGTGCGGACATTATAGGGTTAGTGGCACTTGGTCTGTCCTGCAGTTGCCGGGCGCTAGGCTGCTCCCGGACCGGCGAAGATGGATCGTCACGCCTAAGAGGGGGCGCTCGAGAAACTTCAGGCGAGGTTGGCCTGCTGGTAGGCCCGTCGCTCCGGCCGGTGTTGGACCGTTCGCGGTTTGAAGCGGGGTTACCGGATGGCTGTTTGGCGGACGTGGTGGCGGCGTGTAGGGGTGAATCCTCCGAA
>Ga0247774_1000146_pt1 | contig 32745 bp, 28 predicted proteins | sample UWRJL001104B6_FD_179933 | JGI IMG/M metagenome (GOLD analysis project Ga0247774, IMG submission 179933) | Plant litter microbial communities from Arlington Agricultural Research Station in Wisconsin, United States - UWRJ-L001-104B-6 | ecosystem: Environmental > Terrestrial > Plant litter >...
TTATGCGTGAAAATCTGTCGAGATACTTGTTCAGCTACGTCTCAAACGGGACGCAAAAGACTCGATCAGCCTTAGCGGGGTCGCTGACGGAGGCCTAACCCGATCAGACACGTTGAAAAGCTGTACAAAGCCCACCCAGCAGTCGTACGGACGATTTTTATCAATACAGAAATTGCAAATAAGGGAAGAGCAAAGATAAAGTCACCACGCACTAGGTTCTAATACCTGCATCGTCTCAACATGCCAGTATAAACATCCCAAAGTCAATCAGGCGCCTAAAGCAAACGTATTGTACACAAAGTTAAGGTATGCCTAGCATTAGGTTCCTCTGCAACACGGCTACCCAGATCTGCAATCCCAAGTCACCACTGCTTGCGTTCTAGAAATAGGAAATACAACCACCGTCAAGCCTCCTAAGCCGTGCCCAATGTCCATTTCGTTCATTTCGTAAGCCATGGCGAGTTATCATTCTCATGGTCTTCGTGCCGGTCCAGCTTGTATGCACGTCTGGTGCCTGCGCTGACGTTCTGGCGCTTCTATACAAATTGCGACCAGCAACAATTTTGAACCAGGGTGGTATTCTGTTTACTCGGCCTTGCTAGCACCCTCGGCCTTGGCACGGAGGTTGGAAGCGGTCGAGGTCTGGAAGTGTCGCGAAAGCATCGGGGCCATGAAGGACTTGAAGATGAACTCGGCGCCCCTATTCCGCAGTCAGCGCATCGCTCTCGTGATATTTGGCTGGGAGTGAAACTTACCGGAACATGGGGAGCGAGAGCCACAGGAGGAAAACAAACTTGAAGGTGAAGTAGAAGGGGAACCAGTAGACGACATTGACGAGAGACTCGACAACGCTGTGCTGGGATTAGCAAAGAACGAACATCTAGCATTGGGGAGCGTGCGCTTACGTGAAAAAGGCAAAGACGACCCAGTACTATAGCGCAGAGGTTAGTAACGTCTTCGGCTCACCTACAGCAGCAGCGGAAGGGAAAAGCTCACGGTTAGCCACTGGGTGTCATCGGTCGTCGTGGTCGAGAAGAGGGCGCCCATGGAGTAGTATCCAGGAATAACAAATCCAGCCAGGTTGGTCAGGAGCTGACCCCCAAGATTGAAAATGATCAGGAAGAGGTATAGAGCGACGAGGCCGATGGCGGCATAGGCCTTAGGCACACCCGTAGTCTTCTCGAGGTTGGCCACGGCAGGATACTTGCCGAGCTATTGAAAATTATGTTAGCCATTCCGCCCTATGTCCACATCGCGTGGGTCAGAAAAGCGAACCTCCTTATCGATAGTACCAATGTACTGCTGGATGCGATCTTGGGGAGACGACATTATGGCGATTTTGTGCGACTTGGGGTTTGGCGATAACTTCTATCTGTCCTTTAGCAAGCCTGTCAAGCAGCGGAGCAGTCGGCGACCGGACGGGCGCGATACCAATTATCAGAGATCGAAGAAAGGTGATAGATATAAGTGCGACGCGATTTCTGGGTGCCCAAAGGCTTCTAATTTTATAGCAAAAGTCGAGAGTCAGAAGGCAGCAGGATGGGTGTCTTGGAGATAGGCAATGGTGACCTTGGCAGGTGATGTGTGGCAGTGGAATGAGTCCGAATGACGAAGTTCGAAGTTAGTACGTGAAACTTCCTGGCAAGCAGGCAGATTACGAAAACGTGGAAAGTAAGGAGCTGCAGGTGTCGGAGCTCCCAGGCATCTTCCCGGCCAATGTCCCAGTACAAAGCGGGTACGCAAGAACACACCAAGACAACGCGGGCAGACCAAGTACTTTGCGAAACAAACGCGTATATTGAACTACCTTTTGGGACAGCAAAGATAACACGTCTCGTGCCATTCGTGCTGTGTCCACTGTCCAGCTGTTGAAAATCTCAGCCGGTATCAAATCTCCATCTTTCGACGCTTCACTTGCGTAAAATAGGTTCACTCTCTTCCATATCGGATTCTTGATCACTAGAATTTCCCTTTTTTTTCTTCTTCTTTTTTTTTTCGCGATTTGATAGTACCAAGTGCAGTGACGTCGTGCACACTAATTATCCAATGCAGACAAGGCCGACTCACGAGTCAGTTTGAATTGGTCTCGATCGGCAAAATGCAGCCGAGCACAGACCAAGTGTGTTTATCACGTGCAGAAAGACCCCGAGTCAACGCCTTGTACTCTAGATACTGAACGCCAGGGTGGGGCAGCTGCTAAATGCCTCAGGCAGAAATATTTACCTGGCTCGTAGTGCTCGCCTCTGGTTGGTTAGTTTCGTTACCACATCAACATTTGCTTTCAAAACACACATCGTCCTGCAAGACATCCAGTCCCCTCGCACGATAATAATATTCGGCCGCACTTTCGACCAGGTGCACAGTTCTCCCACCCCGGCCATTTACAGACTGCCGGGCAATCACATTATTCCTAGCAAAACAGCGTTTTCTTCCTTCGTTTTCTTGTTCAAGTGCTTCTCGAGTCGCCGCGGCGAAGTGGCGAGTTGATCTCCGTTGTCGCATTGGCGCTGTTTATTTCCAACCTTCAATCTCACTGTCACCCAAACAATGGACGCTGGTAGGTGCCCGCCGACGAATCGCCGTCGCCTTGCAGAATGACTCTTCAATTATGGGTGTTTGATGCTTTATTTGGCGCCATGGCCTCAGTCGACGGATTGCTAACGACGGATTGTTAACAGAACCTGCGACGGGGCTCGCGAAGTCGAAGAAGAGACCCATCTCGCGGGCGTCAACGGCGTCTATACACAGTATCAGCACTCAGCCAAACATCGATCAAGGAAGCTTTGGAGAAGGTTCTGAAGTGTTTACCGGCCAGTGGAACGGCAACATGCAAACTCACGCGAAGGATCTTGGCGGCGGCCAGCATTTGTCTCCAGAGGATGCGATTCTGCAGGCTGCGTCCCACCTGCGCTCAGGAAGTGGAGATTTTGCCATGGACTCTTCCATGGATGCTTCCATGACGCAGCATATGCAGTATCACCCCGACGCTAGTTTTGGGCGGCGAAGTATTCAACCAGCAATGTCCATGCCTGTCAACGACATGTCTGGCTTTACCGATGCAGACAGTCAAATGTTGGACGTGAGGGATGATGATGTCGACTCGGTAGCTGCTGCAGGGCCAGGTCATCGGTCTGGAGCAAGTAGAACGAGTGCGAACAACGAGAGGGAGATGCAGCTCTTGTTTCAAGCCAACAAGCACCGAGCACTGCAGGAGGTGGCTCGCGAACTTCACGGGAACGAGCGAGGACCCAACTCAGAAAGGCAACGCCAAGTCTTTGCCATGTTATGGTAAGAGCTTTTTCCTGTTCCATATTGTAGGACATCTCCGTTAATGCCTTCGCAGGGTCAGCCAGGTTTGTTCCCGGGGCAAGGGATCCGTCCCGCGTGGCCGAGTTTACGCAAATTATGCGTCGAGATGCGCGACTGAGAGAATAACTGTCCTCAATCCTGCTAGCTTTGGAAAACTGGTCCGGGTCTTGTTCCCGGGCTTGAAGACTAGGCGCCTCGGAGTTCGCGGAGAGTCCAAGTACCACTATGTCAACTTCACCCTCGTCGAGGAACAGACGGATATTCCTCAGCCTGAACCTCAACAGCCTCTTGCGCTTCCTGAAGTCTCGAGCTTCTCGCAGAGTTTCAGGGCACTACCGGCACCAGCCGCAGCAGAAAAGGGTCCTCAGGAACAGTCACCGACTGCGGAGCATCCAGCTAGCCCACTGGGCGGCGGGGAACAGAGACATTCGCGCCAACACAGTCTTTACAACCTTCCCGATGTGAGCAGCATGGACCAGCTCCACCGCACTACCTCGAAGACGTCACTTGAACTCAGCTTTTCGACGAACGAAGACTCGAGTCCGCAAAACGAGCCTATCGTTCTCCCTCGTCTGGAAGCCTACCTTCCCAGTGGCACAGATGCGGATGCAGCAAAATCCCTTGCGGCTCTCTATCGGTCACATTGCACGTCCCTGGTCGAATGCATCCGGTACTGCAAAGAGAAAACGTTTTTCCATCTCTACACATCCTTCCAGGGGACTCTTACGCAGCCGGTGCAGAAGCTTTTGGGAAATCCTAGCCTTGCGCCGTGGATTGAAGAATGCGATTTAATTCTCTACCAGCGCATGATGGGAATTGTCTCAGGCTTGACGCTGCAAGTTGTTCCAAAGCCGGTCCTCGACACTCTTCGGAATATTTCTGAGCGCCTCGTCCCACACATCCGTGAGTCTTTTCAAGGCCAGCCTCCACACGTCATCAAGGCCAAAGAAGCACCAGCCACGATATTCGCCGGCTTGCTCGACCGGGCGCTCCGGGTCAACCTGACGGCTCATGCGGCTGCGAACATGTTGTCGAACCCCGCGAATCGAGATCAGATGTACCACGATTGGATCTCCATGGTACGCATTAGAAAGGTGGCTGAATGCGTTCCAACGCGGGGCATGGACGACCTAGTCAAACTGCTTCTCTCGGAGATCAAGAATCTTCTAGATCCCGTCAATGTTCAGTGGGATTTTGAGTGCATGACGATCTATGGGGATGTGTCGGCACGAAACGGGCCGAGGTCCACAGGGGAAGATGGAACCAACGCCAGCTCGTCGAACGCGCTGGACAGATGGGTCAGCTTCTTGTGGTCTCTTCCAGGCCGGTTCCCATATGCATCTGCAACCGACATTGTCTGGTGCGTCCAGAGGGTCGGCACCGCGGTCATGCGAGATCTCACCCTCTCGCAAGGCAAGAGCTTCGGGTCTTGGTGGGTTACGAAGTGCTGGGTGGACGAGATGGTGTGCTTCATGGCCGAGCAGGGGGGTTTTATGAAGCAGCAGGTGACGGTGGTACCAGCTAGAGCCCCCCAGCCGCAGAGGGCAACAAAGGAGACGAGTCAGCAGGGCTCAGGGTCCCGAAACAGCAGCGGCAGTGATGAGTTCAACTTCTCCAATCTATGTCAACCACAGCCAGATCGGGCAAAATTTCCGGCCCCGAGTAACAGCACCTCGCAAGACAGCACGGACATGAGCGCGAATCCCCACGACGATAGCGGCATCAGCATCCCAACTCCCGAAGACGAATTGCCCATGGACAAGTTCGGATTCGCCGCCACAGACGATATCAGGCTTTTGCAGGAAGCGACGGCCTTGCCGCAGTCCTCTGTATTATAACGCCTGTCGATTCTAGTTGCAAGCCGCGCAAAGTCTTCTCGGGCGGATATATAGCATTGTAATGAGGCCCGGCGGTGCTGAAATGACGCTGGTTGTGGTAATACCCGAAAAGTTGGGCGATTGATGACGAGACGAAGTCACGACGGGCTTGCAGGAGTTACGTCTCCGCTTCTGTATTATTGGGCGAGGCGGGGACGGTGTTTGATTTACACTCTTGGTTGGTTTTCTGGATTGGGTTTGTTGGTTTTGGTTGCCTGTCAATTTCATGTACCAGAAAGCTTTGGGCAGAGTTATTGTTCAGCACTGACGTTCTTGATTTCACTCGACTGTCCGTGTGGATATTCTAGCAAGCTCCATATATTATGTATTGTACCGTTGCAATGCTCAATCATGTACATGCTTCAAGGTCCTGCTAGATGTCTAGTCGAGGAAGATTCTACACTTCCAGCTTCTGGGGGTCTGCCCCCGTTCTAAGATGTGTTACATAGCTCACCCCGCGGGTGCCTGTGTGGGGTGCATAAACATTCACCGAAAATCCGCCAAAGGCTTCTCTTCATACATACATCTCTACACCTTACAGGAATTTGTTACATAATGGAGAGCCAACCCGAGGTTAGTCTTGAGAGAGTTCATTCTGTTGGTAACATCAGTACGATCGTCTCATCTGGAGCCTCGAAAGACTGAAACTTGTACTATTGCTCTCCCTAATCCCTGTTGTGTGGTTACGCCATCGATCGAACGACCGGCGATTAACGGCCGACCTCCCACGGCTTAATTTTCATGACTTCGGCTTTCAGCCTTAACGCCCGCACAAGCCAGACAGCACGGGATCCCAGGAAACATTCGCTGGTGACAGGTTCAGCCCAGTTCAGCTCCAGGACTATGATGCCGCGAAAAGTGTCCGGTGCAATTGAGCTTCACGTCAGAGGTCATTGATATATTTCTGCACTGGTTGTCAGCATTAGTCCATATATATCGTTCCAGCTTGACGAAGCAATCCAACAACATACCGCAAGAGCCGTGGCTTACGTGCAAGTAGCCGGAGTACTGGCTCGACGGTATCGGCTACACAGCTTAGGATACCCACAGCGTGCCGATGGGAGAATAGTGGTACAAACGGTGGCACGACTTCCCGTGCCTCTGATCCAACTTCCTGGGGAAGAGTGGGGGAAGAGGGGGGAAGTTCCATAACTTTTAAACATGCCCGGCACTACCTTCCAAAAGCGCTTACCTTCGTAAGTACCTCTGTACGTACTACAAATATTACATGATCCGCGGCTGTTGATGTAGTGGATTTTTCGGTGGGATGCGGCGGAAGTCAAATTCGTCAACGTGCTGACTGCTCAAGAAGACCAGCCAGCTAACCAAGATGGGAGACTTTGCTGCTGTGACTAACATCCTTTGTTTTCGTACCAGATGGTATAAAAACATTGCCTCGCCTATGAATATTTTTCTTCGGATGTATTTGAATGACACATTCTCGCTTTTCCACTTTTAGGGGCTACAGTGTTGTATATTCCGACTTACTTTGCTGCCGTCGCTCTTCGACCGCCTTCCTCCGTTCATTTTTATTTTGCCCTTTCGCTTACAACAGCGACTAGCTGCTTCCGCGGCAGACCTTCCAACAACGAGCCCGAATCTCAGCACAATCGTCGAGCTTCTCTTTAAAATTATCAGGCCGGCCACTCATTCGGAGTTCCAAGCTCATCATCTGCGGATACACAACGAAGCTCTCAGTATACATTTTCCGCTACGATCCTGCATTGGCATTGCATATCCGGGCGTTTATTTCTTACCAATCAGCACGGGAAGGAGTCATTGGATATTATTTCAGACTCGATTCTTACCTGACCCGATCCGTTCACGCTGCAGCCAACTTTGTCAGGGACAGCTTCAATTCAGCTCATGCCCAATGGCTCGTTGCTGCCATTGAGATATTCAGCGCCTCTATCCAAAGTACAGACATTCTCTCGAGCATCCGCGCCGGCACCTGTAAAGGCTTAGCGGCCGTTTCCCGGGAGTCGACAACGAGAAACCTGCACAAATAATCCACCTTCGGCGGCCATGATGAACGGATTTCAAACGCCTATCACGGTTGACTCGCAGGTCAGGAACGAATCGCCAAATGGGTGGATCGTACAGAAGTTTGGGGGGACTAGCGTTGGCAAGTTCCCGGAAAAGGTGAGTGTTGTGCCCTCTGCCCTAGCATCTTTGTGGTCGAAGTAGGTTTGGGATTGTGGTGGGGTCATCGACATTGACGAGATGCCCCGTCACTCACGAAAAGATTGCGGCTGACATGTATGTGAAAACGCCAGATTGCTCATGATATAGTACGGTAGGTATCTTGGAAGCAATTATTTTTGAAGTCCAGGGGAACTGCTTAGCAACTCATATTGAACGCCACTGACTATGTGCTAGAGATTACCTCACTCGGCAAAAGGTGATTATTGTCTGCTCGGCACGGAGTGATGGGAAAAAAGCGGACGGAACTACAAGTCGGTGAGGCGAGCCTTGAAGTTCCCATATTTTGGTAGTAAGGCCGCGATTACTGATGACTCGTCTCCTAGGCTATTGGGGGTTTTCCACAAGCTGCAAGGAGTTGGCGCCGCTGTACGGGACGAAGAAGTACAAAACCAACTCATCGACCAGGCTAGGGGCTTGATTGAGGACATATGTTCAGATCACGTTCGCGCCGCACGGCAGTTTATTAAAAATGACAACATCCAGAACACCCTGGTGGAGGAGGTACAGAAGGAGTGCCAAGAGCTCATCGAGTATATTGTTGCGGCCAAGCGATTTAACCTGGAGGTGAACTCGAGGTCAAAAGACCGAGTGATCAGCTTCGGCGAGAAACTTAGCTGTCATTTCATGACCTCGCTATTGCATGATGAAGTAAGTCTACTCTGCTATTTGACACAATATGCCCGAGTCGGCCCCACTAATCATTTTCAAAGGGGGTTGAGGCGGAGTACGTTGATCTCGCCGATGCTTTTCACTTCCCCATGGCAGGACGAGTGGATGCATTGTTTTACAATGAGGCCACGGCGGCCTTGCAAAAGAGGCTCGGAGCATGCGGTCAGAGGGTTCCCGTGGTCACTGGCTTCTTTGGCAACGTGCCCGGCAGCCTGATAGATGGGGATATTGGCCGTGGCTACACCGACCTCTGCTCTGCCCTCTGTGCCGTGGCTGTGAAGGCGGAAGAGCTTCAGGTCTGGAAAGAAGTTGACGGCATTTTTACTGCCGATCCAAGCAAGGTCCCCACGGCCCGACTCCTGCAATCCATCACGCCCTCGGAAGCGGCTGAACTCACGTTTTACGGATCTGAGGTGATCCATCATCTCACCATGGATCAAGTTATCAAGGCAGACCCACCCATCCCGATCCGGATCAAGAATGTCAAGAACCCCCGCGGCCAGGGCACCATTATCGTGCCCGATCCGATCCACTCGGCAGGTCACCGATTGCATCGACACCAACCTTCAGATCCGTCCCTGAGAAGGAAGCCGAAGCGGCCAACGGCGGTCACGATCAAGGACAATATCTCGGTCATCAACGTGCACTCAAATAAGCGGAGCATCTCTCATGGCTTCTTCGCTCGCGTCTTTTCGATTCTTGACTCTCACCAAATTAGCGTCGACCTGATTTCCACTTCCGAGGTGCACGTCTCCATGGCCGTCCATGGCGGCAACCTTGATCAGGGCGTCTTTGACAAGGCGACCCAGGAACTGAACGACTGCGGTGATGTGAGTGTCTTGCATGACATGGCAATTTTGAGCTTGGTGGGTGCGGAAATGAAGCACATGATTGGCATTGCTGGGCGCATGTTTTCGACATTGGGTGAGCATAATGTGAATATCGAAATGATTTCTCAGGGTGAGTTGACCATTCAATCTCCAGAACGACGCTGCCTATTGACCCTATTTGTTCAGGCGCGAGCGAGATCAACATTTCATGTGTGGTAGAGGCACGGGATGCTACAAGAGCCATGAACGTTCTCCACACTCACCTGTTCACCTTCTTGGAGTAACAGAATATGGTGAGGTGTTGGTGTTGCGGATTTGTCTGGGAGGATTCTCGTGGTCTATTAGATCGATATACCGTTGTCGCTTTCCTTCATATACGGAGGTCGCCGAGTCAATGACGATTGGTATATTTTCGAACTTTACTTTTGCATACTCACTATGAGAATGGTGCTGTCGATCGACTTATTAAGGATATACTCTCGGGATGAAGATGGTGAGATAGACGGAGAAGATGATCGAATATTACTGTATCCCAACAATGCCTTGCAACCTGAACCTACCATGCTTTATCCCGCCTTAAGATGCCGACCTTATCTCGAACCACCGTGATCGAAATGTCACACGCGCATGATTTGGCAGCCCAGCACCACTAGTGAAATTAGATTAGGGTTAATTAGGGTTAATATATTTCAGGGGCTGCTAAGACCTGAAATTTTCGATGGCGGGCAATGGGGTCGGTTCCCCACCACCAAACTCCATCGTCAAAGAATCTTGAGTCAATGAGCCTAGCTGCCGAGTCTTGCTTGCTGCGATGCGCTAGAAGAATTGGAAGCCCATTCGAAAAACCGAGAATGGCCAAGAGCTCCGAAATACGCTGTTAAATTTTTTTTTTTTTTAAACGTTTTACCCTTCCCAGGCCCGGCATCTACGGAGCAGCATTATCACGACTTGTCAAGGCCTCTCCTGCCCCGCCTTCGACGGCCGATATGAACAATCATCAAGCGTCAGCGCGCAACGCCAGCATCCTCGGCGCCTTGCAGGCGACCGAGATGCTAGACTCGCGACCAACGCTACCAGCGGGTATGGATCGTGTTGGTAAAATCTTACGAATTGGAGCGCTCCTAACTTCATGCTTGGTAGAAATTCTGGTAACCATCCTCGACTACCTCCCAGTTTCCGACTTGATGCATGTGGCAAGGACGTCTCGAAAAATGAGGGAAATGGTATACGATGATACTAGATGGGTCATACGATTGAAGAGCATGGGCGTCTGGGACGAGGGCGAAGCGAAGAGACGGTTCGAAGAAGCTGTGAGGCGTCGGAGAGAAGCTGCCGAGAAGGCAAATGGCCCACATGGAGGGTCAGGCGCGCCGCCGGGGCAGATGAAGCAAAGCACCACCTTGTTCGACGCGACGGCCGAGCAAAACCCCCCGCCTCAGCCGTTGGCTTCACGGGTTGTCGACGGTTTCGAGACCCTGTCGCTGGCACCGAACCGAAACTCCCTCCAGGATCCTGCTGCTGTTCTAGATGTCTTCAAGAATGCAAAAAGTATACGGGGCTATGCAAGGCAGGAGTACGGAAAGATACATGGCGCCTTGGGACCTTTCTATTACGATCTCGTGCGAGCAAAGACGCATGCAGATCCAGTTGTTTTCAAGGTGTTCAGAGATCCGGAACGGCAAGCGCAGATGCTGTCCAATCTCCAGACTTTTTCCAGGAGTGACTGGGTTTTGGGTTCGAAGCAGCGGGACGACAAGGTCACAGAGATGATAAGTCTCTTTGAGAGCGCGGTACTTCGTGAGTTTGAACAGGGCTACGAGACATGGGACATCGACGGTAGAATGAAGAGATACGCAACTGTGCTTCACCTCCTCAACGGCGGTATGGCCGGTATCGGTCTTTACATCGACAAGCACCCCGTTTTCAACGACCCGATGATCGCAGGAGCCAGGTCGACCGTCTGCCTCAACTCCAGCGTAATTGATGGCCTCACGCTCGACCCGTCCCGCATGTTTATGGAAGAGTTGCTGAAGAAGGTTAATGAGCAATCGCCAATCATAGAACGGATATTCCCCAAGCCCACGGATGTATTTTGGACCTTTGTCGACAAAGTGCGAGAAGACATCATGATGGAATATTGCTCAACCCTTTTTGAGGCAGCTCAACAAGAGCGCCGGTTGACCTACTTGAAGGCCGTGTCTGGAGTTTTTGAGCAGTGTCTTTGGTTCTTCCGCTCCCTGGCCCCGCCTGGCGGCTCCAAGGAGGCGACCGAGGCGAAGGCCAGGGAGATGGCTCTAAAAATATTCGAGCTCCATATTGACGACTATTTGCGGGACGAGCTCGAATATTTCACGAAACATGCAGAAACCGAAGTCGGGGACTGGGAGAAGAAGCTCTCCGAGCAAGACGCGTCGGCCGAGTCATTTTACATGGGGAATTTCAACCGCCAAGCCGACAAGAAAGACTTCCTTAGCTCGTTTAAAAAGGTGGTCATGATGCCTGTCAGCGTGTTGCCGACCATTCCGCTTGGATCGCCCTTTGCTACAAGCAAGCCGACCTCGTCCTTCGAAAATGGATCGGCCTCGATATCGCCCATTCCATCACGGCCCCATACACCCGGTGCCTCCATGGGGCTCGACGGTCGGAGGAGCCCCTTGCCACACTCAGACAAAGTCCCAGCAGATGAACTTGCTGCCAAGGCTGCACTCATGGCGACTCGCCTCGAAGGCATCAAGTCCCTCTTTTCTATCGAAGTGGCGCTCAACCTCGTCCACGCCGCCAAGACCTCACTCGGGCGGGCCGCTGCTTTCATCGTCCTCGGAGGCCAGGTGGGCGAGGAAGCCCGTGAGCAGTGCGCCACGATTTTTGTCGTCCTGCTTAAGATCCTCGGCTCCCGCCACGTCCAGGTCGGATTCGACAAGGCCATTGTTCACCTGTCACATTACAATCCCCGCGCCGTGAGCGATCACTCGCAAAAAGGAGTCGCCCCCTTGGTGACGTTTATCGAACTCGTCAACGTCGGCGACCTTATCTCTCAGATGATTGACGTCTTTTACGAGCAGCAGCTGGCAGCAAGCAAGATCGCCGACAAGAACGACTTTCTCGATCCGGCCGGCCGTGCCAAGACAAAGTTTGAAAAGCTGCTGGATGAGAACGTCGCGGCCGGTCTAAACAAGGGCATCGATGTCCTTATGGATGAGGTTGAATACCTCAACGGCGCCACGCAGCAACCAACCGACTACAACCCCGCACCCATAGCGACGGAGAAAGGATCCTTCCGATCCGCCGCAGACTTCGACATCGGCCCCACCGAGACGGCCAAGCGCGTCGTCGATCTTGTCTCATCTCATACCCGCATGCTCGTCGGCACGACCGAAAAGTCGATGCTGGATGTCTTCAACGGCGAGGTTGGCCTGCGTCTCTTCACAGCCGTGTGCAAGCACCTCAAACGTCAACGCATCTCGACGGACGGCGCCATCAAGCTCATTGCCGACATGAATCTGTATTTCGACTATGTGCGCACGCTCCGGAATCAGGACCTGCTCGCGTATTTTAAAGCCTTGCGCGAGCTGAGCCAGATTTATCTCATCGATGCGGGGCATGCGAAGGAGATGGCGACGGTGATTGCGGACGGGAAGAAGTTTGGAGGGGTTTTTAGGGCCGAGGAGGTGTATGAATTTGCGCAGAGGAGGGCAGATTGGTATAATGTCAGGAGGGATGTGGAGAGGGCTATGTATGGAATGGAGTGTATGGTGATGTGATGTCGAGACAGAAACGGGGGGATGGGTTATGATGAGTAGCAAAATTGTTGCGGCGGTGGAGTTCATGGATGAGAGCAGGCGTGACAAAATGGAGAGTAAACGCGTTACATAACGGTGCTAGTATACGGCACAGTGCTGGGCATTTTGTACTAGAACATTATAGATACGTGGGCTCGTTTGGAGATGTGGGCAAAGCAAGACAGACGCGGCGCCTTCCAGCAATTACATACGTCTGGACATCAATGGCCACGAGGCCAATATTTGTGTTTCCAGTTTTTCTATTTTGTTGCATTTCTACCCGAGCGAGTTCTATTTTCCTATCTATAAACTGGCCCTCGTGTTTTTGAAAGTCTTATATAGAAAAAAGAGCAGAAAGACCCCCAAATCTTCCACCCTTCATACGCTCCCTTGTCAACCTCACTTCCTCTTCTTAGCCTCCTTCTTCTCGGCACCGGTTGCCGTCGCTGCCGAATCACCAACCTCCGGAAGGGATGCAGGCTCGACGGGCTTGTCCTTCTTCTCGTCAACCTTGACAGGCTCAGTCTCATCCTCACCACTCTGGCCAAACTCGTTAACGCGGGAGTAGTCCACCCGATAAGCCCACCTCTGATACAAATAAATAAAGAAAATAATATCATCCCTAAAAGTGGCCAAGCGATGGAGGAAGGGCATTTTGATGGTAAAGGCGAAGAGGTCGTCGATAAACGTGTTGAGGAACTTGTACATCATGGCCTTGGCGGGCATGTGGGCGACGCTCTTGAGCCGATAATTGATGTACAGAGAGGGCACCATCAAGAGAAACCCGTATGCATAAACGGATCCGACGAGGGTGGTGATGACGTACGAGTACCAGGACTTGTGGGTGTCGTAGATCAGCGAATAGATGGCGTAGGCGATGAGGAGAGGAATGCCGGCCCAGTACATGTATTTGAAGGCGATTTGGTCGTACTCCTTCGTCTTCTCTTCCGTCTCGGAAAGTTGTTGCTTGTCCTCGAAATAGAACCCATAGGGCAGCCACGCTCCGGGAGGCATTGGACCGAATCTGATGTTGACAATGGTAGTTACCTTCCACAGCTCTATCAGAATGCCCACCACCTGCGACCCTAAAATCATCCAGGAAGTGTTTTGGGAGTTGTCGAGAAGATAGAGGAAGATGACAGCCTGCATGAAGACGTTGGCGAGGATGGAACGAACGGAAATGCCGACGTTGTCCTTCTTCTTGCGGTAATGCGCAATGTCGGAACCGAACGCGAGGGTTTCAAGGATGACGTGCGCGATAGACACGACAACCGTAACGCCCAAAAGATACGGATTGGTGTCGAAGAATATTTCCTTGACGAGCTCCATCTCGGTGCCGTCGCCGCCTCCGGGAAGGGAGTTGCCGAAGGCGGCCTGGCGGGCGGCTTCTTTGGAGGAAAGCTCCATGGCGGCGATCGTCTTGAACTGCAAGCTACGGAGGTTGTTGAGGTCGATGTGGATTGGGAGAGTTTTGACCGTGTCATTGAGGAGGGTCATGTGTGACTTGAGCTGCCAGAAGCTGTTGACAAAGAGGACAGGGTCTAGCGACATTGTTAGGACAGCAAGGTCTCTCGTCGAGCTCTGGCTAGGGGGTTGACTTACAGTACCAAGTATTCTGGCCCGTCCCATCACGCGCTCCAGACGGTTCGAGATTGAGAAACTGGCGAGTCGCGGGGTGAAGCTGCGGGTACTGCATGACGCCCAAGTTGGAAACCAACGACAGACTGACATTAGGGTGGTAATAATTCGCAATAACTGGCGGCCCCCCCTTATCCCCATCATCCTCCACCGGCGGCGGCAAATCATCAAGCAAATTCCTTGTCTTGTGCACTTTCTTCTTAGGGATATACTGCGTGAGCGGGTACGCAAAATGATACGCATTCGCAACATCATACCCCGGCTCAGCAGGATCCAGCTCCGTGCCGCTTAGTGCAACGAAGAAATGCCCCCACAGTGTCCCGTTGTTCTGCACGCTCGTGGGCACCGCAAACTCGCCGTCACCCGTCCGCTTCTCGCTGTAGTTTCCCATCTTGATCCGGCTCTCTCGCATGATCACCAGCTCCTCGGGCGTCTTTGAGAGGGCCGTCGGCACGAAAGACGGGGATACGGTAACGACGACGTCGACGTAGCTGTCCATTGGCCATATCGGGGCAATCTTTTGCGGGATGCGGCTGTATGTTGCGCCTTCGTCGAGAGCCGCCGGGCGGAGGAGGTACGGCGGGATCTCGTCCGTGTTGGCGGGGACGAGAATGGTATTTCCGTTCGCGTCTAGGGCGGAGATACCGTGTTGGGTCTTTTGAAGGGCCCAGGAGATGGTCATTTGGAGGCCGAAGTAGACAGCAGCGCCCATCATTAATCGATACATTGGGTTCGCGGCCTGGCAACGAGCCGAGTTAGTATCCAAACTGTAAGACGGCGGAATCGACAAGCAGAACAATAGTCATCTAACACAATGGAACGTACGGGTCCTTGCCGGGCCCCTTGCTGGGCCGCGCCGGCGTTGGCTTCGGGCATCTTCAGATGCTCCGCGACGAGACGCGAATAAAATATTCTGCCTCAAGCTGCGTGGTTTTGGGAATGGTTCCGACGTGCTCTCTGGCTCTCACGAGTGGCGAGGCTAGGCTAAGGTCGGTGAAGAGCTATCGCGGAAGCCTGGAAGTTTGAAGGCTACAAAGGTAGCCAGAAACCCAACTTGACCAACTTGACCTGGTCAGCTGTTGATGGTGAAAAGGCAGAAGTGGTCGCAAGGCGGAGGGAAACATGGCCGTGGGGAACGCAGAGTTTCAGCGTCGCCGCGTCGCACGGCTAGACTAGCACGGGGCAAACTGGCGAATGAGGACTCGCTGAACCAACACGCCGCAGCCGTGCCGGTAGGCCAAGTTCAGGGGACCAGGTCCTGGGATAGCGATCGCGGCGACATCCGAGGCCACCTGTTCCCAAGTTTGGCGTGCCCCTGATAGCGCCACCGGCCGCGCCGGCCGCAAAGAAGCCGCCATCCTGGAAAAATTGTTTCTACTCTGGCTCGTGAAAGTTCTTCCTGACTAAGCCAAATTTAACGGGCGGTGCTAATGCCAACTAATCGTGAATGGAACACCTGGACATTTCTTGAACTCGCGTAAAGTCTAGCAACACCGTCCTTCAACTTTCATCGACAACGACACCAAATGAGAGCTGCCGGAAGCTCGTGAATACTAATTTGGAGTCTTACTTCTATAGAAGACGCTTCTGTTGTCATGGCGTCTGGTTTTTGACTTCAAGACATCTGTCCTTGCTTTCTTGGCTCTTTTGACTTTCTTACTTGTCCTTCATAGATTGTACACTTCAGACAGGCAACAACCATGGCGGCATCATGGAACCCGGCATTTCGCCCGAACTCGGTGGAGAGCCCCGTCGCCAACCCGGTCGAAATATCGCAGCAGAGTCCGAAAGCTCCTGAGCAGCTCTCTTCCGAACCTTCCTTCGAGGTAGTAGATAAGGAGAACGCTTCCTCGGATCACGCCGACGGCTGGTTCACACAAGAGGACGACGAGGGTGGCGCGGGAAACTGGCTGGACGATGCTCCTCCACGGGAACCCGAAATTGCCGCGCCGCCTCCAAACGAGCTGATAGAGGTGGCAAAAGTGGATGTTCCCGCACCAGAAGAAGACACTTCGCAACCCGAGTCATTCGCAGAGGAAGAGCCCTCCGCCAACGCTGCTAAGCATGCAAGTACCATGTCCTTTGCGAGGACTGTATCGCACGAGGTTAGCTGGGATGATGGCGATGTTGAAGATGCGCAGTGGAATCTAGAGGCAATCGACACGCCGGATCCGTTCCAATTCATGCCCCCATCGGACCGAACGAATTCTTTTCCGCCAGTACCCCAACAACCTGCGCCAATGTCCGCCGAAGAGCATGCGCTCCCTTCGACGCAGGCACAAGATTTGATGGAAGAAGCAGAGAACGGAAGCGAAGCAGCAAGTGATCATGGCGACGCTGTGTTTGGCGAGGGTGTCCATGGGACAGAAGAGGAGGCCTTGGCCGCGCGATTCGAGGAGGGCGTGCCACTCATTCCACATTCTGAGGATGGTTTGGACGTCCCCGCTGAAGTCAAACCTCTCCATGTAGGCGACGTCTTTGCTGAGGAAGCCGATGACTTTTTCAGTCAGGTTCAGGACAGCGAAGCTCCCGCCAGTCTAGGAATTGATAGGAAGTCTACGATGCAAGCCATGGACGTCGCAAATACGCCACATGTGTCTAGACAGGATACTTTGGAGGACCTGCCTGAGACAACGGATGAAGGGGCGAGCGGTCTGTTTGGTACGGTCGATACAAAGGCGCCAGCGACGGACGACCGTCATCAAGCAGAGCCAGCGCCGGAAAACGAGGAGGCTTTGGCTGCGAAATGGAGCCAGACTTTTGCTGACGACATGGACGATGATTTCCTCCTCGACGATTCAGCCGAAAATAAGGATCTGGCGTCGGGAATGGATCCATCTGGCTTCTCGTTTGAGATTGACGACGACGGGTTTCTCGATGATGTCGATGAGACTCAACCGACAACATCCCCAGCCACTGTACCGGCCGCGGTTGCGCCGCAAGCCAGCACGACTACGCCGACTTCGAGTCGATATGCTCCTCGGACTGCAGCGCCGCCATTAAACCAACAACCTTCAAATCCTTACTTTCCACAGGCTCCGTCCTACCAGGGGCAGCCGGTCGTCCCAACGCAAGCATCATATGGATACGGCACTTCTTTTGCGCAAGCCACATCCGCTCCATATGGTGTCCCGCAGCCTCAGCATCAAACACCTGCCGGTCCCAAAGCCCAGAGCTTTGTTGACAAGGCGAAAGGAGGCTATCACTCGCCATACGATCTGCCGATGGAAGTGGTGAAGCCGAGAAAACGACAGAGTTTAGGCCCAAAGGCCACCCCAGTGTCTCAACCAGGCGTTGTACCCCCCCCACGGATCTCCAGCATAGCTACCCACGGGCCTCCGCCTTCTGGTGGAGCTCGACCACCGTCCAGAGATAGCTTGCCTTCGCCTTCCGATCAGAAGCCGTCTCAGCCGCTTAAGCATAAGGAAACCTTCTTCGAAGATCTCCCGATTATGGCCAAGCCCCGACCGAGCTCACGGCATGGGACTCCTCAGTTCGCCCCACCTAACTTGCCTCCTACTTCGTCTGGTCCACCTGCACCTTCGCTGTATTCACAAGTACCGGCAGCGGCGCAGCCTTCTATGGCTCGCAGCACCTCGGGAGGAACGCCAAGTCCTTATGCACCTGCTCCTGCTGCTGTCCCGCAGATGAATAGGGCTGGATTGAGTGGTACATATGCTCCAATGCCATCCGCGGCACCCCCTCAGATGACACGGTCTGGATCTGGCAGCTCATATGCTCCCCCTCCAATGGGTCGATCTGGATCTAGCGGTTCGTATGCTCCTCCACCCATGGCAAGGTCTGGCTCGGGAGGTACACCCAATCCAGTAGCCGCTGAAAAGACCACTCCCTACGCTTCGATGCCTATGGCAACACCGCAAGGCGCCCCATCAGGCTCAGTCGATATTCCAAATCTTGTTCAGCCGGAAAGGGTGCACCCTTATGCTCCGATATCCGAGCAGACTCATACTGTCCCGCCAGCACCAAGCCACACTTCCTCTGCGCCACCTCCACAAACCTCTGCTCGATATTCTCCGGCTCAAGCACCTGCGGCACCAGCTTCAACCGTGTCGCTACCGAATGGAGCGCCGCCGACAGCCTCGGCGAGGTACTCACCTGCCCCGCCTCCGGCTCCAGGATCCAGACCCTCTTCAGGCTATGGTCACGGGCCACCCCTGATTTTACCTCACCAGCCAAGAACGTCAAGCCCACTGGCACACTTCGAGAGTCACTCGGCTCCCAACGGGAACATAGTACATAACGACCGGCGAAGTAGCTCGCATTACGAGCACAAAATGAGCCGTGTTGCTGCGCTGCCGCCCACGCGCGAAGTTGAGGAGGAGAATGAAGCGGCATCGACACACCCGGCGCCCAGCCAGTTCACCAACACCCAACCTCCACCGCCCAGCGATTCCAGATACAGTCCGATGCCTCCAGCGACGAGGCAGACACCCCCTCCGCCTCAGGCCCAATCGGCATTTTCACCTCCAAAGAGATCACCTTATGCTCCTCAGCTCGCTTCTCAAACTGTGCATCAGGCGCCACCTCTTTCTCATACCCAGTCCCCTGGCTCCAACCATGGCGCAATCAATGGCATTCGAAGAGAACCACGAGGCCGATCAGACTCGGTGCCCAGCCCCACATCGCCGACGTCAACTAAAATAATGGCATCCTCGCAGGTGCCTACTCATCGGCGTCGCGCTCCCTCTATGAATCTAAATCTTGTGGCACCTACTGACGGGCGCGAACACGATTCCCTCCAGCGGTGGAAGGGATCACCGATAATTACGTGGGGAATGGGTGGTACCATGGTTACGACCTTCCCCAAGGATGTCCCACGATATGGCGTTGGACAGACTGCGCCAATGATCCACCGAGCCCCTGGCGAGGTCAAAGTGACTCACGTTAAGGACCTGCAGCCTCTGGAGGAGAGGCTGGCCAAGTTCCCAGGCCCACTGAAGGGCAAGTCGAAGAAGAAGGAGACTATTGCCTGGCTCACTGCCGGCATCGACGAGTTGGAAAAGCAAGCGCCTAACATGACATACATGTCAACGCCTTCACTTGACGAGAAACGCGCCGTTGAAAGGCTTCTCCTGTGGAAGATTCTGCGCGTTTTCATTGAGAATGACGGAGCGGTAGAAGGGAATGCAGCGGTTGTCAAGGCGGTCAGGGACATTCTTGCACCCGACTTGGAAGAGGCAACATCTCAGGAGCCGGCCTTTGGAGTATCGGCCATCGGCGACGCGCTACAGGCCGGCGCAACTAAGGTGCAGGCTGACTCGGTGGATCCGGTTACCATGGAACAGCTGCGAAAGCACCTGATGATTGGCGACCGAGAAAAGGCGGCATGGGAAGCTGCCGACAAGCGACTTTGGGGTCATGCACTTCTCATCGCCAATACCGTGTCGCCAGATCTCTACAAGCAAGTCGCCGAGGATTTCGTACGAAAGGAGGTGAACTTTCCCGGCCACAACAACGAATCCCTTGCGGCTCTGTACAAGGTGCTGTCGGGCAATTTTGAAGATTGCGTTGACGAACTTGTTCCGTCGCATGCTCGGGCCGGACTTCAGCTTGTTGCCACAACGTCTTCCACCCCGCAAACTAAGGATGCGCTCGAGGGCCTGGACAAGTGGAGGGAAACACTATGCTTGGTCCTAAGCAACCGCAGCCCGAATGACGCACAGGCGCTCCTGTCGCTTGGTGACCTGCTGTCGGGTTACGGTCGCGCAGAGGCAGCGCACATTTGCTTCATTTTCAGCAGGCAAGTTGCTGTTTTTGGTGGCCTGGATGATCCTCAGTCCAACTTTGTGCTGGTCGGATCCGATCATCGCCGCCACGGCGACCAGTTTTTCAAGGAGACCGAGGCGCTCATGCTCAGTGAGGTGTATGAATACGGCCTGTCCTTGGCCGGCGGCAACACCAACTCGGCAGCCCACCTCGCCGCTTACAAGCTGAACCTTGCCATGACCTTGGCTGAATACGGCTATCGGGATAAGGCTTTGCAGTACTGTGACGGCATTCTGAATTCCATCGGGGCGCAGACGAAGAGATCACCTTACCACCACGCTGTTCTTGAACAGAATGTCGACGACTTCATCAAACGCCTCAAGCAGGCGCCCAAGGAAGAATCGAGCTCATGGATTTCGAAACCGAGCATGAACAAGGTGTCGGACACAATGTGGAACCGCTTCAACAAATTTGTGGCCGGAGATGAAAACGATGCCGAAGGAAAGGGCGCGTCAAATCATGTGTCAGCTGATTCCAGTCCGTTTGCCAGAATTGGCGGCGGGACTCCATCTATCAGTCGATCTCCTTCCGTCACCAACTTTGACGCCTACGGAAACAGCCCAGTGGGCTATGGACAGCCGCCGATGCCACTTCCTGGAGCTGCACCAGTCCCCCAGCCCACCACCAGGCCGGCATCACGATATGCGCCCATGGCAGCCCACCCGACCAGCAATGTCAGTCCCTATGAGCCCTCGACTGGATATACACCTGCCCCTCGGGCCTCGATGGAGAGGACATCTAGTGAGCTTCAGCGGAGCCTAATGGAGCCCACCCAGACCGCCGGACAGCCCAGCCAATACGCGTCTTCGCCGGCCGGAATGTCGTATCCTAGTCAGACTCCAACCTATGGCATGGGTACGGAAGTGCCTTACAGTGGCCAACCTGGTCCGGAGCAGTCGTCGTATCATCCAACGGCCCCGGCTCCGGCCACCTCCGGCTATGCTCCTCGGCCAACTCACGAAAGCCCGTCCGCCCCTACGTCATCTTTCGTTCACAACGCTCAGCCTCGGGGCAATCCCTACGACCCCAGTTCGGAGCCAAGAGAAGAGCCGGCGACTCCGCACAACCAGGGCTACCAGCCGTCCTTTGGATATGAGCCTCCATCTATAGGTTCTATTGAGGGGCCTTCCGCACTTGAACCTGCCACCCAAGAATCTGGCGAGCAGGCGTCAAGTCGCGGGTACGATCCTCCTTCGTACCAGCCTTACGGATACGAACCATCTTCCTATGAGCCACCAGCGTACGAGCCGGATAATGAAGCAGACGAAGATAACGAGAAGCCGAAGCCGAAGAAGAAAACCATATTCGATGACGACGACCATGATATCCCAGCTCCAACGATGTCGCAAGAAAAGTCGAAGGAAGAAAAGGATAGGGAGAATGCTGAAATGTTCCGAAAGATCGCCGAGGAAGAGGGTAAGTTGATGTCGCCCGCATCGTTCAAATTAGCAAGGCGCTAACGTATTTGCAGCCAAACGCGAGGCCGAGAAAAAGACGGCGGCCAAGAAACCTGGCTGGGGCTTCGGCGGCTGGTTCGGGGCAGGCAAAAAAGACATGCCCGCCCAAGACCCGCAAGGAGGCACACCCGGCAAGCCCATCAGGGCCAAACTGGGCGAGGAGTCCTCCTTTGTGTATGACCCCGAGCTCAAACGCTGGGTCAACAAGAAGGGCGGCGCCGAAATCACAGAAGCGAAGAAGGCGACCCCGCCGCCACCCCGCTCCATGCCGCCAAGATCCGCAAACTCGACGCCCCCGCCGACAACGGGCACGCCTCCGCCTTCCATGGGCCGCTCATCGGCGCCGCCGGGTGCGCCGGGTGGTCCGCCGCCGAGGAGCGTGAGCAACCTCATTCCACCAGATATGGCGATGCACCTGTCAGGTGGTTCTGACGGTCCGACGCCGATGATGAGGAGTGTCAGCAATAACAGCACGGCGAGCGCGGGCGGGCCGCCGAGCCGGCCGGCGACAAGTATGAGCAATGCGAGCTCCATTGATGATTTGTTAGGAGCGGCGGCGCCGAGGAAGGGCGCGGGAAGGAAGGGGAGGAAAGGCGGGTCGAGATATGTTGACGTTATGGGCCAATAGTAGTCTGTCCTGCCGCCGCTGTAAATCTGGAATTTGCTAGAGGTCGGGACGAGAAAATGGGACAACGGGCAAAGTGGTGTCTAGACATGGTGGTTATTTTCTCCCCCGCCTTCAACTGAGCATTGTAGGTAGTTGGGCTGTGAGCATTGCTCTTGTTATTATCTTTGGATTCCTGTATAACCAACCAACACGTCGAATTTTAATGGATTTGTAATATGCTGTTTTTATTGGGTTGTTTTTAATGCTTCAGGGAAGCTTTTGGTTTCATCGGTGATCAGAAGGGAAAGTAGGACAGACTTGAGAGCGAGTAGCATGGGGTCGAGAAAAAGGTGATGCCTTTCCGGGATGAAACCATGAAGGAATGGAGGGAATAATGGGGTTAGTTCTGTGAATAGACGTCTATATATTAAACTTGTTCATATCCACCATTGGCTCTAAATTTCACTGGCGTGTTATACATATCTAAGATTTTGGAATGGAGCAACTGCTGGTTTGACCTTACAACTCGTCCGCAACGGCGTGTTGGTTCCTCGCGTTGGACCACCACTCCCTTGTTGCTTTGCCTAACATTATGACTACAAAACTTTATGGCTCCGAATCTGTCACGACCCGTCTTGGGAATCTTTCGCCAGGGGTATTTTCGCCTATTAGTACGCCTCAAACTCCCAAAATGCACCTTTTCCGCCGCAAATTCTTGACTGAAATCCGGCAATTCCCCTCAAAAACTCCTTGCCGACCAGAACGGGACCGTCCATACATCCATCCCATCGTACAATCGCTGCCGCTTACTGCGCAAACGACTGCACGTAGTACTAAAACCACAAGTCAGCCCACAGAATCCAAAACAGCTCACCTCCTGGACCCAGCACCACCGAGTTCATACGGTCGCCTTGGAGCAAAAAACTTACCGTCATAACACTCTCATCCCCAATTCCATCCTCGAAATGGGGGATATAGCAGTACAAAACCATCGCATGCTCGTCAATGAAACTTCCAAACACATTCCCATCCAACCTCCCCACACTCAGCACCCGTGACAAGTCCTTCCCGTCGACCCTGACGGTGGCAAACTTCTGCGGCCCTGCCTCTCGAAATTTCATAGAGGGATGCTCCTCGATGGGGCCCGACAGCCCGTCTGGATTCAGCTCCGGCACCGCCAACCCGTTCCATTCCGACGTGACCGTTCCGGAATCGGTGGCGACGGAAAGACGGAGGGTCCCAAACATGTTGGCCGCGAGTTCGAGTTTGGGGCTCGACCGGGACGTGCCGGTCGAGGAAGAAGATGAGGTGACGTTGGAAAGCCGGGTGAAGCGGTCCGCGATGGCTTTCAGCTGGAGGAGAGAGGGGAAGGTGATGTTGACGTCGGGATCCCGAACCTTGGGCTCCATGATGGAATCGACCGTTTCGGGGTACAGGACCCTGCATGGAATTTCGTGCGTGATGATCTTTTCCCGTTCCCTTCTCAGCAGGCTCGTCTCCAGATTCTCAATCTCGAATTCATCTTCGCCTCCCCCTCCTGCCCCTCCTGCCCCTCCCCCCGCTCCCGCTCCCGCTCCCGCGCCACCTGCCACGAATCTTCCTTTCCCCACACGATCACTCCCCGTAATGGTGGTCACCGTCATGACCAGCACGGGCGTCCCGTCCGCCTGTCGTTTGCTCAGCCGCAACCCGGCCGAAAGAGACCCGATGGCAGACTTGAGCGCGAGCTGGAGCGTGGGCAGGGGGAGCTCGATGTTGATTGCGTTGCCGGCCTCTTTCGAGCTGATGGTGTAGTCGCTGAAAATGACGGACATGTGGACGGTTGCCCAGACGTGTGAACCCACGTCCGGGATGGCGGTGAAGCGGGCCTGGGTGTCATCGAGGCGGATCCAGGCGATTTTTTCGAGGGAGGAGAGGGCCGAGATGAGTTCTGGTTTTGGTATATTTGTGGTGAGTGGGGAAGGAGGGAAGTTAGGGGGTGGAGATTGGGCGATGGAAGGGAATCAACTTACTGTGAAAAGTGGTAATGTTTTTGAGTTGTGTTTTGAACTTCATCTTGGCTGGTTCTCGAGATTAAGGCCGTGTGTGTGTGTGTGTGTGTGTGTGTGCTTGAGTGGATGGGTTGACTTGAGAATTGAGACGGAGGGTACCCAGCAGCAGGCAGGACTATAAAGTCGCAACGGAATGGTGGGACGGGCTTTGGGAAGATTTGTTGCGTCTCTCTCATTGCTCGGGTTAGGGTAAACCACTCTAACATCTTCCCCCCCCTCTCATACCTTCTTTGAAGTAGTCTGTCTCCTGAGGCAACAAATTGTAACGGTCCAGGCTTTTCCATCCCTAATCAGAAGTGGCATTTTCTTCGGAAATGGTGTGTGGGCCATATTTATAGAGAAAAAAAATCAAGCGCCTCTGCCGAACAGTAGCTCGCTACTTAAACCTTCTCGCACCATTGGAGATAATTCTTACACCAGAGCACTTGAGAGCAGCAGTACAAGACTCGCAGACAGATTTGGTCCATTATTCGGTATTTTCATTATCGCTATCTAGATTTAGCAGGTTTCACTAACACCAAAACACCTCATATTCAGTGTCCCTGGCTCGTGTCCGCAGATTCCTTCTCATTACAACCTATTGGCAATCCTCACTTCCATCTTCTCGGAAATGTCAAACACGACAACGAGCTCCTGCATAAATGTATCACCGAGAATGTAAAGCTCCTGGTTGGCACCCATGGTGGTCACGCCCGTAGCACAATAGCCGTTCTTCTGCAGTTGCGGCAGGATCATGCTCGAAGGGTCCGAGGTGATGTTCTTGCCCCCGAGGTTGAATATCATGGCTGGAGGTGTGGCGTCGCATGCAACGAAAAAGAGTCCCTCGGCACTGTCCCATCGGGCAGGGGGGTCAAACATAGAATTGATGGTATCGGCATAGTCTAGGAAGTCGGCGTTAACGAGTGCGCATAACTTTCATCCTAGGGTGTTGCGACGAGGAAATAATTTGGGGAGAGGTGCTTACTTGGCGGGAAGAGGTTGAGCGTCGTGCCGCTATCAATGAGGAAGGGAGATGCAATGGGTACCGAGGAACGCGCAACATCTACCTTGCTCTGCACGATGAGTTGCTCGAGCTGGATAACGTATCTCGAGTATCCTCCAAAAATTGTCTAGACCAAGATGTCAGTTAGCTTGCTATGGTTTTTTTTTATCTTAAGCAGAAGTGGCAATTCCGCCCGTCTCGTGGACGTTGCAAGAATGGAATTCACGTACCTTCAGAATGGGCGCCGTCGCATAATCGCCAGTCGGGACATCAGGAACGCCTCCCAGCGAGAGCCACGACTCTGACTTGTTCCTCGAAAGGGCCAGCGCGAATAGTGGGTCGATCCCCTCCTTGACCATGGTCGTTACGAAGCCGTCGTAAGGAACACTTCGGCTAGCTCGGTCGAGAGCGGCGGTTAGGGACGGCAGCCCTAGACCGAGAATGCCGCTCGAAATGTCATCACCACGCCATGCACCCAGTTCCGCCAGTGCCAGCTGTTGCTTTGGAAGATGCACACCGGCCACAGTGATGCTATGATCCAACATCAAGATTAGTAGGGACGAGCGAGTCAAAGTGCTAAGAGCTAGAACTTACTCGGAGTAGCCCATGACACCCTGAAGGAAAGGACCGCCCTCCATTCCATAAGAGATGTTGAATGTCACGTCGGGAATGAGACCATGAGTCAGCTCGCCCTTCAAGGACGGTCCAAAGCGGCAGGCTGAAAGGGGCTGCGGGCGGCGGAAGCCATCGAGGCACTGGAATTTGTCCTTGACCACCCACGTGTCGGTGCTGCCGGTGTCGACGATGAGCGTGTACGTGTGGCCTGAGATCTCGGCCTCGATGATATATTCAATACCCCTCGCGGCGTTCTGAGCGGTTCCTTTGGTGTCGACGACAGGTCCGAGGCCCGATTCGGCGTCCATCTGCTGAACGCTGGAAAAGCGGTTGTACGGAGCGCCGACGGGGGTGAGGTCCTTGTATTTCGCGACATTTCGTGCCTTGATCGGAGCAACGTGCCTGGCGAGTGGGAGGCCGGCTTTCTCACGGGGACTGAGTCTCCTCTTCTCGTGTGAAGGTGCGGCCAAGGCTAGACTGGCCAGGAGGGAGCAGTAGAGGAGCCTCATTGTTACGATGACGATGGCGAGATAACCTGCCCGGTGTGCTGCCGTGTGTTTGCAAAGACGGAGAAATAGGCTACAAACCGCTCGACAAGTCACTGAGGGGCGTTGAAGATGGAATTCCACGACACTTCACGCTCCACAGTGGACCCCGATGGACGGCATCGTGGATATTTGTATTCCAGGACGCTTCCATCACATCACAGGATCGTATATGAGAGCTCCACGGCAACACATCTAGCCTCTGGCGCCTGCGTCTATCCGGATAGTAGTGATATTCCCCGGCACGAGTTCTGATATAGGAGGCTGCGGGAGGAGGTGCGGAGGCGGGAATGAAGGCGGCCGTCGATATGAGAGCTCTTTCACGGCCGGCATTCTCTGTTGGCTTGGGCAGGCCAGGACCAACCATCATTACCTCATACTTGCCCGAACCAGCCTTCTAGAGGGACAGGTCTATTGGGTAGGATACCCCGGTCAACGCTTATGGAGCTCCTATATCGAATACAATAATCCCTGACGCAACGCGTGATGTGGCGGCTAGAAGTTCTTTTGCCACTGCCACCGTCGACGGCGAGAGACATGAGCTCCATCGAAGCTCATTCGGAGAATTGATCCATCCCACGGCCAATATAGAGTATGAGGATCCGGCCAAAAAGGGAAAGATCCCCCAGCGATATTGTTCGGCGCATTGTTCTGTGTGTGGTGGCAGGCCCGATTGATCGAGTTCCGAGTTGCACGTAGTGGGTGTGGTCTCGTGCGCTGCAAGCTCATATTCCAGATCTCACATTGATTGATAGAACAATTAAGAGGCGGCGAATGGAAGCGACCCGGCGGAGCTCTAGCATTGGTGGATGGGGAAAATTAGGTGGATGAAATGAAATCCCGGGGCGGGAGTATTTGAAAGATAATGCATCTGGATTATTTTGTTAAGGCTCGGAGTGTGCTCCGTTGGTTTCTGGGACACCTTGCGCGGGCTAATAACCGGCAGGCCGCTCCTGATTGGAACAGCCGTTGCCTTGGCATTTTTGGGCTTCTCTGATGGCAATCGAATTGTTAGAGGGATCCACATAACGAAAAGGGAAGAGACAGGATATTCTGGTTAGTCTGAAGCCAACTTTGAAGTGAAGAGCATGTATCAAGGATGTTGGCAAACGCGGCGGTTGGGAGAGGTTGCAATTGACAGGAGCCTTTGCTGGCTGGGATTTTGTGGTTTTCAGTGGCGCTGCCGTGGCAAGGTGGCGTGGCTGGCAAGTCAGGTTGGCCACTGTGTGATGTACAGCTGTGCTCGCCAATAGCTGCCATTTAGTGGCAATTGGCAACTAATTGTCGCGCTAGACCCGGCGCCATGGAGTGCTGTACCACCGCAATAGTTAGCCCAACATAAGAGCCGATCGACATCTACCGGCAGCTCGTTAATATCCTTCACCTACCATCGACCTCATTCCTCAAGCCACCAGTCGCAACGAATAGAGTGCCATACCACCCTATGAGGTTCAAATCTCAGCGTGTTTGAAAAGAACCTACCGCTCGCCTCTTAGAGCAGACGAAGTTTATCCCAACGCCCCGGGGCAGCAAAAGGGGGTTTTTCCCCCCCAGTCTTGCCTAATCTGCTTGTGCTTTTGCTTGCAGCCTTCCATGCAGGGACTCATGTAGGCGTCATTAAACCCCCAACGCCAACGTCTTATCTTGCGGTGACGAAAGAACGCCAGAAGAGCAGATATCAAACAGATTTCCGAATGTCCACCCGAAACACGGCAGTGAGAAGGCAAACAAAGTTTCTCAGGCCGAGATTGCCGTTGGAGGAGGACAGTCCTTGCTTAAAGATCACCACATATACCGCCCTGTTTCGGTTCCCTTTCCGTGAAAACGATGGCACCGACGGTGCAGGATCATAGTCGCCGCAAAAACGTGCTTCTATTCCAGAAATTGCTTAATCTGCGCGATGGCGCAAGTCCTTTTACTCTGGTTCTGGACACGCTCGAACAGCCGGCCGGTCCCATTGTCAATGAATTTGCCCTCAGGGCCAAGGTACGCGAGACATTCCTTCTTATTCGCGGATCCTGGTGTTCGGTTCACCATTGTACTTCTACTGCAATATCTGGACCTGTTCCGGCGGTCCACTCAAGATTTGATAAGGCTTCTGCCCCACAAAGTCACATGCGTCCCGAGACGGTGCAGACCTACTGACAGCCATGGTAGCAGAGAATATCCAATTCCAAGGTAATATACCTTCGGCAATCGGCCCTCAAAGCGGCTCCACACGCAGATGTCCTGGTAAACACCAGAGGCAAGAATCTGAATGCCATTAGGGCCGAACTCCTTTCTCACTTCCCGCCCGTTGATGGAGCGGCATCTAAACAAGTCACCGCTCGGCGTATGTCACTCGCTTCTTCTCACATGCTCATCTCGGCGATTCACTTAGTAACGCACAAGTAGGAACTGTGGTTATCTTCGACTCTCTCAATAGGTTGGCAACTGGCGCAGACGAACTCGGGGACTTTTTGTCAAGCATCATATCGCCAGTCGTATCTCTGGTGGCAATCTATCATTCAGACGTCCCACTTATTCTTTCGAGAGCACACAACGAGTATGCCCCCCCGCCACTCACACTTTTGATTCATATGGCCACGGCTATCTTGCGTCTATCCAATCTCCACCACGAGATTGAACGCCAAAAGGCCCGGAACCGCAGCCTCGAGGAGCCAGAGTTTGGTCTCAACGAAGGCAAGGAGGGTGTCCTGATTGGGCTTCACGACAAGCCCGGCTCTGGTGGTGGTTCTGGCCTTGTGGTGGGGATGGAGCTCCGACGCCGCAGCGGTCGTTCGGTGACTGAGTCTTTTGTCGTTACCTTTCCTGACAACCGGGACGGGAGGGCTCGGCCGGCTACCTTCTGTCTTCTGGAGACTCACCCTGCTTTTGCGGCACCGCAATTGTCTGGGTCGAGTGGTGGCGTGGGTGCCGAAGATGAAGAGCAGCCTGAGAGCACTTTCAACCTTGGGTTGACGCAGAAACAGCGGGAGGATCGAGAGGGGGTCGTGCTACCCTATTTCGATGCCCAGACAGATATCGGAGCCGGTGAAGGTGGCAGGATTCTATACGACATGGGAAGAGAGGATATGGACGATTTTGACGATGAAGAGGATGAGATATAACCGCAGACCGACCACTCCAGAAGAGCAATTCTAACCATTTCGTTCGGCTTTAAAGATGCCTTTCGCCTATTTTGAGCTGCTTTGAACGGGGTATCGCACGCCACGGAATCCGGCCTAGGCTGTGGCAGACGAAAGTCGGCAACACGGGGATTGCATACATTCGAAATCCAGAGACTTATTCCGTCCAAACTGGCCCGCCTAGTGATGGGCCTCGAGAAAAAACCTTGTTAAACGACGACAAAAACTAAGCTGGAATTCTGAAGGTAGCGAGGTCGCTTCGGCATGCCTCCTACAGGCCGGAAATGTCAGGTTTCAGAAGCCACTCTCGGCGAAGTCAACGCAACGCAGCTCAAAGGGCACATTAGTGGCGCCAGCCACCTCCCAGTTGAGAGAGTCAACTTTTTATGAGGACATCTTTTATGAGGACACTCTCAATGCAAAAAATAAAACGGGTTGAGAAAATAGCCAACTATATTTTACGGATAATAGACGAATATGACTATAAAAGAAGCCACAACCGCAGTGATATCCCGATGGGCCGTTGATATCTCTAGATCATATCACTATTGACTTGTGCTGCAATAACCAAATCACAATTATCACTAATCGTCGGTAAAACTTAGTAAAACAACTATATTCACTTGGTTGAACACGATACAAGCCACATGCCAACGCAAGGGGGCACATGTCATCCTCGGTGAACTCAACGAAAATTGCAACACTTCAAGATTGGATGGCTTCAACGGGACCACTTTCTCTGACATCCACACTCAATTCGACGGGCTCATGGAATCATCGCTCTTCGACACGACGCCTCCCTTCAAGCCATGACTCCCGGATAGCAGGCTATGCGAGAGGTCATTACCTCAGCTTCCCCACCTCCATCTTCACCGGAGAGACTATCTCAGAGGCCTACCGCGTTGCCCAGCCATCCGAGACGTGCATATGGGATACAGTTGGGATCTCAACAAAGAACCACTTCGAAATATGATGCAAGGCTCCTGCGAAATGTAAAATAGTTTGGATACTTGCGCACACAATTCGACACGGCCGGGGACGTGGCGCTCGAGTTTTTGTCCTCGGTTCATGCCGTTGCGATCTACACCACTGGAAAGACAACGCCGGAAGCGATCTCAACGCCGCCGACCTGGTCCCCGCCTTTGGTCTCTTCTCCAAGCGGCTGAGGTTTGACATCCTTAAGCGTGCATAGGACAGGCTCGCGATCCTCAACGACCTTGCCGTGAATTACTATTCCCTGTCCCAGGCCAGGAACTGCCGCTCGTTGCCGATGTTAAAGGAATATAGCAGTGAGTACTGGGACGCCGTTCAGGAGAGGGGAATGCTCAAGGCCGTTGGGGACCTGCGGGCACGGATCAACACGATCCGGTCGCTGGACGTCAAGCTGACGAGCTCCGACTGATGACAACTGGAGGTGTTGATTGGGTGGTATCAAAAACATGCGAGGAGCGCGGTGATTGATATTGACTGGATCGGAACTTCAAGCTGCGAGGCGGACATGGCCAAGCAGAGTGTATTTGCACCTTGAGAAGTGTAGGAGTCCGTGGGAAGCTATTGCGGCGAAGGGTTCCGCAGCCAGAACAAGCACGGGTGAAGTTGCGGTTAAAGTACAGCGAGGATAACAGAGAGTAGCTTTTCCATTGAAGGCTCTTGTGCAGATAAAAAAAACAATACTTAAATGTATAGTTATGCTGAATTTTTGTTACTTTATTGTTCAGCGAGATTTCCGTCGAGGCGGCTCAAGCCAATTTGGTAGGGTTACTTAGGGTTGTGAATTGTTCACTTGCAGCTAGAGTGGGACTAAAACGATGGACCTCGGAAAAAAATCGGGCTCGACGCTTTGCATTCTTTCCAGCGAGCGCACAGTAGCGAGCTACGACTCCAGTGAGAAAAACAAAGACCGTAAAGCATCCTTTTGGGTGGAGAAACACTTCTCGGAACTGGAGTTCTCTCATTGAACTACCGGGCGAAATGTTCGCAGTCCAGCCGCGGCAAAAGAAGCGCCTCCTTCCGCCTCCGTCCCGAAAACGCAAGGCCGCGCACTCGATCGATGAGATCTCCTTCGACGGCAAGGCGCGCAATGAGTACCTGACAGGGTTTCATAAGCGAAAACAGCAGCGGATCAAGAATGCGCAGGAACAAGCGGCGCTGAAGGAGAAGGAGGAGAGGAGGGAGATGAGAAAAGAGGTGAGCTGCTTCGACGCTGGACCCCTGCCAACGCACATGAGATGAGGTGGAATTCCTTGTTCTATCTACCGATCTGCAAGAATGTTTTGGCATGAGAGGGCTAATATTGGAGGTTCCTTTTGGGCCGTGTAGATTCGAGAAGAGAGGAAACGACAGCTTGAAGAACACGTACAAAACGTTAATGAGGCCCTGCGAAGATCCGAGGCCGCTGGAGCGATTGTCCAAGAGAAAGAGTCGGGGTCAGGCTCGGAGTGGGAAGGATTTGAGGATCCGCCGGTCCCCCAGTTCGTGGATCATGAGGACGAATATATAGATGAGGACAAGTACACTACTGTGACGGTGGAGTCGGTGACGATTGGAAGGGATGGATTCCACAAGCCGAGGTTAGATTCGAGCGACGAAGAGGCAGAAGGGAACAAACCACCTACACCGGCAGACAGGAGGACCACGGAGAAGAAGGAAAAGACGCATGCACCAAAAAAGCCCAAGAAGAAATTCAGGTATGAATCTAAGATTGTAAGAGAGATATCAGGGTCCAAGCAGAAAGCAAAGAGGATATCAAGGGCAAAAAATCAATGACAGGACATCATCTACCTTGAGCAAGATAGCATCTTCTGAATGCTGTGGGACCTGCCACTGTGAAATCCCCAAACCTCTCTACTATTCATGTTATCAAGCAAGAAATAGTAAGTACTTCCGCGAAACCATCTACCCACAGGTTTGCTCTGCCAGTCACGTCCCCTTCCACCACGTTGGCTTCCCTACCGTCTTCTCATTATCCTCTTGCCAAGCGGACTTGCGAGCGAGGAGGCACGCAGAGTCCTCCGGGGTCTTCCAAGAGAGGTAGATCAGATAGCATTTATCTCACGCTGGAACTCCTCCAACTCCTTCTGCGTCTCGTTGTACTTCTTGGACATTTCCTCGTACTTAGTCTCCCACTGGTCGCGCTCTTGCTCGAGGGCTTGAACCTTTCGCTCGAAGTGTCCGGCCTTAACGTCGGTCTGTCGGAGCCTGTGAAGCAGAGGAAAGAAATTTAGGTTAGAAGAGAACTCTGACGGCATCTAGACACCCCGTAGAAG
>Ga0247774_1000148_pt1 | contig 32531 bp, 24 predicted proteins | sample UWRJL001104B6_FD_179933 | JGI IMG/M metagenome (GOLD analysis project Ga0247774, IMG submission 179933) | Plant litter microbial communities from Arlington Agricultural Research Station in Wisconsin, United States - UWRJ-L001-104B-6 | ecosystem: Environmental > Terrestrial > Plant litter >...
TCGGATCAGCTGTTGGGCTCGGAGATCGGGCTGCGGGCCTGCTATGGACCGAGGAATGCCCGAGTCAGAAAACCCCGGGCATGGGCTAGCGAGGAATCGCTAGTTCTCCGTCCCTTATTCGTATACACTGATGGCGATCGCCGGTGCTGGTCTGATCGTAAAGAAGCAAAATACGAATTTCAATTAACTTGTGATAAAGAGCCAAGAATCCATGTCCATAGTGCTGCGGAAAATTCCAGCCAGTCAAGAAACCCCTCCGTTTCACTCCAGAAATGCAGGAACTCGACTGGTCAGGGAGTTCGGCATAATAACAGCGGGCTGCTAATGCCTAAAACTAGGGTCCACCTGCCAGGGTCAAGTGGAACTTCGTACGAGTCGAAGCACCATTCAGCGCCGTGGATCAGTGAAAGCTGCCATTGTGAAGGCACTTTAGTGGTTGCAAATGCCACGCAGTGGCAGTAGAGTTCGGCACCCACAGGGATCTCGCAGCGGGAGGCGGATCTTAGGTGCATCCAACGCATGAACATAAACAAATCTGAAAGAGATGAATGTTTTGATTCAAACCCACGGAACATGACGTGTTTTCCATGGAGAGAGACTCGAGAAACAGAAAAGAATTCGTGATACCTTCAAATTTCTTCGAGCATTTCTTCCTGTCAGAACTTCATTATCGTCTTTTTTCCTTGCGTAGGTTTCCGTTGCCAGAGCATGCTCTCTCGTGCCAGTGCCAAGTCCCCTTTTCCTTGGTTTTAATCTCCTCTTCGCACTTGTCTCGTTATGTCATTTTCCGGCCATGTCAGCCAGTAAAAAGTCGCCCAGAACGCGGCAACAGGTTTATCCACACGGACCAAGGCAAAGATGCGGTCTCTCAACTCGGCACCTAATGCAGATCTTCTGAATACCCCGAATACACCGACCAGCGCCAGAACCACGAGCATCCGATCCAGAAGGTCGATAATACCACCCGCTGCGAAGCAACAAAGAGAACTACCTGGAAAATCCAGCGCGACAAGCATCAAAACACCACCCCGCAGGGGACCACCAACATCGTCCCTGTTATCTGGGGGTGGGACGACAATCGCGGAACCGAGACGCACCATCCGCGCGACCATTTCGTCGACATCGCTGCGAAAGGAAGCCGCGTCGAGTTATACGCGACGCTTTGGCTCCGCGACCGGCACCTCGTCCGGAAGCAAGTCAATTGAGGACAAGGACCCGGATCGTCAACAGCCCGCGACGACACAAAAACGATCGGCAACGCTCCCGCGCGTGGCATTGACGACGCGAGACCACAATGCCGGCATGGCGCGCCCCGTCGCAAAGGGATCAAACCCCCTCGAGAAGGGGAGGGCGGCGGCGCCGACACTTGCTGCCAAGCCGTTTGGACGGGCAACAACGCCCCTGACACCCAAGATTGTGGGTACGACGTCTCCGGCACCGAGGATCGCGCAACAACCGTCTGGTGCAACAACGCCGCTGGGGAGGAGAGTGCAGAATAATAAGGATGAATTTGCGAGCCCCGTGGCGTCCTTTCTGGACAGGAACGTGACGCCGCGGTCAGGGAATCGGCAGAGCAGGGTCGATAGCACGAGTAGCACGCCGTGTGGGACGCCGAACCCCGAGAGGGATCAATGGGAGACGAAGAGCGGGCTGGGGGTTGGAAGCGGATCGGAACTTGAGATTGGGCCGCCGATACGGAGGGCTGTGACGTTTGCACCTACAACAGAAACGGGGAATGGCCAGCAGGGGGATTCCAAGTTCTTTTATGCGAGTGATGCGAGGAATGGCCAGCAGCAACAGCAGAGACCTATGTCAGTGCAGCCGACGAGGGGTGCGGCGGCATTTTTTTACGCAAATGGGGATGTCGAGAAGCGGCCGACCGTGGTTAGCTCGCCTTCTTCTAATTGCGGATCGCAGTTCACGCCTATCCAGGAGAACCGGCCTAGCAAGTTCATCTATGCGAATGGTGCCCCGGAAGCGCAGCCGGCTTCTCTTGCGGTGAACCAGCGACCAAACTCTGTCATTGGAACCACTGTGCCAAGGGTACCACCTTCCTGGCCAGCGGCTCCATCGCCGAATATTCCGCATCAGCGGCCGGCCTCCCCGGTAAAGCTTGCCTCCCACAGCTCATTGCAGTCGCTTAAGACTACGCAGGCTCCGGCGATCAATACGAGGTCACCTGCCAGCACATCGCAACTGGGTCCTACGGCGACCAAGAGTCGAAGGGTCAGTCTTGACATGCCAGCCTCGCGAGGAACGCATTCGAGGCAGCCAAGCGTCATAACGTCGCCTGGTTCGCCTACTATTTCACGAATTACTTCAATCCCGTCCTCGGAAGCCTCAACTCCTTCGAGCGCATCATACCCAGCAATGGCCATAGATGCGATTCTGCAAACTACAGAGGAAGCCGCATCTCCAGAAGAAAGCAAAGTCGATCAATGCGAGCTTCACAGTCCGACAAAAATGGGCCACGCGAGTGACCCCCTTAACGAGCTAGTCAACAACGCACGCAGAGAGCGGAAAGTGCAGGACCTAGAGATTACGAACGCGTCCCTCGCGGCTATCAACAGGACCCTGGAACGACAATTACGCAAGCAGACAGCCGAGATTCGAAGGTTCCGCCGGCTCTCCAGATCGGGACGGTTATCCCTCGCATCGACATCCAGCCTTGCTGTTTCTGACTCGATCCTCACCGGGACAGCAATCGAGACGCTTAGTCTTTCTGACCTTGACGAGGAGGGGTTCCAAGACGAGGACTTGGAGGAGGAATCCGAACTTTCGGAATCGGAATCAGAAGGCGACTTGTGTCCAGGGGCGCGAGCAGCCAAGGATGCCAAGCACCGGAAACGAGACGAAATGCGACTGGCGGCCGATCTACGGAAACACCGCGAGTTCCTTGTTGACAGTCAGAAGATCAATCAGAGTATCAAGAGGTGTCTTGACTGGACTGAGGAGCTGATCAAGGAGGGTCGCAAGGCGCTCGAGTACAAGGTTTGCGTGAGCGATGTTCAGTTTGGTGGACGTGTCCTCGCGCCTCCAGACGAGGAAGACGATCAGAGCGGAAATGAAGGCCACGGCGATGCGGATGGCGATGATACTATGCAAGGCGTAGATGTTGGGGAGGACGCCGACTCGTGGGGGAAGGATTCACAAGATAGGGATAGTGGCATCGAGTTGCCGGGGGATGGTGGTTGACGATATTGAGAAGGTATACACTGGGGTCCTAGATTGGACTGTTGGTCTTGTCTCTTGTCAGACGAGCGCCTGACGCCCACAACACCACTCTTTGCCTCCTGGCACTGTTTCCTTTTTGTCACGGATTGGACGGCGGCGGTACCACGGTACATTCGCCCAGGGATGATGAACCCCAAGGATTTTTGCCGTTTCCAGGCGACGAGCAAGCATAGCAGCAGGGCACGAGGGAGCATCAATTGCATGGAAGGAAGGTTTTGGATGTCGCTTTGCTTTTTGCTTTTTCTTGCATGCTGCATAACTGCTCGGTCTGAGACAGGGAGGACACATCATCCGCTTGCTGGAATTTTCATTTGTATCGCACATATCCGTATATTCTTGTACCAACAGATACCCCAAATCGGCTTGCTATGGCGTGGAGGGAAGAGGCCCTCTCTTCAGATTGAGATAGAGCTGGAGGCAGAATATGAGAGCTTGGCGGGACCAGGACGAAAGGTCTAGACAAATGGACTGATCTCTGTACAATAGGACAGAAACACAATACCACAAATGAATGTGAGCATATGCAAGACATAGCAGACAGAGGGATGCTAGCATTAAGTAATTCTCTACGCCGGTAATGGTGTTATGATGATTTCGAAGACACAGCTGGGGAGCTTGCATGCCAGTGCTGTGGTTGTAGTACCAAAGGCCATGGGTTTGCTACTGTGAACCGGCATATCAGCGCGGCTGATGGGCCTAATAGATATATTCGACACAGCGGAGCTCGGATCCCTTGCATGTGCGTCAACCCGAGGTTTCTGGTGGTTGGCCACTTTTATTGAATCCTTGGCCGTCCCGCGCTACTGGGAGCTCCTTCCCTTTTTTTATGCCCTTCACTGTTGCTAGCGTCAAACAGGCGTGAAGCTCATAAATTTCGGTGAATCTGACGGTTAAGACTTCGGGGGAGCTTATGACTTGAGACCCCTGCCTTGTGGTTCCACAGTGCATTCGTTGTATACATTGATCACTCCAACGAGGGTCTTTAGGAACTTACCACTTGACACTTCTTCCCGAGGGTTCTTTTCCCAACAATACGTATATTCGTTGACGATTTGGTAAATTCGATGATAGCTTCATAAACAGGGTCAGCGTTCCGCCTTCCAAATCTCGCCCTGAACGACTTCCTGTCCCGCCAGTTACCCCGCAGCAAACAATCCCACCCCGCCGCGACTTTCAAGCTTCCTGAGTCTCAACTCATCGCGCGACGTACATCTTCTTCAACCGTCATTATCACAACCGCCTCGAGTCACGTCTCACGCCCTTCTTTTACCAACCCGGATACCCCGGTGCACTACCACCAAACCGACTATGGCCCCCCGCTATCTCGTCTGGGGCGCCCGCGGCTGGGTCGCCGAACACCTCCTCTCTCACCTCGCCTCCACGGGCGCCTCCGCCGTCGGCACGACGGTCCGCATGGAAGACCGCGAGGCCGTGCTCGCCGAGCTGGAGCGCGTGAAGCCCACGCACGTGCTCAACGCGGCGGGCTGCACGGGGCGTCCCAACGTGGACTGGTGCGAGGACCACCAGGCCGAGACTGTGCGGAGCAACGTCATCGGGACGCTGAACCTGGCGGATTGCTGCTTGCTCAAGGAGGTGCACTGCACGGTGTTCGCGACGGGGTGCTTGTACCAGTACGATGAGGCGCATCCGATTGGGGGGAAGGGGTATACGGAGGAGGATGAACCGACGTTTAAGGGGAGTTTTTATAGTTTGACTAAGGGATTGGTTGAGCCGGTAAGTGCTTTTTTTATCTGGGCTTCCTGTCTCTCCATATACTCTCATGAGAGAAGTGGAGAGAGAGTTTGTTGAAACGATGACTCTATGTGTTTTGAGACAAAGGATAGAGCAAGCAAGCCCAGCTAACAACTTACCCTTTTCACGCAAAGATTCTCAAATCCTATCCCAACATACTCATCCTCCGCCTCCGCATGCCCGTCTCCGATGACCTGCACCCCCGCAACTTCGTCACCAAGATTTCGAAGTACGACCACGTCGTCGACATCCCCAACTCCAACACCATTCTCCACGACCTCCTCCCCGCCGCCGTCGTCATGGCGTCCCACAAGGACACTGGCATCTACAACTTCACCAACCCTGGCGCCATCTCGCATAACGAAGTCCTCGCCCTGTTCCGCGACATTGTCCGGCCCGGTTTTACGTGGAAGAACTTCTCGCTCGAGGAGCAGAGCAAGGTCATCAAGGCGGGGCGGAGCAACTGCTTGTTGGACACGAGAAAGCTGGAGGAGAAACTGGGCGAGTATGGGATTGTGGTTCCCGAGGTGCATGAGGCTTATCGGATGTGTTTTGAGAGGATGAAGGCAAATGGAGTTAAATAGTTACGTGGAGGCGGGGGTTGATGATTGGGGTGGAGAAGATTGGTCGTCGTCCTCCCAAAAGTGGGGGGAAGATGTATCTATATCCTTTTCGTGGCCAGGGGCGGAGTTCAAGTTACCGAAGGGATGGCGTAGGAGAAAAGAATCCCGATTGACGGGAGGACAAGATTTGCACGAGTGCCATTTTTTCGCCTATGGTTATCTGGCATCATGGTCATCCGGACTTGCAACGCTTGTAGCGCTTGCGAAGCAGCCTATGCGATATCAACAAGAATGAAACAGCAAGAACACAACGGCTGGGAGCCTCGCGGTACCATCCATGCTAAATAGTCTAGCCACTCCACGGCCCCTCCAAAAGGGGAGAGAATGGTCTATTCATCAGGCTAACTAAAAAGATATTGCGTACTTGTCAATACTCAGCAAACGCTATTACTCTCCGCAGGCCACTATTTCATCTCTCGTCTCTTCTCCTTGACCACGCTCACACTCTGTTATGATATCAACCCCCACAGTAATCTCTATGCCGTCTGCGCCGATACTCCCTAAATCGTCTGCTCAAACAATCTCTATTCCGTCTGCGCGCATGCCCAACTTCAATATCCCGTCTATGCTCAAATCCTTTTGCGGGGTATGACCGGACGCAATCACACAGGACAACACAGCCACCCATCGCAACATAAACAAAATTCCTCCCTCCTCCCTAGGCACGGTGGTGGGAGAAGGTCGATGCGTGTGAGAGCGTTGAGGTGAGGGCGCGGCGTGGACGGAGGCGTAGGTGGAGGTACTGGAGAACGCGGGTGCGGGGACATGGGCAGCGGTCGGCCGCGACAGCGGAAACATGGGAGCCTCACCTAACTCTTCTCCTTCGGCGCATCTGGTACTCCGGCCGTCGATCCCTTCGCTGACTTGTCGTTGGCGGTTGCAAACAGTTTTTCCTTTTCCTTTGCTTCCTTCCCGTCCTTATCCTTATCCTTGCCTTTCCGTCCCTTCTTCGACTCCTTATCCTTCTTGATTGCGGCTTCGGCTACGAGTTGTTCAAAGACCTGATACTCGGACTCCTCTTCAGCCGTCCGTTTCGCCTAGAATGGGTAACGCGTTAGCAAGACTGGGCGTGTCTTGGAGGACGTTCATATGTATGATATAAGAGAGGCAAGTAGTAGAAGACACAGAGAGTAGGAGAGAAGAGTAACTACAAATGGGTGCGTTGATGGGGGAAATAGAAGAAGAAAAACAGCTCAGGAGATTATTGAGAGCGCCAGTACTTGCCTTGTTGAAGGCATCTCCGATGAGGATCAGGGCCTGCGCCCTCTCTAGCCTCTTAGACAGTGACGCCGCCTTGTCGTTGAGCACGTTGTCGCACACATCCCTTAGCACGCTCTGAATCTCAAACTTACTCCCCCTCCACGCCGCCGTTAAAATCTTACCCGTGACGCGCCGCTCATATTCAACCCTGCGCTCATCTGTCCACTCCTCACCACCCCGCTCCTCCAGTCGCTGCATCTCCTCCATCTCCTGCTGCGCATCTAGCGCACTGCTGATAGTATTCCACGTATCCTTGACCAGCGAGCCCTTGTCGCGCATCCGAGAGAAGAAGCCACCGATGCCCAAAAACTTTTGGCTCTTGAGAAGGGTGGACCCTTTGCCGACGTACGTCTGGCCAATGGCATGGCAGATATCAATACCGAACGACTCCATCTTGAGCTCTTCCACCTCGAGGCGCATCTTCTCTTGGAAGGCAGCAGTCACATCGCCGCCCTTGTCCGTCTCCGTCCAGAGACTCACACGAGACATGAGTTTCTCGGTGAGGGCATCGACGCGTTCCTTGCGGGCTCGCTCTTGCTCCTTTCGGAGGGCCTGGAGCTGCTCGCGCTGCTCTTTGCTTAGGCCGTCCTTTCCCTTCTTCTTGTTGTCCTTGATCATATCTTCCTGCGCCTGTTCAATCTCGTTGGCTGGGCGGTCCATGAGCGCGGGACGTATCGGTATTCCCGTTGGCCGCGGTGTTGACCTTCCGGAAGGGCTAGGGCTGGGCGTGGCTCTTCCGGTAGCTTGTGCAGCCGGTGCAGCCGGTGCCGCGGGTTCTGCGGGCTTGTCCGCTACCCCATCCTTCCGTTCCTCAACGGTCACACTGGGCGGCGGAGCCGACGGACCAGCTGCGGAACCTCCATCTTTCCTCTTCTTCTCTTCGACCTCGGCCGTCTTAAGACTCTCGTTGACAGCATCGTCAGTTCCGGGAAACTCAGTCTCTCCATCCTCTCCCTGCATGGCAATGTCCATGGCGGCTGTCAGGTCCTTGATCATGGAAATCTCGCCGATCCAATTCACAAACGCCTCGCCACCAAAAATCGACGTGAAGAACTCGGACGGGTCGACAAAGCCTTCCTGGGGCTTTGCTTTGTCCTTGCCATATTTGTCGTATGCCTTGCGGAGCTCGGGCTCTGAGAGAACCTGGTACGCTTCGCCGATAGATTGAAACTTTTCGCTCGCGGTCGGGTCATTCGGGTTCTTGTCTGTTGACGCGGAGAGACATTTGGTCAGCTTGCCAACTATTAAAGATGATCTCGAGCCGTTTTCTCTCGCGAGACTTCGGCGTATTCTGCAACGATACCTGGATGGTGGATGATTGCCAGCCGTCTGTATGCCTTCTTGATTTCGATCTCTGAGGCATCGGGCTTCACGCCTAGGACGTCATAATAGGCGGTGTCGAAGACCATGGTGAATTTCCTGAGTGCTCGTCGTTACAACTAGAAGTACGAGGGAAATACACGAGTCTGATATGATGCTGATGTTGACAAGATGTCGGAAAATAAACGTAGGTTTGACCTGTGATTTTTACTATAGAATCTAGCGAGCTGTGGTGGGGCTGATTGGGCGGGATTTGATGTCGTCAGAGGAAATCCTGGTAGAAGGCTGGCGCCTGCCAACGCCTGCCTGGCGGGGTATGCCGCCTAATCCACACAGCCCCAACAATCGGATTTCTGCGGAGTTTAATCTTCACTTTGAATTAGTGGTACGAGCTCTTTCAGCCTCGTAGTGTAGTACGCGTCATTCTTTGCCTTTTACAAAGTTAGTCCGTTGCTCCGGTACTACCTCAGTACTTACGTCGTCAATGTGCATCCCGGTTGTCTCATCGCACCAAGTGATCACTGCTGAGCTGCACCTTCCTGAGTCCCAATGATGCCAGTGTTGTGGTTTTCACACCTCCCTCTCGGAGAATCGGGCCGCTATCAGCCATGTGCCAAAATGAAGACGGTCCAGTGCGACTCTTCTTATCGATAAGACCTCTGGTGATTGTGATGAAGCGATACAAGGTACAAGCCCAGGGAATAGTTGTAATTTTCATACTCCTCTCTTCGCTTCTATTCCTCTATCTCTCTATAAAATTATTTTCGTAGAACTTTCTGCACTTTTCCCGCGAAACGCTGCTCACGACTCGAAACGGCGAGAAATAGCACCTAGCAACGGGAATCTGTCGGGGTCCGGCCGGCAGGGGTCCAATTTCCCAGCATGTTTGGTCCCAATGCGACGCAATTTTGCTGAGCAGCCGGCTACGCCTTTCCCAATCTGTCCTCATGTGGGTTCAGACGGGCCGGTGAATTTGCCAGATCTCCTTCACATCGTCAATTGGTCGCGTCGCGAGTCAAAATTTCTTCTTTACTACCTTTCCCAAGCTCGTAGGCAATGCCAGGGATTGAATCTTGATAGTTGTTTATAACAACTCCTCCAGGCCCGGCCAATTTGCGACCTTAGGACATCAACACCTCCATCCGTGCTGAAGTGGACCTCCCCGCCACCGGGAAAAATCCTGCACCAAATTGTCTCCATTGCGTCACGGAGCTCGACAAAGGTTACCAAGTCCAAATACTTTGCAAGCAGTCAATATGGGTGCCCTATACTACCTCTTCCACCCAAATCAGCTTAAGGCTATGATACAATGGTAAGCAGTAGTGCGCCCCTCCCTCGTGGCGTAGCCTCCCATACGCTGACTTTGGCCGACATAGGAAAGTTTGGCATGAACCCGTCCACCAACGAGATCCCAAGAAAGAGTCGGTCGAGCTGCAAGAATGCTTCAAGTATCTCGACCAAACGAGCCGCAGCTTTGCGGCCGTCATCCAGGAGCTGCATCCCGAGCTGCTCATCCCCGTAACGCTCTTCTACCTCGTCCTCCGAGGTCTCGACACGATTGAGGATGACATGACGATCGACATCAAGGAGAAGGAGCCCCTCCTCCGCGACTTCCACAAGAACATGCTGAAGGATGGGTGGTCGTATGATGGATGCGCACCAACGGAGAAGGACCGGGACCTGCTTGTCAACTTTGACTGCGTGGTGCAAGAGTTCAAGAAGGTCCCCACCAAATATGCAGAGATCATCACCGACATCGCCATTCAGATGGGGAATGGGATGGCTGATTATGCGATCAACGGTGAATTCAACGAGAAGGGCGTCGATACGATTAAGGATTATGAGTTGTACTGCCACTACGTGGCTGGTGTTGTCGGGGAGGGCCTCACACGATTGTTCGTGACGGCGGAGCTGGCAAATCCTCGCCTGAAAGAGAAGAAGGTGCTCACGGAGTCGATGGGCCAGTTCCTGCAGAAGACCAACATCATCCGCGACATTCGCGAGGACTGGGATCTTGGGAGACGGTGGTGGCCGCGCGAGATATGGACGCAGTATTTCGACAAGTTCGAAGACATGTTCGAGCCGGCCAACCGCCAGAAGGCAGTGTGGTGCCTCAACCACATGGTGCTCAATGCGCTCAAGCACGCCGAAGACTGTATCTTCTACATGGCCGGTGTCAGGGACCAGAGCGTTTTCAACTTTGTGGCGATCCCGCAGAGCATGGCTATCGCTACCCTCGAGCACGTGTTTGGCAACCCCAAAGTGTTTGACCAGAATGTCAAGATCACGAAAGGCGACGCGTGCCAGCTCATGGTCGACTCCACCCAGAACTTGTTCGTGGTGTGCGATGTTTTCAGGCGATACGCCCGCCGGATACATCAGAAGGCAGATCCGCGGGATCCCAATTACTTGGCCATCAGCATTCGGTGCGGCAAGATTGAGCAGTTCATCGAGACGATATATCCGCGGGTGACGGCCGAGAAAGCGCAGAAGAACTACGACATGAAAGTGCGGAAGGATCCGGGGATGGCTATTGGGGATGGCCTTATCTTGGTGGTGGTTGTCGTCCTGGTAATGGTGCTGATGGCGTTGCTGATGGTAAGTTTACTCTTGTGGTCTCATTCCGGTTTGATTTTGCATGGCCACTTGCCTTCTGGTTCGGCCTTGCATGGAGAAAAGCCTGCATTCGTGGCGAAGCGCGCCAGGTGACAGACACCGGCGTCATTCAAAGTTCTTCTGTTCATCTACCTCACGTTTTGTCTTCGTCTTGCCATTTCTTTCCAGGCTCTTAAGGCCATTGCTTGCTTCGGGACGCCAAAACTAACACACCAAACAGATCGGTTCCGCATGGGCTGCAAACATCTACTTCAAGAAATACTATCCGAGGGATCTTCCTCAAGAACTCCCTGGTGGACCCGGCTACCAAGCCCCGCACGACGAATTGTAAGTTTGTATTTAATGGGAGCCTTGGCCAGGGCGGGCTTGGTCCCCTGGCCACAATATTTCACCACGTCCAGTACATTACACCATACGGGTTGCGACGAAGGATGGACAAATATGGCTGTCAACGAGTATATGGTTTTTCGACGGGCTTGATATCACGGGCGCTTCTTTGCGCATTGCTTGACACTAATATACCCATAAACACGTTGCAGCCCTGCACCTGTGCGTGCTTGCGTATATCTTGGGCGAAACACGTCTTGCAAGCTAGAAACTCCACATCGGGGTCCGCAATCATTGCCGTGAGAGCCGAGTGGCCGGACTGTCCTCCTTGCTTGGGACAGGGGCCGGGTCGGATGCCGCCTCCCGGCGTTACCAATGATCAGCTTGGTTTTGGCTGTGAGACATACACAAGATTTTTTCTTTCCGACGGCTATCTCGGCCAAGAACCAGCACGGATGTCAAATTGCAATCCAGCCCCTCTTTCGGGAGGCCATGGCTGTGGTTGTGCCGAAGAAGTGCTGATATCGAATGCCCATTGTACAGAGTTCATCCACTTTGGTGAACCTGAGCGTGGACGGCCGCCTTTTATTACTGTGGGGAGGTTATCCGAGCCAGAGTGCAAACATTGCGTCGGAAACTCGTGATGTTGGCAGGCCTATTTGTGTCTCGGGCCTTGCAATTTGACCTGTATGACCATCTACCAAGGCTTGTAGCCTTCTGTATGGTCAATGATCGATGCGATTGTCTGTCATCCACGCTGCTAGCTGAATTTTTATCCGATGTCAGGAAGTAGATCCTCTCCAAACCCCCACCGATCCCGCATGGCCAGGACCAGTCTTGTGCATACCTTGACCTGCATCTGGTAAACGAAGCAAGTAGGACCTTCTGCTCGTGAAAATCTGGTTATAGAATGCCATTAGTATTGCAATGCACCCACTGCAGACACGTGTGAATTGGGCCTCCCAAGCAAGCAATCGCCGCGCCGGATAGCCGTCCCAGTGAGATCCTAGGACAAAATGCGAAATTTTTGGGCCGGGTTTTTTTGTGCTGGGCCCGAGGCATTGTGACGTCTGACGGGACCCAACAGGCAGAAAGAAAAAAGAAAAAACCAAGTTCAAGGCACAAATATTCGCGACTGTTTGGTTTTTAGCCTGTGTTTCCGCACGGCCCGGCAAGGAAATGGCCATGGTGGCCGGTCTGGCCCGCGGTCCCTATTGCCGCCGCATATTTGGGGTGTGGGTATGTGCCTCTCTTTAAAGTTGAGGCTCTTTTTGTTGGCGCTCGGATGGGGGGATCGCCGGCCGAGTGAGACGACGTCGGGTGGGGTGTAGGAACAGTAGTCGAACTTGTACGCAACAAACGGGCTGGGTAATATTCTGTGTTCGGGGGGGGATTTGGAGATTGACTGTTCTTTCGGCAGTATTTTCTTGTATCATTTCTGGCCTACGTATGACAAGGCAGATTTCCAGTTTTGTAGAATCGTGGGCAAACAGGTGCCTTTATGTAAAGTTTTGAAGACGAAGTTCAGCTGTAGGAGGCCGGTTCATAAGGAGAAGTACAGAGGAGCGAATTCTCATGTACTGGAAATCTTGCACTAAGTAAGTTGCCTCTTACAGGGCCCGCTCGTTGGCTATCCCCACACGCACACCGTGTAAACATATGATGCACAGGAGAATGTAACGAGGCGCAAAGGCTAGCCAGATTTCTGTCCAGGGTAGGACAGCTTGCGAACCCTGATTCCCAGGGATGTAACTTGTCCAAAGCGTCCCAGCTGATCCGTGAATCTGGCCCTCTAAACATCAACCTAGATGAGCGAGTTGGGTGGTGGATCATAGAATCTCTACAGATCAAGCAGAAGCCGGCAGCCTGGCTATGAACAATTCCCAGGAGCAATTCACAAGGCCTTCCGTGGAAACACCTTCTTGGTTCAGCCATCACTGGTGGCGTCTACAATCACGAATCTCAAGTGACCTAGATAGATAGAACACTTGCGAGTAAATGTGGGGGAGTCACCAGCGAGACATGAATCTGAATTCTAATCAGTGTTTTTTGTTTTCATATTCTCTCTTTCGCTTTGCTATATGCAGTACCTTCCTTGAAGGCCAAAAACGTCAAAGAATCAAAATCGTGAAACCAAAGCCTCTCGTCTCATGAATTTCCAGTCCATTTCGCCAGTCCCCTCCACCTTCGTGAAATGGCCAAAGGACCATGTGGTTCTTAAAATTACGGAATAATTTTTCCATTTGTTCAACAACCTCTCTTCGTCGCGTTCGTGGGGGTTCGCTTGGATAACCAAAATCTCTTTCGGGTATCCTTTCTATTCATGCCCTTCCCAGCCACTTCACCCTTTCAAACGCCATCCAATTGAATTCGGAATTCCAGAATCCAGTCTACACCAAACCAAACACCCTCACTGGTGATTCTGGTTGTCTCTTCTTCAAAACTAGCCTTCCGCACCATTGTAGGCAATCAGGTTAGTCGTCCGCCCCGTGTTCCGAGTGACTTCGGCGCCGGTCGAAGCAGCAAGCTGTTGTATCCTTGCAACCACGTCATCGACCACCGTGATACCCTCCAAAGACATGAGATAGGCCGCCAAGCCACAAACGTGTGGGCTCGCCATAGACGTTCCAGAGAGTCGAGCCGAGGCATTATCGTCGGCAATGCCTACCGAAGTGACATTAACACCCGGAGCAAAGACGTCGACGTTGGGGCCAAAGTTGGAGAACGGCGCTTTCTCGTCATTGACGGCGTTAATGGCACCGACTGTTATGGCGTTGGGAGACGAGGCGGGGGAAGTATTTCTTGCATCCACCTGAGGGATTGTTAGTCACAACCGGTTATCTTGATTGAGAAGCATCGTGAAACATACATTGGAATTGCCAGCAGCCACAACGGGGACGACACCGGCTCGCCGAAGAGCTTCAATGGCATCGTTGATTGCTTGCGAGAACGATCCACCGAGAGACATGTTCATGACTGCCTTGCCGGATCGGTTGTTCGCAATGACATCGTCGACAACTACATCCTGTCAGTACATTTCCACTCTGTTCAGCTCCACGAAAGTAAAAAAACTCACCCCACTGCATGCCGGCAACCACGTTCGAAGTATCGCCACTGCCCTCCGAGTCCAAGACCTTGACACCGATAAGATCGACTTGCTTCGCAACACCAAACGTCCGGCCGCCAATGGTGCCCGCAACGTGGCTCCCGTGCCCATTGTCGTCAGTGTCAGGTGCCCCAGGAACAAAGTTCTGGCCAAACGTCGCCCGTCCCTGGAATTCAGTGTGCGTAACCCGAATGCCCGTATCGACAATATACGCCGTGATGCCCTGTCCGCCGCTCGTGTCGAACGTATACTGATCCGCCGCGCCACCTGTGAGCTCCCGTCGTGAAAGGCGCACCAGGCCGATCGGGGCATTAGCCTGCGCTGCCAGAGCCATGGCGCTGACTTTCGTGACGGCCTCGACGTACGCCACTTCGGGCTGGTCGGCCAGCGAAATCAGCATCTTATCGTCCGACTCAAATGCCATGGCCATAAAGTTGTTGTAGCGAAAGGCCGACACTTGGGTGCTGAGCAGAGAACCAGAGAGGCTGCGCTTGCCAATGTTACGCTTCCGAATTTCCGACATCACGAGTGCTTGCTTGGACTCGATGGCGTCCGTTGGGAACGAGCTGTTCCACACTAGCAAGAACTTGTGGGGGACTGCGTCCACGGCGTCAAAGTTGAGAATAGGTAGACCAATGAAGTTCATGCCACCGAGGCGCTGGGCGAGGGCCGCGAGGGGAAGGCAGAGGAAGAAGAGGAGGGCCGAGAGGCCCGTTGTCCTCAGGTTGCTCTGTGGTGGTGCCATTTTCGCTGGAAATACTGTCGAATCTCGCTATCGTTCTCTCTAAAAAGGCTACTGTTGGAGAAATTCTATCCAAGCTGACGTACTCGCTAGCCTGCTGCTCGAAGAACTCCTAATGGTGCGGAGAATAAAAGTCGGCGGCTTCGAAGGAGAAAAAATATCCAGGGTATCGCAATATAAAAGGTGGAAGAGAAACTGGAATTTGAAAGGAATCGATAATCCAGTTCCAATAGAAGGCGATCCAAAGGAGTGGAAAAGCAATCGCGTCGAAAATACTCGATTTGAGGGATATCGTGATGTTTCTTCGGCGGTCGACTACGAGGTGTTGCTTGTCGGCGAAAGGAGTGACGTTGGTTTATTTCAAGTCAAGGCGCACGGCACCTCCTCGACTTTCGGCTCGAAAATATGTTGAAATTTTAATTCGAAAGGAGTGAATAGTAGTCAGAAGAGGCAAGCTCTTCTCACTGCAAGAATAGGAAGGAACCCAAGAAGGGCAGAAGTGATTAGGAACAAATGTGTTGATTATGACTCTGCTCTAACAGTAGTCATGACCTCAGAATAGATGAAGGTAAGAAAAGAAAAGAAAGAACAGGACGAACTGCAAAAAACCACTTCTAGGAGGCTACGAGACCCGCAAAGCCATAAGCGAAGGGAAGGAAGGAGAGTAGGGAAGAGGGACGCAACTCACGATCGATGCATGGGCATAGAATAGTATGTATACGTTTGGAACTCAACACAATACAAAAAGAACCACTTTTATCCAGCAATAGGGAAACGGGGGAGGCGTCCAATCCATGTTAGTCCACATGCGAGAGGCTTCCCTCCGGCCGTCTTAACGTGCGAGGGTGGGGAGAGCGTCCTTCTTTCGCACCTTCTCTTGCATGCTTGTACATATGACCAACTGCTTCACCTTGATTTACTGTAGGTGTCGAGTAGAATGGGGGAAGTTGCGAGTGGATAAATCGCCGCACGCAAAGGGGTGTGGGTGTGGATGCCGTGGAATCGTCGTACCTCTGCTACCTGGCATGGTTACAAAAGTTACAAAACCAATGATGGCATTGAGATGCAAGATCCACCGGGGCGGTCATAGGCGTGGGCGGAGACTTCTGATGCAAGCCAAGCCAGGGTCAGGGGTGTTTGGACACATCTGCGGTGGGGTACGCATACGAAGAAGTGTTTGATGGTGGGGTTGAGGGGCAGGTACCATCTCGCCTATTTCTGCGTGGAAGTACAAGCAGCTTGCTGCCAGTACCTTCCACCGGCAAAACAGCAATCTGTTCTGGCTCTCGGGAGCTGCCAGGAACCGCTGCAGCAGGTGCCTGCAGAGGTCTAGAAATATCTCCAATTTCTACAGGGTATCGTGGTACCTGTGTTTTATCCGGCGACCAGTCAGATGCGCGGGTCCCGGATACAAGGGGCAGCGATCGCGACAGTTCAGCAACAGCTTCTGCTACGTTCGCTTCCTCTGGCACCGCTGTGCGGTCGATCGTACTTCCGACCTATCCCTAAACCTCCTGCACCTACTCGGTTCCATCGTGGCCGAGTTGGCTAATTTTTCCAAGGCCAGAACCCTCTCTGTGCCTCAACTCCTGCCCAACCTCAAACGCGAAGTCAGGCTGGCGAGCGGCGGAAGCCCGGTTGGCTTACTGAGTTGTTGGGAGGCAAACAAAATCGAGCACGGGATGAGCTTGTTCCATGTAGACCGATCCTCTCGAATTCACGGGTCTACGGGGTGAGCAGGCTTTTCGATATCAAGCTTGATTGTTCGCAGGCCAGTTGGAATGTTCCCAGACTCCAGGTATGCCGATAGATTAAAGTCGTCACCGATCGATATGCGGCTCCTATGGTGGATTGCAATTGGTGCACACTGTAGATGGAAGGGGGACGGGACCTGGTGGAAGTGGTGAGGCTCATGCAACAGCGGGCGGAAGGTCGCAATTTTGAAATTTAGGCGCACTTTACTTGCAGTAGACTGCCGGCAGCACCCGAAGCGCGGGAAGCCCTACGGAGCATGTTCATGGGATTTTAGGACAGGTGATATCATAACTTGTCAGTGATAAATGAGGGCCCTCGAAATACCAATTTCGTATTGAGAGAGCAAATCTCGGGGATTTTAAGAATCGACAGATGTCCTTAGCGAGTTGGTTTCTCATTGATGCCGTTTGGCGATCTCAAAAGGTCGAACTCGCTGGCGGCATTGAGATGCCTAGCGGAGAATTAACTGTTTTGGTGGTAGATGGGATGTTACTCATGCAAACAGAACCGCACTAGCTAACGCCTCTCCCGCTGGCACAGGTTTCCAGTCCGGCCCACGCAGGCAGGGCTCCTGCTACGATCGGTACTACCGTGGCACCTCAGCACCTAATCGAGATGCCACCGTCTGTGTCATCCCTACAATTGTTGCATTCTATGGAGGTATGATTAGAGCAAATGCCGGGGGATCGGGGGCGGTGTACCTTGTTCATGCCCCGAAAAAAGAATAAGACCGAAGAAGTTTAGGATAAGGCGGCGGCCAGCAGTGCTAAGCCACGAGAAACAAAATTGCGAAGTCCAGGTTTATGCGATAGTCTCGACTCTCCTGAAAGGCTGGAGCTCTCCTATTCTTGCTCCTTCATGAAGAAAAAAAAAATTCAGGCCATCGGACATGAATGGTTGCAAGGAAAGGGGACAACCAGCGAGGAAACGCTTGGCGGGGTCTTGGTTTGAGCGAGAACCCTGCTCCTTGGCCATGTCAAACCTGCTACATCGACGCCTGCTGGCCAGCCCAGCTTTTTGTCTTCGGGCGACATCTAAAAAAGCACAGGTGCAACATGTTGAGATGGCAGGGCCAGACCAGTGCTCGTTGACCAGCCGGCAGAGTTCCTGTCCGAACGCTTCTGCCCTTTCACGTTGCTTAACGCCTAATAGCGCCGGGCCACGCTGTAGGTTTAGCTAGTTGGTGTGCGGTTGCATACGTTCCGCCGTTTCGATCGGAGATTTTATCGTATTCCTAGTAAGCAGGATTGCGTAAGATTTGAGAAACAGAAAAGATTAGGCGCTTTTCCGACCAGCGTTTCTCTCGCGCCGAGTTTACCGGCCGGCCGCTGCAACGGGGTGAGGGCAGTAGGGCCATGGCTCGCCTCGGCTCCAGGCATTGCCGTGCCGACAAGACCTCTCGCCAGCCATACATTTACCAACAGCCCTCTAACACCATGAAATGGTAAAACGTCGGACCTCAGCGTCCGCTGCCTTGCATCGATTCGTACCTCACAGGACTTCTTGATGATCTTTGACCAACGGATTCCCAACAGAGGCACAAGCGCGCTTATTTGGGCAGCGATATATTTACCAACCTAGAACATTGGAAGCGAGGAATGCAACTCTCCGGCGTCTATCCCACGGTCCATTCCTCCGCTAGGCTGTGATAGTATTCATGAGGGAGGCATTTCGTTAGAGAAGTTTCTAGCGGGGGATCCTCCATCATGCCCCGCCAAGCCGTGCCCGCTAACAATTTCTCGCCCCACACGCGTGCCTCACCTTCAAAGCCCTTCAATTGGCCCGGGCCGCTGACGCAGCATGGGATGAAACACGAAGTTGAGTCTGGCGTTCTCTCGCAGCAGACGTGTTACAAACCCTTCTGTTTCGCCTGGGGTAAGGCGCGTGCAAGGGACTCAAATCTATGCGTGCCTTGCCTGGCTAGTAACACCCGATTCCATTCGACGATTTTTCGATTTAAGAAATTTGGAAGGGGGAGGCTTATCACAATTCTCGTCCTGCGAGGCTAGCGACTTGATATGGAGATGACTGTGATCGATTTATTCGGACGGCACACGAGGCGGAAACGAAAAACCTTGTTAGCAACGACTTTTCACCAACGAGCACAGGAGAGTTGAAGAAAGGGTGTCGACTCTTAAGCCGAGACACCGCGAAGACGTACTTGAGGCACTCTGGCATTGATCTCCAAAGTGACGAGTGGCTTCTCAAACTCGCATCGCTCACATCGCGCGGGACCACGATATCACTGCTATATATGCCAGACAGAAAATACCCGAGCAAACGGAAAGAGATCTTATTGTTCCTCTGTGGGAGGGGAATCTGCAATGGACAAATTTGGAGCATTTTGGTCCAAAAAGAGACAAAATGGCAAGCATGAATGGAGAGAACGGTTTCTGTTTCCCTCCCATCTCAGATCTTTAAAGGGTCTTTGTTTCTCGCAGGCTTAGTCCTTGCTGGTAATCCCTGAGCGTCGTTCTTCGCTGCCAGTTCCTAGTATTCCTCGCCGCAGATCCGACTTGACTGTTTTAGATTCGCTGTGTACTCGTCCCATCTTTCGGGTATCAGGGCTTCATCTATCCAGCGTCTAGTGGTAGACGAATAGCTCTCTATTTACGGAGGGTTAACTTTATTTATGAAATCGTCGCCCCCAAAAGTCCTTGCGCGTTTCTTTAATCCATGCCCCTGCGCCCGCTACTAGATGAGGCCCATGAATTGGACGAAACCCAACATGAGCAGGACTCCTGCGATTTCTTGGCTCGCTTTGGCTATGCAGTGTTCGCATCAACCGTGAGTGCGTGCTTTGCTTGACGAAAAGACTGAGCGTGCTGCTGTGTATCAGCTCAACGAACGAATCTTGCCGTTTCTGCCGGCGAGGTCCGCAAGCCTTGCTTCCTCTGAATTCGCAACATGTATCCGTAGTTTTACTAGTATCGTGAATACCAGAAGCAGCGACTTCAAATTTGGCACTATTTCGATGCCGTCCTTTGCAACCCCCTCTCTCTCGTTCATCGTGGAGACGCTGCATCGCACCTTTGCCTACTCTTCTCTGTGGCTCACTGTCAACAGCCGAAGATCGATTCGTGTCCTCCTTGTCAAACGTCCAAGAACAAGGGAAAACCGCCTTTGCAGCTCTCTCGCCTGTCGCTGAATTCATTGTCTTCGGCGGCTATCCTGGATAGAGAAGACTGCTCGGGACGACCACTCGGCCGGTCGTAACTGCATGTGTGTCTACGGCTTCATGTTCGTGACGTGTTGGAGGAGGTTGCGATCTAGCGTAGCAGCTGTTTTGCGTCTCCATTTGTGGCCAGCCCACTCTACTCCACTCCACTCCGCAACCATAAATGCTGCAAGACCTGGAGTGGGCACGCACAAACTGGTGCTGGCGGTGACGGTAATCACGGACGGAGCGATACCGGGGCGGGTCCGCAAACGGCCGGTGTCGCCGGTGAGCTAGGCGTTTGATAATAGATCGTTTCCGGGAAGAAACGCGAACTATCCGGTCGCGGCCGTCATGTCTTGTTCGTCCTGGGTGATCGTTGGAGGGCAAGGCGTCCCTATCGAACTTGCCGAGTAGGAGCTACTGATAGGTGGATATTGTTTTGGCACTGGCGGGGATGTAGGAGCTTATCTAAGGAGAGATGGTTACGGGTTTGGATCGAGGCGATGGTCGATTGGGGCCTTATTGGTTAGGTGGATTACGCGTGCTCGGGAAATATGGAGCGCGGGGAGGTGCTTAATCGAAAGAAGGTAGTTTGCAAAGTAGATTCATCGTTCCCAGTCCCAGCAACAGAGGCCAACTTCAGTGTTGGCCATGTCGAGACGGTGCAAATATATTGGCTGGCAACCAGCGCCACATCGACGAGCCAATGAACGCTGGCAGTGCTGTCTCCAACTTCGAAATGGAAATACAGTCCGAAGCATGAGTGAAGATTGACAACAGGTCCCGACGACTACCGTTCAGGTGCCAGAGAGAGAGTTCTCGCAAGTTATCAATTTAGTCACATCAAGAATGAAGTCATCCTTTCTTGCTAGGTAAATACAAGCAATGGATGAAAAACGCCAGCGACAAAACAACCATGTGCAGAATCGGCAGTCTCAAGCCACAGCGTCATGATTACTGCACTCTTAGGAGACAAGTTTTATCGGGAATGCATCGTGGCTCAGCATGCTGATAGCCCCAGCGGGGGGCAGCGCCCACCGCTCCTAACGCTGCAGCAATTTACGCGGCAACGCGGGCTGTGCATGCGTTCTCAGTCAAATGAGCGCATCCCACGTCTGGGGGGGGGAAAGAACAGACCACCCCCAGGCAGGACTTTCCTTCCCCTCAAGCCAATCTTGATTTCTCCCTGCGGATGGGAACCCCAGAGAAAGTCACCCACGAAGAACAGATCAGACTTTACGAAGGATTTTCGATAGGGAAGCCAGCGAAATTTTTGATAAAGTCGATCAGTCTGATTGTTCTCTTTTATCTTTTTGATTGTTTGTTTGTTGACCAGCCAGGCGTGGTCATTAGGATTGTGGGCCCCTCCGCACGCGACCCTTTCGGACGCATCAACTGGTGATCTTGACCCGAAACGCCGCCCCGTTCGTTACTCTTGCCAGTGCCTTGGGCGGACTTTTTCAGCGACCCGAGCCACTTTGACAAGCACCTCCAGCGGAATCAGAATTGCGACCTGCCCATGAATGAAGTTTTTACGGCAGAAGAGAAGAGCATCCTGCGAAGTGGCTCAAAATCTTAGTTTGGAACGCAGGCGGCATCGGGCACTTACCACCCAACGAACGAAACCTTAGCCAACGGCTGATCGACCGAACGACTTTTCCACTAGACCCTTGCGACCAACAAGCCCACTCCATCATCCGCGAACCGGGCCACGGCAAGCAATGCGATTAGGTTCACGATTCAATCGACAACGACGAATGTGAAGAGACTGCCGGTACCAGATGGCTGTGGACATGCCCGATTTCCTCCTCCGGGACGACGATGACGATATGGTCCTCGCATCGCCCATTCGAGATGCTGAGCCGCGGGAGGCAGAACGAGATGCACGGTCCGTGTCTGATCTCGACGATACCACGGCAGCCGAGGAATTGAACTCGATCGTCAATTCCTCCCTGGTGGTCAACAACATTCTCAACACGGCCTCCAACCCCGTCTCCCCCGGCCCGTCCAGTCCGCCGCTCGAACAATCGAAAAGCGCCGACTTTGTGCCGCCGACCCGGCCGAGTAGTACGCCGTTCCCCAACTCGGAACCCCGCGATTCCATATGCTGCCTCCCCTCCTCCGGATATGACACGGATATGCTCCAGGACGTCGAGGCCGTCCCGGCGCCGGTTCTCGACCCTCAACCGGTCTCGATGACGACAAACCTCAACCAGCTGCCCAACGAGATACACGAGCAGATCCTCGACCACCTCTTTGGATTCCGCGTCTCGGCGACGTCAAAGTCCTCGGTTGCAATGGCGTGCGTGACGAAGAGCATAGGGACCATGCTGCGTCACTCGCGCAGGCGGGAAGTTTCGCGGCTCGCCCTCGTGAGCAAGAATTGGAGGGAGCTCATACAGGCCCGCCTCTATCGCCACGTCAAGATTAAGGGCACACAAGAGTCACTGGGCGATGCGGTCCGGTTCTTCCGGGGGAACCAGCGCCTCGCCAGGTACGTGAAGCACCTGGAGATTTGGTTCCCAGTGTTTCAACCCAGGAACGGACCTCTGGCCATGGGCACGACGTTGATACTACCCCTCATTACGCAAGATGGGCTAGGAGCTACGACTTATGTCCTGCCGCCAAACAATGCTGCTCTTCGAGACGTGTTTGAATTTGCCTCGACTGTCCTTCCTAACGTCTCTATCGTGACGCTCGAAGGCGGGGAGCGGCGGAAGGCGCCGAAAGTGCTCAATTCGCGACCGCCCATGGCCCTTCAGACAAAAGTGCTGCCGCAGGTCCCCTCGGTCGAAACGCTTGTGACCAAGGGCCAGTGGAACCTGATGCGCGAAGACGACGATTTCCAGTTCGTTATGAAGGCCTTCCCCAACCTTGTCGAGTGGCACAGCATGTACAGCAAGCCGAAATCGAAGAGCTACCTCAGCATGGCGCGGTTCCTTCCTCGCATGGCAAACAACGTTACCCAACTCAATCTGTGCATCGAGGCGGATTATCGGAGAGAAGCCGTCACGCCACAGCACTACCTAAAGGTGTGCCACCAGCTGCACTTTTGCACCAAGCTGGCCGAAGTGACACCTCATCTCGAGAGCTTAACATACACTGGCCGCCTCTGTAGGGCGTTTTTCGAGGCGGCGGCGATGAGGGCTACCCCCCGGCTATCCAAGCTAAGGGTCATCAACCTGACCGTCAAGAATACGTGCCGGGTCATGTCGGAGCTTCACGAGAGCGGGAGCGGCATTCAAGATTGGAAGTTTATTCAGCACTTCGAGGCGTTGGTTTTGGCAGGGATTCGATCTATGGAGAAACTGTGTTCGTTGGAATACCTGCGGATCCGTCATGTCGATCTCGGTATGTTCTCTATCCCCGCAAATATCTCTCGATTGGATATGATGCTAACTGCCCGATGCAGACTCTCCATGCCCGCCCCTGAATCCCTATTTCAGCTACAAGAACGGGACTTGCACCGGCGTGTGGAGCGACCGGATCCTAGACGAGATGCACCGCGTTCGCCCCCAAGCCGCCTTTGAGGAGCTCAGTGATTGTTTCGGTGAGCTGGGTTGGTGCCGGGAAGGCGTCATCTTCATCAGCAGCGATGCTCCTCGGGGTCGCGTCAAGTCGCAGAAGATTGCTAGTTACCGTCTCATCCAGCCGACTACGGTACCGATATAAATCACCAGTCATCATCACGATAAGACGCTCTTTTGTCCTGATAGGAGTTTTGGGTGGTGTTGTTTTGGTAATGGGCGTTGGTTGGCGTGTTTAATGAGTGTATGGCTTATGTGATATCATAGAACAATGGTCAAGGCGATACGACAGGCAGTTTAGTGGTTTCGGGAATCCAGGAGGGGGGAGGTAAAATGGACTGGGGGTTTATACCCGGCGATAAATTGCATTGTTTTGAATTTCTGTTGGTTTAGGCTATGAATCTTCCCATCCCATCTCGAGCTTGAATTTTGCATCTCGTACACGATATGAGGAAGGATGGGAGGAAGGGAGGGGAGGATTCTTCCCATGATCATTACTAGTCTCTTTGGAGACGTCTGCCAAGGGAGATAGAACCCAGTTGATTTCCCTGTTTGGCTCATGATGCATGGAGTTTCTGACTGGGAAGATAGGTCGGATGGGAACTAAGTATGCCGACTTAATGGCCCCTGTTTCTTGGAGCGCTTTAATAGAATGACTACATTCACAAAAGCAATTCGGGAAATGAGTGGTTTGAGAGCGACTCGCAACGGCTAGCATGGGGAGGGAAGTTGGCATGACACAAAATATGGATAGACATGTGTAATCTAAGAGAAGTAAACGATTTTCTGACACTATCTTTCGTCTATATTGATATCTATCTGGTTGCCAACGGTGTGACGCCCATATCCTATCGCCGAAATGGTTGTATTTCCCCCCTCATTCTTGCCCCGCTGCCGTTCATTATTTATGAGAGGGCCCTTCTGTCGCCCCTCCTCCATTTCTATCGCCCTCCTCCATTTCTATCGCCCGCAATCTATCTTCTTCACTCAGCATTATTTACCACCTCCTTCTCCACCATGCCCCCATCCATTACCATGATACCCAATATCCAGCAATTCACCACAAAGAACCCCGCACCCGCCCCCCATAGCCCCGGAAAGAAGGTGGACCTCCCCAGAAACTCGAGCCCGTACGCCTGCTGCAGCCACGCGCCCTGCGCGGCAACCCACGAGACCAAGGCTGCGGCCCCCAGCTTCGGCCTCCGCACAAATGACGAGGTCGGCAGGTAGATGGGCAGGAAGATCATGTACCATAGAAAGTACTGGCTGGTGCACACTTTGTTGAAGGTGACAAAGGCAAACGTCTGCGCCATCATACTGGTGGCGAGGTCTTGCTTCGCGACCGAGAGCGGGATGAGGACGGCAGAGAGAAGGATCTGGGGGAGGAAAGCGAGGGATTCGAGCTTGAAGGACGAAGAAGAGGGCGGGAGCGAGGAGGAGAGGTAGAGGAGGATGTTGTAGGGGGAGAAATTGTGGCGGTGGTCGATGCGGGTGATGTGATGGAGGTAGGTGTGGGTGATGAAGGGGCCGCCGTAGCTGCAAAGAGTTTGGTCAGCAAATGCCGTTCATCAGAATGAACAGGCCTAATGGGGTAAAGAGAAGGAAGAAAGACACTCACATGGAAAACATGAGGACGTTGAGTCCCATAAACGTCGCGAAGCTGACGAGTGCAAACTTGATTCGTTCCCGTGAAAGGAAGCCCAACGCCTGTGAGAGCAGACGTCCTGGTGAGGGTCTCCGCCCATGACCAAGGTTCTCGCTGTCCATCCACCAGATAATGGCAGGCGCCCAAATGAAGGGGTAAATCTTGAAATGAACCCCTAACCCCAAGATCAACCCCGCCCACAAGATCCTCCTCTTCAGAACTGCGTACAGCAATCCCGCCGTCAAGACGCCAAGCAGCCCCTCCGAGCTCCCTCTGGTACTAATTGTCGCGACCATAGGATTCAAAAGCCAAATCGCCGCAAAGCGATGCGCCCTCTCCGAAAACATGCCGGCCCTCCTTGTTGTTTTCTCCCCATCTGCCTTTCCTCCCGCATTCCTCTGCTCCTCGCCTCCGATTTGCAAAATCTTCACAACCAACCACCCGGCAATCAAATCGGCCGCCGCGAAAACCACCTTTCCAAACTCGAACCAGTGCCGACTACTCTCCGTCCATGCCGTCGGGATCAGCATCCACGCGAGCAGGGGCGTGTACCGGTACGTCTCGCGGTCGTAGGGCGACCCGCCGCGGGAGACAAAGCGAGCGGCGTCGGTGAAGACGAGGTAGTCGATGTCGGTATACTTGACGGGAGAATTTGCATCTTGCCAGAGGCCGTACAGAAGAAGAACGACGCGTAAAAGGGTAGCGAGGGTGAAGAGGGGGAGGGGGCGGCTTATGAGAGTGAGGAACGCCATATTCGAGGATGGCGTTGAGATGAAAAATCGTGCGGGCTACTTAAAATTTCGCATTCCGGGACCCGTTCTTGGTCTGGGGATTCTGGCTGGATAATCGATAGAGTAGAAATTTACATCATCCTAATTTTCAGGTCACCTTAGGCACCCGATGAAGCCAAGTTCTCATCGTCTTCATGCACCAAAGAGACTGGATTGAAAGTGGTCGCGGGCTCAGTTTAAGGGGTGAACATTCAGTGAGGTTGAATGGCGTGGAGATGGCGCCGTCTGATTGGTCCTTCAAAATTTCCACCTACCACCAAGCCTGACTAGAATCCTACACAGTTGTACTCTAGCAATCATTTCCGCAAGACCTGTGCGAATGGGTTCATGCGCATGTGAGGTCACCTTCCGCGCGCAGTATCACACGAACTCAGGCTTCAACTCACTCTGTCAAGAACCTTGACAAGCCTGCCATCGTCAAGAGAATTTTATTTTTTGGCCACCATTGGCCGACCTTGCTCGTCTCAGTATGGCCACTAAACGCGACCACACAGGCAAGCCGGTCGTCCCTCGGCCGGCCGGCCAATTCACAGTCATGTTTGAAGGGTTTCGAATTGAACTTGACGAGCATCATGACCGTCGCGAGCGACTGGTAAAGGCTAGCCGGGACGTCACTGCCCTCAGCAAGAAAATGTAGGCAAAACTGCTCTGAGTATTCTTTTCCCTTCCTCATTTTCAACCCGTTTTGCTAACGTTTCGGTTTTCTGTAGTATATTTTCGCTCCAGCGGTTAGTCAATCCCAGGACACGAAGACATGTATTCTTAGACACCAATTGGAATTAACGTTCATAGGGCGGATGGTATTAACAAGGAGCTTTTTCCTCGAATTCAATCCGAGGTGAACGCTCGTCTCGTCGAGATTCAAAAGATCCTGTTACGCATGCTGCCCGATCTCCATGGTCAAAATCGCCACCGCTACGCCCGCCAGCTGCAGTGCATGGAAGAGCTCGTCGAGGCCCTCAGCATGGCACATTACCTCCAGACACAAACCCTCATCACACCCTCCGAGCTCATTGATGTGATCACCACTCCCGTTCCCGCCAGCAAGGACGCGAGCAGCAGCAGCACCGCAAATGAACCCGTGTGCATTTTCCCGCCCGAGGCCAGAGACTTGCTGCTGACGGAAAGCGACTACATCTTCGGCATCGCAGACCTATTCGGCGAGATGATGCGCTTCGCCACGGCGCGGACCCGTGCACCTGGCGTGCTCGTCCCGGAAAAGTCGCCCCATGGACGGAGCGTGTTGAATGACATCCAGGCGCTGGGGTTTGCATTCGAGACGCTGCCGAAGAGGGAGGGGGATAAGATTTTTATGAAAAAGGTGGAGGCGATGCGGCCGAGCGTCAAGAAGGTGGAGATGCTGGGGTATAGGCTGGCGATTCAGAGTGGGGAGCATCCGGAGGGGTGGGTTCCAGATGCTGGTGAGGACGTGGAGATGGAGTAAAGGAGGGAGGTATGGTGATGGGGTCATGTCGACGGGGTGTTATGCCTGGGAATGGGGCAACGTATGACTACTAAATGACTGGGTGAGATGGGATGCGTCATGGATGGTCTTGCAGAGATAGGCCCTCTTAGCTAGGGGCAAAGAAAAGAATATCTCCCCATCCCATCTCGTCCAAACCGAAGCGCTTCTCTCTACCCCTATCTATTTGTGGTACGCTCACGCTCGGAGATTCGAGCCCAGGAGAGGATATCATAAGGACTTTATCATGACGTTCAGCTGATATCCTGTGCCTTTCAATCTACACTCTAGATAATCCACAGGCAAGAGTGGTATTCTAGTACTTGAAGCAGTTTTGAGTTGAATTATAATGTGTAAGGATGGTAAAGTAGGGTTGTTAGCAATTCGTGTTTGGTGATGATGACCAGACTTCAAATCGGCGAATTCCAAGATTGAGACATTGTATCAATAGTGGCGATATGTCTGCCGGCAGGTCTCAGGCATCAATTCTATTGGGTCCATGTTCAAATCCCGGGTATCAAATAATCTAACTGCCTACACCTTGTGCGCAATATTTTCGGCATATGTTCTCTCATACACATCTTAGGCATATACCTTCTCCGGCACCCCAATCACGGTATTGTCAGTCCCTAACTCTGTCTGCTCAAGCGCCGTCGTGCCAACACCGCCGCCACCCACTCGATCTCTCTCCTTCTGTTTGACAGCGTTCACAAACGTTCCCAGGATCACTACTCCCGTCGCAGCCCAAATCCCCCACTGCCCGACGCTCGTCAAAGGCTCTGCCTGCGGAATATCAGGCACCATATCCAGCAGGTAATTCTCCGCAGTGACAACCACAAAGATGAATACGCCAATAAGCACCATCCCTACCGTGTACCTTACAAGTCCATACCACCTCCTAAATAAGCTGCCCGGCTGTGCCTGAGCAATCTCCGGGCTAGAGTCTTGTTCCACGTCCCACAGCTTGAAGCGAGACGCGCTCGAGATTTTGGATCCTGGTCCCGTGGCGCCGATACAGCAAAATGTGAGAGCAGAGAACAATAACCCCGTCACACCAACCTGTCCGACGACAAAACGTCCAATCCGAGCAGGGTAGGTTCCTATGCTCAGGTCTTCGACCGGACCGAGGACGTCCTCCACCGGCATCAACACTGCCCCTTCCGGGCAAACCCCCCCACCCCCATCCTCCAGCAAATCAAAGGTGGCAAACTCCCCCGTCGCAAGCATCCTCACGCCCACAAACGCGACCACGCAAGCGACCGACACGCTCACGGCCCAGAACTTGACGAGGCCCCGGGCGGCGGAAAGGCTCGCGGTGCGGGAGACCACGAGGAGCCATGCCGCCACAATGCTCGCGAGCGAGAGCATCTCGAGCGCGACGATGGCGTCCAGCGGCGCGGCGAAGTTTTCGTCGCGGGCGTGCCTTTTCAGGTGCGCGAGGTGGACGATCGCGTCGATCGCAAAGACGGATGTCTTGGTCGTAAAGGCCGCCACGGCGGCGCGGAAGAGCCATCCCTTGCGCAGCGGCAGGAAGAGGGCGAGGGAGACGAAGTAGAGGTGGGCTCGGGAGAGGTGAGCGTAGGGGGTGGAGAGGGGAAGGACGCAAAGTGCTGGGATGCTTGCCGACATTTCTTCCCGGTATCTCTGTACTTGTCGTTTCGTTCCGTTCCCTTTTTTGTCGTCACTGAGATGGAGATGTCTTGGGTATCGTCCGTCGAGCGCCCCCTGCAAGACCTGGGGGGATTACAAATTCTGGCATCTCAAATATTTGAACATCCAGCGATTATTTAAGCTTGATATACTCCGAAAAGCTTTTCTTTAGCTGAGGCCTCGTGCAATTAAAAAGCGGAAATGTGTATTTAAACTAGCATCACCTTTGCTCAGCCTCTGCACCGTTAGTGCGGGTTTCTGGTCTGCAGCCGCCAATTGACGCCACGGCTAGGTTCATGATGGCGCTAAATGAGGCTGGGCATCAACTTGCAGGGATAGGTCCGCCCGACCTGACAATAATATCAGTGTCATACAGTGAAATAACCAACGAAGAAAAGAAAAGGATACCTGCTGGTAGTCTTGGAATTCGTCTACCGCTAACGCCTCCTGTTCGATACGAACACGACCGAGCTTGGCTGAAAGAATTTTATATAGGGTGAGGGTCACGAGAATAAATGGCAAGCAGAGAAATAGGTGGGTGAAAAGATATGCAAGCAGAAGGGCAAGAGATAGCAAAACCTTATTCCGCGGTTTATAGAGTAAATAAAGGAAATTATAGCGAGTTATAAAATCTGTGGGGTGGAGGGGGTTGAGATCCGTCCGCAATGGTATTGGCAGACTTTCTACCTATTTCCCGGATCCATTCCTCAGTTCTTTCCATTGCTTCTTATTACCAGTAGCCTTTCAGTCGCTTGATATCCACCCTGCCTAAAATTCCATAATTCAGTGTCAAAACTCTAGTGCAGCTTTCTCGTATGCCCGCCCTTAAAATCCCCCGCGCAAACCCGCCCGACCATCCCATCCTCACCACATTCTTGACACCACTCTGTCACCTTTCCCAACTGCCCTGGAACTCCCCTTTTGTGGCCTACATCCATCCCGTCCTTACTGCACTTTTGGTTTTCGCAGTCCGCCAAGACGGGTTCTCCCTGGGACAAGATGATACGCTTCCCGAAGTGGCACTTGGAGGGACAGCGCGAGACAGTCCACTTCTTGCCGTTGCAGACGGCGCATCGGTATGTTAGGTTCGGGGCAGCGAGATTGCGGAGGTGATTGCAGGTTTTGCAGAAGCGGTCTGGATTTTGTGGCGGGATGATGGGGCTTGCGGATGTGCTGGTTTGAGAGGCTTGGCTCCAGCTCTGGCTCCGGCTCCGGCTTTTGTTTACAGTGCCGGTTGAAGCGCTCTTGGCCACTGAAGGGAAATGGGGAGACTCCATTGCGTTCTGATTATAAGAGGCGGGCATTTGTGGCTGCCAGCGATTTCTGATGCGGTTAGGAGGCTTAAAATTCCGACTCAATGATTCTACTTCGAAGGGCCGACTACATAGTAAATCTTTTCATTTTCGAAGGATGAAGTTGAACCTAGAGTTTTGTACTCTTTAACACTGTATCGGCGCAAAAAAGAAATCTTATGTGATAGTTTGTTCTTTTCTCGACGGTGACTGCATTGTGTGTTGTTTTAGCGTGCCTTGCGCGGATATAAGAGTCTGTTCCTATTGAATGTGGAAAGTTACACAAGTGTGTTTTAAGCCAGAGCTATATTAAGACACCAAGTTAATATTTGACCGCCTGGAACCAAAGGCCCTGTGAAAGAGTATCTTCCAGGCTGGCTGGGTCGCTTAAGACGGTCATCAGTAAACTTGGATTCTCAGGTTAGGGTTTGATTCCAACGGAACTCTTTCTCCATATTTTACCTATAGCAGATTATTTGGGGTATATTTCAGGTGGAACTGCTTCAGGCAGATAATTTCAAGTCTTGACTGTGAAGCTAGGATCTGCCGACAGATCTGCTGGAGTCTTAAGATGCTATCGCCTGCCTACGTCATCGCCACATGCCGAAGAAAAATGAGCCCCACCAAAGTTTTGAAGAGTGACCAACAGATCGGAAACTCACCTTTGCACTTCCACCACGAGAATCACGGAGTAGGAAACAGAAGCCTGCCACCTTGTCAAAATGGCACATAAATACATTCTCCGGGTCACGGCCGGCCCCGATTACAACGTCGCCTCGCACACTGAAGTTCCTGTTAACACTGCCGTGCCAACAAAGATCTCCTCGGCGCTCGCCGAGATCGAGCTCAACGTCCGGATACAAAACTACACCGGCCTGCCCCATGGATCGCCGCGAACATCCCCGTATTTTGAGAAGGTCCCACATAAGGCCAATGACGACCAGTACAGCGTTTGCTTCCGATTTACAGCCAAGAAACCCCCGCCCAAGACAGCAAAGGAAGGCTCCGACGGCAACGAGAAAGATGGAGTAGCCGGCATCAAAGCTTCCCATCTCCAATTCGGAAACGACCTCGACCATCCCATCCGCGACCACCTGCCTCCGGGCATCAACACAGCCATTCACATCGTCAAATGGTGGATCGATCCCGGCTTGGAAGGAGACGTCTATGCCGACAAGCCGTACTTTTACGGGCCTGCACTGTCCTCCATGAACGCAGTGCACTGCGGGGCCGCGTCTCAGCCGGACGATGCAGCAAGTGGACTTGGCCTCTGGTTTGAAGAAGGCGGCGACACGGAAGGGATGGCGGCAAGGCAGGCGGTGGGTGCGCCGACTGGAGCGAAGGAACGCATGAAGTGGGCGTTGGGGGCCGAAAGCAAGGAAAAGTGGATGTGGGAGTACGGAAAGACGTATGGTATGGATTTCTTTAACCCGTATTTGGACTTTAACAACTTTTCTCTGAGGTTGCCGGGGTTTCAGATGGGAATTTTGAGGTATTGGGATGGCCAGGGGTTGAGGTGAGTTTCTCTTTTCTGCGTCGGCTAGAGGCCTGATGCGGGAACCCACTTCTTACTGACACGCGTGGTAGATATGTCTTGCGAAACAAGAGCACAGGCGATGTTTACCTTGTTGTGATGTTCTCTCCTTACTTGCGAGAGGATGTTGGTGATGATGGCAAGCTGAAAATTTCGGAGGAAAACGCCCGCAGGAATGCAGCTGCTGGTCGTTCTTTGGACGCATCACCAACCAGCAGAGAAGAGGGTACTAAAAAAGAGGAAACAAAGGCGCCTGAAGATACGAGTATAGAAGATGTGGACTGATCTATGGCCAACAACAAGAAATTTCTTACCTACCTATCATCTAATCTAGTCCTAATGCTACGACCTTACTAGCCCGCAAGACCAGAATATACAAAGCTTGAACCGGGAGAGACTGGGCTGGCAGCCATGTCTGCAGGCATTGCTTGCCCCACTACCTCTAACTACGAGGCTTTCTTGTTTAGCCAAACTATTTCATTTTATTTATCTATTGTTTTTCCTTTCAGCTAAGGACTGCATCGCTCCTGTAAAGTCCCCTAAGTCCTCCCTTAAAGACTTGCCCAAATTGTTCATTGATTTCCTTCCATGGCAACCGATCGAACTTTAGCCCGCTCTCCTGAAATTCGAGTCGGCCTCACTCCTTACCAAGGTCGAAGCGACCGACTATACCTAAATCCTTTTCCGCTTCCTTCCAGCCTTCGGGAAGCGGCGTGTCAGCAAACAAGGCAAGCG
>Ga0247774_1000149_pt1 | contig 32459 bp, 35 predicted proteins | sample UWRJL001104B6_FD_179933 | JGI IMG/M metagenome (GOLD analysis project Ga0247774, IMG submission 179933) | Plant litter microbial communities from Arlington Agricultural Research Station in Wisconsin, United States - UWRJ-L001-104B-6 | ecosystem: Environmental > Terrestrial > Plant litter >...
TGGTCACCGGCACCCGCCGTCACACTCAACCCGAGTCAGGTCGTCGACTGAAGACAACCCCTGACTCAGCTCATGCGGCAACTACGCTGAAACTCGCCGAGAATGCCGAAGAAGCCCTCGACTTGGTTGAGCCAGGAGCCGCTGGTTCGGGTGTAGGGGACGGTCATCGCTGACGGCGGCCGTTGGATTGTAGGGCGTGGTTCGCCGTTCAAACAGGCAGAAGCGTTTTGGCCCTTGAGCGAAGCGCTTCGGCAATTGCTCGATCGCCAGCCGAGGCCAGGCGCTGAGGACTGGACCGAGGTCCTCAAGCAGCAGTTGTCCGAGCTGCAGATAGTCGGTGACGACAGCTTGTCGCAACTCGCGGAGCTGCTCCAGGTTCCCGTGCGTCGGCGCCCTTCGATCTCATTCGCCGCGGACGGCTCAGGGCATCGCGCTCGATCACTTCACACAGCGCATGCACGGTCGCCTCGAGCAGGGTATTGCCGCTCGCGAGTCCATTCGTGTCGACCTCGCGCAAGATGCCTGCGCTGGGCGGGCTCACGACGAGATCGACGGCGAGCCACGCAGGCCGCTCAGCGAGCAGATCGAAGCCCTCGACCCAGGACGTGGCTTCGTCCGGTCGGTAGCTCGTATCACTGGGCAAATCGAAGGCCACCGGGTCCACGACCGGTAGCTGGGCCTGCAGCCCGAGGAAGCTGCCGGAGCGGGCGCCGGCCACAGCTTCGGCGGAAACGCGCTCGATGGCCTCCATGATGGCGCTCACCCGCGCGCTCTGCGCATCGAGCCCCTTTCCCGCATGCGTCGTCAAGTCGCGCGCCAGTGGCGTAGTGACCATGCAAACCGGAAAACCCAGCGGATCGAGCGGCGCGAGATCTGAAACGCGCGTGATGGGAACTTGACGGAGGAGCGGACGAACGCGCTGTTCCGTCTGCGCCACGTGCACGGTGCGCGTGGAGTTCACAGCAAGCTTGAGGGCGGGCCCGGACTCACGCAGCGACGCGACAGTCTGGGCGTCGATCGGCTCACTCATCGAAAATCAGAGTAGCAGGGTTCCGCGCGCTCTCCGCCGGGCTACTTGGCCAGCGGCTGGGGGGCAGCTGCCCCCAAACCTCGAACAACAGCGGATGCAAAGGGTATCGGACGACGGAGCGTTATCGACGCCAGCTTTGCTTTGGGCCTGCGAGCACTTCAGCGATTTGAAATCAGTGCGCTGGACTGATGACACCAACCTGATTCAGCTCATGCGGCAACTACGCTGAAACTCGCCGCTGCCAAGATGCACTCGCCGTAACGGGCTCGATCGATACCGCGCAGCGTGTAGCCTTGTAGGTAGATGCCGATCGGCCAATTGCCGCGGGATGAGGTTTACCTCGCGACTGGCTTGGGCAGCGCAGCGCTCGTGCACGCTGAGGACGTAGCCGCGCGCGGCGTCGGTCAAACCACGGGCGAAGCCAAGACCGTGGCAGGAAACAGGTGGCAAAATCGCCTCAGGCGCCAAGATTCCAACGGGCAATTTATGGGCGGCTCACGCTTCGAATCAGCTATTGTTTGTGCGACGTCGCTGAGGCGCCCTACCTTATGAACGACGAAGCCAAGAGCAAAGAAGCGCTTATTGAGGAGTTGAAGGCAGCGCGCCGCCGGCTCGACGTCGCCGAGCGAGAACTGGCGCGGCGAGGCGTCGCGGGCGACGCCGAGCGAGAGCGTCACCGCGTTGAACGGGAATTGAGGCAGCAGGAAGAGCGCCTGCACCTGATTGTGGAGGGCGTTCGGGACCACGCAATCTCAATGCTCGATCCCGCCGGCAGGATCGTGACGTTCAATCGCGCGGCACAGCAGATCAAGGGGCACGCCCTCGAAGACGTGCGCGGTCACTATTTCGGGCTTTTCTTCACGCCCGAAGACCGCGCGTCCGGATTGCCCGAGCTCGAGCTGAAAACCGCCCGTGAGCACGGTCGCTACGAAGGCGAAGGATGGCGCGAACGGAAGGACGGTTCGCGCTTTTACGCGGCCGTATCGCTCTCGAGGCTGCAGGACGAGTCCGGGGAGCTCGTGGGGTTCGTCAAGGTGACGCAGGACCGCACCCGCTACCGCGAGCTCGGCGAGGCTCTCCAGCGCCGGGAGTCCGAGCTCCGTCTTATCATCGACGCGATCCCCGGACTGGTCGCCTACATGTCCAGGGACGAGACGTACCGGCAAGTCAACCGCGCCTACGAAGAGTGGTTTGGTCGGCCCGCTGCAGAAATCACCGGCAAACACATCTCTGACGTGCTTGGCACACCGGCTTACGAGACGCTCCGCCCGCACGTCGCAGCTGCGTTGGCAGGAAAGCCCGTATCTTTCGAATCCGAGGTCCCTTACGCGTCGCGCGGGACGAGATGGATACGAGCTCAATATATCCCCGACCTCGACGCGAGCGGCAACGTACAGGGCTTCGTAAGCTTGGTGCTGGATGTAACGGACGCGAAGCACGCGGAACAAAGGCTGGCGGAGGAGGCCCGCCTAAATGAGACGCTCTATCGTGTCGGCACCGCCCTCGCGCAGGACCTCGACCTCGATACGGTGTTCTCCCGACTGACGGACGAAGCGACCGCACTGTGCCGCGCGCAGTTCGGCGCGTTCTTCTACAACGTCGACGATCCAGAACGCGGCCGCTATATGCTGTACACGCTCGCCGGCGTGCCCAGAGAGAAGTTCAGCGGCTTTCCGATGCCCCGCAACACGGATGTGTTCGCACCCACGTTCGCGGGTGATGGCGTCGTTCGCTCGGACGACATTACGAAGGATCCGCGGTACGGAAAGAGCGCCCCTCATCACGGAATGCCCCCGGGCCATTTGCCGGTCCGGAGCTACCTCGCGGTGCCAGTCCTTTCGCGAACGGGTGAAGTTCATGGTGGACTCTTCTTTGGTCATGCGGAGGTGGCTGTCTTTACCGAGAGAGACGAGCGGATGATCGTCGCGGTCGCGGCGCAAGCAGCCATCGCGATCGACAACGCTCGTCTGCACGCCGCGAGCATCACTGCGGAGCAGCAATACCGTGCACTCGCTGAATCGTCGCCACAGCTCGTGTGGACTACGACGCCACAGGGCACGGTCGAGTATTGCAACCCGCAATTCCTTCACTATGTCGGGCTCTCGCTAGAACAGATGCGACACGAGCCGGTATGGCAGCTCATCGTCCATTCGGAGGACGTGCCCAGCGCAACCGATGCCTGGACAAAGGCGCTTTCGACCGGGGAACCGTACGAAGTCGAGTACCGGCTTCGGCGTGCCTCGGATGGAAGCTATCGCTGGTTTCTCGCCCGGGGCGCGTGCGTTCGAAACGGCGAAGGGCAAATCGTGAGGTGGGTTGGCTCCTGCACTGACATCGATGACCACAAAAGGTCCGAGCAGACGCATCGCTTTCTGGCAGAAGCCGGCGCGCTGCTCACGTCCTCGCTGGACCAACGGCAGACACTGCCCGCGTTGGCGCGGCTCGCCGTGCCCCACATGGCCGATTGGTGCTCGATACAACTCTTAGACAGCAATGGCGAGCTCGAAAGCGTTGCTGTCGCCCACGCCGACGCACATCGGCTCGACCTCATTCGCGAGATTGAACACCAGTATCCCGCTGATGAGAACAACGCGGCTCGGCGCATCGCCCGCACGGGCGCTTCGGAGTACGTTCACGATCTCACCGACGACATGCTAGCCGCGAGTGCGCGCGATGCGCACCACCTGGACCTGATTCGACTCCTCGGGCTGCGATCCTGGATGGCAGTGCCGATCATGGTAGACCGGCGCACGATCGGGGTCATTTCATTCGCGTTGTCGGAATCAGGAAGGCTCTTCGAGCAGCGTGACGTGGACGTCGCCGAAGAGCTCGGGCGCCGCGTGGGAACCACGATCGACAATGCGCAGCTCTTCGAGCTGACGCAGCAGGAGCGCCGTCGCGCGGAAGAGGCGAGCCGCGCAAAGGATGAGTTACTCGGCGTTACGTCGCACGAGCTGCGGACACCGCTGAACGCCATCCTCGGATGGGTCCGGATGCTCCGCTCGGGCAATCTCGCTGAAGATAAGCGAGAGCGCGCGCTCGAGACCATCGAGCGCAACGCCAAGATCCAGGTTCAACTCGTCGAAGACCTGCTCGATTTCAACCGTGTCATTACCGGCAAGTTGCGACTTGCTTTGGCACCGCTCGAGCCTGCACAAGCGGTCGAAGCGGCGGTCGATGTGGTTCGACCAGCCGCGGACGCGAAAAACGTACGGCTGCAGGTCCTCCTCGATCCGGATGCAGGGACGCTGAATGGCGACGCGGACCGTCTTCAGCAAGTGGTCTGGAATCTGTTGTCGAACGCGGTGAAATTCACCCCGAAGGGCGGCCGGGTCTACCTCCGAATGCAGCGAGAAGACTCGCATGTCGAGATCGTGGTGGCGGACACTGGAGCTGGGATCGCGCCGGCATTCCTGCCGCATGTCTTTCAGCCATTCAGGCAGCAAGATGCCACCGCTACACGCGCCCACGGCGGGCTCGGGCTCGGCCTTGCCATCGTGAAGCATCTCGTCGAGCTGCACGGCGGGAGCATCGAAGCACGCAGTGAAGGTGAGGGAAAGGGCGCGACGTTCGTCGTGCGGTTGCCGGTTTCTCCGCTTCGATCCACGTCCCTGCCGCCTCCTGGGATACCGGTCTCGCGGCGCGGTGACACGCACGCCGCGCTGCAGTGCCCACCTGAACTCGAGGGGCTTCACGTGCTCGTGTGCGAGGATGAACCCGATGCGCGCGAGTTGCTCGAGTCCATTCTCACCGGGTGCAAAGCGACGGTCACGCTGGCGGGCTCGGTCGCCGAGGCTCTGGATCGCTTTGCCGAAACCATTCCGGACGTCCTCATCAGTGATATCGGCATGCCCGAGGCGTCCGGCTATGAGCTCATCCGCCGGATTCGAGCCCTACCTGCCGAAAAGGGTGGACGTGTTCCGGCCGTGGCGCTCACGGCTTACGCCTCGATGGCCGATCGCACGCGCGCACTCATGGAGGGATTCCAGAATCACGTCGCCAAGCCGACAGAGCCTCAGGAGCTTCTCGCTGCCGTTGCGGCCCTTGCCGGCAGATTCGGTCGCTCCTGACAGTCTTCCGGGTTCGCGGCGGGCTCGACGGCTCGCGTTCGGGCCATCACCCCATCACTCGTTTCTTCACTCCGGCCAAACCCGTAGCTGGCGTCAGTGCCGATTCTAAGTGCGAAGGGCCAAGTGTAGCCGAAGTCCATGCCCGGCGTCAGCCGCATGGAGCACGATGCGGCCGAAGCGGACGCGCTCCGAAGCGAACGGGAGTTTCGGCACGCACTGCGCGGGCGTGCGCGCAGCATGGGCGAGATCGCTAGTGGGTAGAGCCGCGATCAGATGTAGTCAGATGATGCGTTAGCGCTGCTAGCGGTAACCCGACTCGACGCAAAGCCGTTTGAGTCGCGCTCAGCTAACGGTCAGCGGGCGAACGAACAGCGCGGGGCCGTTCGGTTAGGCGAAAGAATGGAAACGCCCCACCAACTGCGGGACTCGAACCCCTGTGGTGCGGAGCTCAGAACCGTGCGCCGCTCATGAGCCCCACCTGAACGACGCCGTGGTTATCGGGACCGTCAGCGGACGTCAGCAAATACTTGCTTTGAAGCCCAAGCTCGAAGGCGTGGTACTGCCAAATCAGCGCGACCTTGGGACCGATGTAGTACGACGCCCCCGGGATGTAGCCGCCTTGGCCGTCATAGAGGAACATTCCCAGATCGGCTGCGCCCCGCAATCTGAACAAAGGCAACAAGAGATCGTACCCAATTGAGCCACCGAAGCTAGAGCTGGAAACATGCGTCACGACCACTTCGCCCGTCGAGTCCGTCTCCTCGATCCTCCGGCCAAACCCGTGGCTAACGTCAGCGCCGATTCGAAGTCCGAAGGGCAAAGTGTAGCCGAGGTCCAGGCCCAAAATCACGCCGTAGGGGGCGACCTCTGTGTCCCGAACGGTCAGATCCCCAACGGCGACCCCGTACCCGAGCGTACCGAGCGCCTCGAAACCTGCGACCTTCCTCGGGCTCTCGGCTCGGGCGCCGCGCGCTCCCACAAGCTGGATGAACACGAAACACCCCAGAGCGAACACGGCTCGACAGGCAACCTTGCGCGCAGAGACATCCCATTTGTTCATTTTGGATGGGCAAAGTAGGCGAAACGCTGGTTTCGCGTCAACACACCATTGGTCTGAGAGAAGGAGTCGCGCGCTGTTGGTCTGAGAGAACGAGTCGCGCGCGGACTGCAGCGCGCTCGCGGTTAGGCCAACAAACGCTATCGGCATCTGTCAGCCGTTGCCGTCCCGTTGCCACGACCCGCGTCGCACGGCGTCCCGTTGCGTCGTCTGTTGTCCCGCTGGAGCGCTTGGCCGTCGTGCCACCGATCGCGACGAACACGGTAGTTATGCGTTGTTTTTCGAGCGAAACGGTGGCGCCCCCAGCAAGGATCGAACTTGCGACCTTGGCTTTAGGAATTCGCCTCTCGAAATTTCGGCGCGCGACGAGCCCAAATCTTCACGAGAAATTCTGTACCCGCTGGCCGACGAAACGCCTGTCCCGGGGCTGTCCCACGATCCGGCAGTGCTTCGCGCTGAGCTTGAACGCGCGACGGCTGCTGGCGATTGGCTTCGCGTCGCCGAGCTTGCCCGAGTGCTAGCCCTCGCGTGTGTTGACGCGAAACTCGCAGTCCGCGTACATTGGTCGGATATGAAAAAATGGGGCGTCTCCGCGCGCAAGGTTGCCTGCCAAGGGTTCGCTCTCGGTTGTCTGATCTTCATCCAGCTCGTGGGAGCGCGTAGCGCCCGAGCCGAGAGCCCGAGGAAGGTCCAAGGTTACGAGCTGCTCGGTACGCTAGGGTACGGGTACGGATTTTGGAAATACAGCGGGAACAACGACAGAGAGGTCGACCCCTTCGGCGTGACGGTGGGCGGGGACTTCGGCTATACTTTCCCCTTTGGACTTCGACTCGGCACTGACGTCGGCTACGCGTTTGGCGTTAAGCACCAGTATACGCACTGGACGGGCGAAGTGATCACCACGCATGCTTCCAGCATTACCTGGGGTGCCTCAATTGGGTACGATCTCCTATTGTCCAAGGTCACATTGCGGGGCGCCGCCGATGTGGGGCTCATCCTCTTGTTGGACGAAGGCACCGTCTCACCGTGGATGTACTTCGGTCCCAAGGTCGGGTTGACTTGGGACTTTCACGGCGTCGAGCTTGGGGTTCAAGGCAAGTGGATGATGTTGGTAGGTGCCGTTCAGGCAGGTGTGATGGCCGGCAAACGGTTCTGAGCTCCGCACCTCAGGGGTTCGAGTCCAGCGCAAGAGATAGTGATTATCAGCAGCGCTAACGAGGCGCATCGCGTACTCACAGCACGCGAGATAAATGCACGCTTCGGGCTAAATACGGCTGCGCCGGGGGCCGCGAATCGCGTTCGATGCCCAGCGAACACACTCTGACCGACGCGGCGGGGCCGGCCCCTGGAGCTTGAGTACTGATATCGCGCCTCCGCCAGCAATGTAGTTGACAAGTGCGATGCGTAGGTGTTGATCGTCGGGTGCCCCCAGTCTCAGCCTAGTTGCGATTCAGAATGGAGCGGCCACGAGAAATGACCGCATCGGGTCTAAGTCATCCAAAGCCGCCCCAGCAGCTGACCGGCAGCCGCCCCGCTTGAACACGACGCTCGGCAGTGCGACTCTCCCTGGGCGCGCCAGACGAGCTCAGTGCTGGTCTGCCCATTTCGGACGGGCCGTGCTGGCAATCTGGCGAAGGTCACGACCAGCCCCTACTCGCAAAAGCCGTCGGCGCGCTGAAGAAACCGTGCGCCGCGCTCGGCAATCGCACTCCGTTTGCGTTTTGATCGACAATCGCCGACCCTGGAGGGATGAAATTAGGCGTCGTCGCGCTTGGGACTATGGGGCTCTTGGGACTATCGAGTGTCGCTTTCGCGCAAACGCCGCCCGCGCGCAAAGGCTTCCAGATGGACATTCGCACGGGTTGGTCCATGCCGATGGGCACCGCGTTTGGAAGCGGGCAGGGCCTCGACCTGTCCGATACCAGGTTATGGGAGATCACCTCAGGGCACGTCCCGTTCATCCTCGACATCGGCGCCAAGCTGATGCCCAAGCTGTTCGTGGGCGGCTATTTCGGGCTCGGGTTCGGCGGCGCCGGCGGCAAGACCTTGGACGCCTGCAACGCCAGCCACAGCGACTGCTCCACGCTCGACCTGCACTTCGGGGTCGAGGCGCAGTATCACATCTTGCCAGCGGGCTCGGTCAACCCCTGGATCGGCTACGGCCTGGGCTTCGAATCATTCGGCCTGAGCCAGAGCGCAAACGGCATCTCCAGGACCACGACCTTGACCGGCTTCGAGTTCGCGCGCTTCATGGGCGGCGTAGATTTTCGAATCACGCGCGTGTTCGGCGTGGGACCATTCATCGACCTATCCATGGCATCGTTCAGTCGTATCGGCGATGGCGACAACAGTCAGAGCATCGACCAAACTCGCACGCACTCGTGGCTGACGCTCGGCGCGCGCTTCGTGTTCTTCCCCTGAGGGGCCGCCCCGAGCTCCGCAACTAGCCCCGATCCGCAATTGATGGTCACGAGTCACGACGCGGCCGTCACAGCCTTCGGCGTCAGTGGATTTCTGAGCTCGTGCACCAGTACAGCCAAGGATGCGGCAGGCGGATTTCCGGGACCGGCGTGCTTGCTCCGGCTTCACCCGGCGATCCTGGCGCACATTTCGGGACTGAAAGCCGGTGCCCCGAACGGTGATTAGTTCACCGACGAGGCTTGCAACAGAGCACGCCACGCTGCACTAGGTCCGATTCGATGTCGCCACAGCGGTTGATGTGGTTATTGTGGACGCCGAACCAAGCCGTCAGACCCGGGTAAATGCAGCTGCCGTTTTGCTGCACGCAGCGCTGGCCGCAGCAGGCGGCGCCCGAGCCCTGTTCCGAGCAGGGGTCGCACATCTGATCGCCCACCGCCGCAACGAACGCGCCCGGTTGAGCCGCGCACTCTTCCGCGGTCGCTTGCTCGCTCACCTCCGCGGGACCAAACGGAGGCATTGCGCAAACGTGCCAACCCTTGCCGCACGCGTCTGCAGGTACCTGGCATACTGCGAGCTCGAAGCCGCAGGCCGCACCCGTCTTCGCAGTGCGCAGCGAGCTCATGGGCCACTTCGCGGTGCAGCCCGCCAGGCGCGGCCATTGACTCGCGGGCAAGAACCCTTCGCGCGTACGGTCACTACAGCCGCTCAAGGATACGCAAGCGCCCCCTTCACATGCTTCGTCTTCTGCGCAAGCAAAAGCTTGCCCGCAACCGCCGCAATTCGCATGCGAAGAGCTCAGATCGACCTCGCAACCATCGGCTGCGTTGTCATTGCAGTCCGCCAAATCAGCGCTGCACATGAACGCGGTGTCGCCACCGCTCGACCCGCCGCGGATTGCCGAGTCGCCGCCCGCATGATTGCCTCCGCTGCCTCCGCTGCCTCCGCTGCCTCCGCTGCCTCCGCTGCGTCCGTCTGCAGCCGCTTGGCCACTCGAACCGGAGGAGGCGCCAAAGACCTGCTCTTCGTTCGGGGCGAGCAACGAGCAGGCGGCGACCAGCGCAGCTGCGAGCGCGCAAACGATAGGCGCGGAGCGTGAACCATCAGTAGGGCCACTCGACTGTGCGGAGGGCATCAGAGAATAGCGCTGACGCTATCATGTCCGTGCGCTGTATCTCGCTGTCACCCTCGTGGGTAGCGTGCCGGTGTCGGAATTCGCCTACAGCGGCTCCATGGATCGCTTCTTGATCGCTGCCAGGGTCGCATGACCCTGCCAACCCGTTGCCCCGGCCCACGTCCCAGAGCGTCCTATCGCGTCGCGTTCCGTCCTGATCGCGAGCGCCGCCTTCGTGCCGCAACTGCAACGGCCGCAGCCGTATTTGAGTTGTTTCTCCGAGTTTGAAGGTGGCGCCCCAATGGCGACGGAAGCAAGAACCTAAGACTCGTGGTTTCGAACCCAGCGAAGAAGCCGGAACGTGCTCCGCCAAAGCCGCCAAAACCGCCTGAAGTCCCGCTAATTGTTCGACTTCTCGCGCTCGCACGCGAGTGGAAAGGCATGATCGACCGGGGTGAACTGCGGACGCGCGCGGAACTCGCTGTGCGTTCCGGACTCCATCCATACCGAGTATCAAACATTCTTTGCTTGCTCCGGCTTCACCCGGCGATCCTGTCGCACATTGCGGGACTGGGTGCCGGTACCCCGAACGGCTGCCTGAACGAACGATGGCTTCGACCGATCTCGCGGCTCCCGCACCCTGAGCAGCTGGCGGCTGTCGCCCGGCGGCTGGGCGTGGCAGCGGAATCCCTGGTGTCAGAGGAGAGTTGCGGGTGATCAGGGCGGTTGTTCCCCAACGTGCCGCCAGTCAGGCGGAGCAGCCTGCGCGCGACGAGGTCCCCGGCGCGATGATCGATACTCTCGGCATGCAACGGGGCGTCTGGCGTTCCGCGCGCCCCACGACGGAGAAGATCGTCCTATTGGCGATCGCCGACTTCTACAGTCACCGTTCGCCAGAACCTTCGCGCTCGGTCCCGACGCTGGCCGAACGCTGCAGCCTCGGATGGTTGCGGGCACGTAACCGAGCTCGCAAGCCAGAATTTTGGGGGAACGCCAACGCGCGAGCACGCCGTTTGGCATCCAACGAGCCGAACACGACCCCGCCACACCCTTCGCCGCTTAAAAACGCGCACGCCGTTGACGCGCACGTCGGAGCGACCGCCAGACGCCTTCACCGCCTGCTGGATCACTTTCCTTAGCGCACCCCGAGACATGTCGAGGTACGGCGCAGCAACCGCCGGGGAGAAGTCTCGGGCGGCCGAGGGATATGGACCTCTCCCACATGCAACACCCACCCCCAAAGCAGGTGGCTCACTCCCCCGAGCGTGCGGTCGAGGTTTGACCCCTCGGCCGCACGGGCTTTGCACGGGAGCTACCCCGTACGCTCGGAGGAGTGAACGCCTTGGTCTTTCGCCCGTCTGCGCCGCCTGGGCCGTCGCCGTCGCTATCGCCAGTTCCACCTGCGTCGCAGGTCACACGACGAGCCGAGCAGCGACGAGCACCGCACCTTGGGCGCGCCGCGCAGGCGGCCGCCGAGATGCGCATCAAGGCAACGTCTTGGTCTGGGAGGGTTGCGATAATCCTCGTCACGTCGCTCTAACCGGCGTCCGCCCCTCCAATCGTGATCGCGTTGCTGACCTGATACACGCCAGGCGACCCTGGCTCGCCGTAATAAACATGATTGGTCGTTACGCAACGACGTGCCGTAAGTACCCACAATTTTCGAATCAACGATCCCGAGCAGCCGGCTGCCGAGATGCGGACCACGCCGGGGTTTGTGCTTTTGGGCCGTGACTGCGAGCGTCGCGTCGACCGACCTGCCGTCGAGGTCGCGGCCATCGTCCGTGCTCACGGTCAGGCGTTCGCACGCGCGCACGCTCTTTCCGCCGAGAAAGCTGCTGTCCTCGATGCCATCGCGCGTTGCAGGACCGCTGCGCTCGGTGGCCACGTCGACGTGTGCGATGCCTGCGGGCACTCCGAGATCTCCTACAACTCATGCCGCAACCGCCATTGCCCAAAAGGTCAGAGCCTTGCACAAGCTCGCTGGCTGGAGCGCCGCATGCAGCGTGTCCTACCGACTCACGCCTTCCACGTCGCCTTTACCCTGCCGTCCCAGCCTGCCGTCCCAGCTGCGTCCGCTCGCGCTCGCCAACCGTACACTCCTCTTCGACCTGCTCTTCGCCTGTGCGGGCGAAACGCTGCTCGAGCTCGGTCGCGATCCGCGCTGGCTCGGCGCCGAGCTTGGCATCACCAGCGTGCTGCATACCTGGACCCGTGAGCTGCTCTTCCATCCCCATGTGCACCGCATCGTCACCGGTGGAGGCTTGTCGTCCGACGGCCAGCGTTGGGTCGGAACTCGCAAGAACTTCCTGTTTCCCGTCTGTGTTCTGGGGCGCACTCATTTCTCGCGCGTTTGCGACAGGCCTACGCGCTGGGCGACTTGTGTCTGCCCGCTCCGACTCAGTTCGAGCGACTCTGCAACCAGCTTCAGCGAAAGCGCTCGATCGTCTGCGCCAAACCGCCTTTTGGTGGACCACAGCAGGTCTTCCGTTACCTGGGCCGCTACACTCATCCTGTCGGACTTTCCAATCACCGCCTCGTCTCCTTCGACGCGCGCGGTGTCACCTTCCGTACCCGTGGCAGCAACACGGTCACCCTCGCCCCCGACGAGTTTCTGCGAAGGTTCCTCCTCCACGTGCTACCAAAGCGCTTCGTCAAGATCCGACATCACGGTCTCATGGCGGCAAGTAACGTCTCGACGCGACTCGAAATGGCCCGCTATCTGCTTGGCCAGACCCCCGCAGGCCCGGTGCCCACGTGGCTGCCGCGCTGACGGGTCTGAACATAGCCGAGCCGACCCAGCGCGGACACGCATTCCCTCCCTGAAAATGAGCGGCGGTGCAAGCAAGGGAACCGAGCGGCCACGATGATATCGACCAGTTTGCCTCTGGGCTCGTCACCGGACTCCAAGCAGAGCGCGATCGCTTCACGAATATTGACGAGCACCTCGTTCCGCCGGCCTGAGCCGCAAACGCGTCCGAGCACTGCGGCGCGGCTCGTCGTTGAGCGCGCCTCTGCGCGGCACTTCGGCACCCTTCGAACTACGCGCGCCGCAACTGACGGAGCAGACGCCAAGCCCAGACGGAAAGCGCGGCAGCGATCAGCCCGAGCCCCGGACCTTCGAGAATGAACCACGGGTCGTGTGCAAAGCGCGACAATTGCACGATCGAGCCGTAGACGTGCACGGCGGCGATGACGCCGAAGATGTGGTGGCAAGCTAGCTTTCACGTGGCCGGCGAAGCACGGCTCCGGTGAGGAGAGTCGAATCTTGCGGGGGATACGAAGACAAAACGGTGTGGCGGTCGGAGCCGAGCTCGTGAAGTTGCCGGCTGCCACGGGTGATGAGAGCACCTCGCAATCGTGCGACTCGAATTTCTGCCCGCATACTCGCCGGACCTCAATCCAATAGAAAATCCTTGGTCGAAAGCCAAATCTCGGCTGCGCGCCAGAGCCGCGCGAACATGGCATGCCTTGGTGAACAGCGTCGGCGTCGCGCTTCAGGCCATCACACCCACGGATGCCCTGAACTGGTTTTGCCATTCCGGATACATGTGTTCGTGATCCGTTTCACTGAAAAGCGCCGTAACCATCGGTTAACGTAAGGTTTTCGGATTTACTACGCGTCCTCAGCCACCATCTGTTGTGTACACTCGCTGTCGGACGGCGGGCAGCTCGTACGTAGAATACTTCAGGTGGAGGTTCCCGGAGAGGCTCACAGTAGTGTGAGCCTCTCGCAGAAAGCCCCGAAGCTGACCTTATGGGCAGCTTACGGCAACGGTGCGCACGATCAAGTTGCGATCGCCCGACGGCCCGTTGGCATCATTGTCGAATGCCACGCGGACTTCTTGGGACCCACCAGCGGCGTTGAACGTGAACTGGTATGGATTGAAGCCGCTTGTGCCCACATTGACGCCGGCTGTGGGATTGATGAGAGCCCCGCCCACTCGGACGGTCATATGAGGCAGTACTCCCGCGAATTGTTGCCCGAACGCCGAGACATTGATCACGTTCGCACCAGCCGAGAAGTTGTGCGTCGTGGAGATGTAGCCGTTCGTATAGATGTTCCAGCCGCCTTGCCACCAAGCATTGCCCGTCGAATGGAACATGCTCTCGGCTTGGTAGGTGAAGGCGTTGCACGCAACCGGGCACGCAGCGCACGTGCCCCCGCAGTCCAGACCTGTCTCCGTTCCGTTCTGCACGCCGTCAGCGCAGCTTGGCGCCTGGCAGATCCCCGTCGTGCATACCTGGCTCGCGCAGTCGTTGCCGACCGAGCAAGTCCCACCGCTCGCGCATTTATTGCACTGGGGGCCGCCGCAATCCACGCCGGTCTCGCCCGGGTCCAGAACGCCATTGCTGCAGGTTGGCGGCGTTGGAGCGACGACGGACGAGTCACACACCAAGACTGAAGCCGGCGTGACGTCGATGCTCTTCGCGTAGAACGAGCCCTTGAAGGTCATGCCGTTGGCGGTGCCCACGACGAGGTCACGTTGTGGCGCCACGACCGAGCCTGTGAACGGCGCGTAGAGCGCGAGAGCGCCTGAGCCAGAAACCCCGAGCATCACTGGAGCGAGCGTGCTCGAGCCAACGGATGTTACGATGCTGGTGTTGAAGGTCACGTTGCCACTCACGAAGATGCGCGTGCCTGGCTGGGCCACGACGACTAATCCCGCCGAGTTGAAGTAGAGATTCGTGAAGAAGTAATCTCCCGCGGAAAACCGAACGATTGCCGCGTTGTTCGGATTGGGATTGCCGTTGACACCGATCTGCCCGTAGGAGCCCGGCGGAAGCGACAAATCAGTGCCCGGGTTCACCCACTTGTCGCCGCCCGTCGGAGGCGGAAATGCAGGTAAGGTCGGGGGCGCCGGAAGCGCGACGCTTGATACCGTGATGTTGTTGCCAAAATGTTTGCTCGGATCGTTGACTTGAATGGACCCCACCGCCCTGATGTCCCCATAAACGAAGCCATTCCAGCCCACGGTCACGTTGCCACCTGCTACGATAGCGCCCACAGTCGCGTTATCGCCGCCGATGCTCGTGACGCCTTTGCCTGAATTCAACACCGCAGCAGGGGTGCCATTCGTGTTCCTCACCGCAGCCCGATCGCGCACGTAAAAGGCGTTGCTCGCCTGAATGGTCGGCTGCACGGTGACCGTCTGCGTCTTGCTAGCGCTGTGGTTGCCGTTGTTGTCTGTTGCAACCCAGGTCACGACGTAGACACCGGGTGGCAGCGCGACGGTCCCGCCGACGAGCGGAGTGCCCACGGGAACCGCGGCGTTGCTACTGCTCGTGATAGTACCAGAGACATTCATGACCGTTCCGTCGCAGTCATCCGTGGCAGCGGGCACCGGGATCGTCACGGGCGAGGCACCGTAGTCGCACCGGCGTTCGACGACGGGGGGCAGTGTCGCGCTGACGAACACTGGAGGCGTTGTGTCCGTCACCGTGACCGTCTGCGGGGCTTGCGCGGCGTTATCAGCAGCATCCGTCGCGGTCCAGGTGACGGTGTTTGCTCCGGGTGCAAACCTCGCGGGGGCGTTGTTCGTTACGACGACACCGCCAATGCCGCACTGGTTGTCGTTCGCAGTGGCCGTGCCGATGCTCGGCACAGCGCAAGTGGGCGAGTTGACCGCGGCTGGCACGGCGGTGAAGGTCGGTGCAATCCCGTCGGAGTAGTCGAAGAGGATCCGTTGAGCCTGCGCGCCAACTGGACCGAGTGGATCATTGCCCGTCCAAACGGCGCCGCGCGCCTGAAGCAAGCCATTGTACTCGCCGACGCGGAACGTCTGGCTCGGTGGGAACCGATCGGTTGCCAACATGTCGGGATCGAAGGGGTTGTCGTTGATTTGTACCTCCGGTCCCCACGTCGCTCCGCTGTCCGGACTGGTCCGGACGAACACGTCCAGCAGGAAGTTGCCCCCAGCGTTCACCGCGCCGGCGCGACTGTCGTAGTACATGACCGAGAGGCACTGACTATTGAGATCGAAGGCCCCGGTCGGGAAGAGCTGGTGGGAATTGCCGGGTCCAGAATCAACCTGAGTGGGCGCCGTCCAGTTCACACCGCGATTGTTCGTCGTGACGGTGAATACCGCGGCGTCGTCGAAGCCGACCCCGTTGTTGGCGTCCGTTGGGTCATCCGATGCCAGGACCAACACTCGATTCCCGTTCGTCGGATCCGGCAGAATGAACGGTTGCTGGGAGCCCTGCGTCCAGCTCCGGTTGCGGTCCAAGTTGGGGGGATTGTTGAAGGTCAGATTGGCTGCGTTCGCGGGGAACACGGAAGTCTTCGTCGTGAGGTCGAAGTTACCGCCGGAGTTGGTCGGCGAGTCGAATGGCGAACGAACGAGGATGATCTCTGAGTTCGTGGCTCCGTGATAGGCGGCGTACACGTCTCCGTTCGGAGCCACTGCGACGTGGGGCGGCCAGGGGAACCCCTCGGCCGGAACGGTGAGCACCTGGCCTGGGGACCACGTAGCGCCTCCGTCCGTAGAAAAACTCGCGAGTACGGTGACGTTCGCGCCGCCAAAGTCCGTCCACACCATGTACATCCGGTCCCGAAACGGCGAGCCAGGAAAGCGGTCGATCGCGAGCCACTCCTTATCGTTGTTCGAGCCCGCGGCTGCGCCGAACCCGGCCAGATTACTCACGTTGATCGCGGTGCCGATGGCTGTGCCCGTCGCGTGATTGATCGGCTGGAGGAACACGTCCAACCTCAGGGAAGCGGCGTGGGTGGCCAGGAAAGAGAGGAATAGATTGCCCTGCCTGTCGTAGCTGAGGACGGGATCACCACCGCGATTGAGATTGAAGCCGGCGGGCAGAGTCACATTCACCGTCGTTGGGAACGTGTTACCCCCGTCCGTCGACAACAGCACCGTCGTGTATTGGGCCATCGCGATGTTTTGAGTATTCGTGGGATCGATCGCGATGCTGGGTTCATTGCCACCCAACTGCCGCTGATCCACCAGCTCCTGCGAAGTCCGGCGCGGGTTCTCTTGGCTCGAAGACGCCCCCTTTGCCCCATCTGGTTGTGAGCATCCTGCGCTAAGCAGCGCCGAAAGCGAGACCAGAAGACCGCCGACGCATAGCGTCCGCTGCCCGAAAGTTTGCGAGATTTTGATAGCTATTCTCACGAGTGTTACCCTCCTGTTGGGATCCTTCGGGCCAATGCATGCACCGCTCAAAAAAGCGCACCCGCTCGAAAAGACCTCAGGTTTACTGCCTCAGTTGGTCGAGAAAGGAATGAGTAGTCGTTAACACTCGTGTTCGCGTATGCCTGCGGCTCCTGTCGAAGGAGTGGCGAAAACCGCCAGCGACTCGTCGTCTCGTCTCATGTGAATCGATTGGGACATACAGGTGACGCGCCAATGCTTGAAACACTCGAGTTGGCGTGCTAGCAATAAACAATGAGGCTGGTGAGCGTTGCGCCCGCGGGGTTAGCGTGTTGGATTGTTCTGAGTTGTGGAACGTCGGATGGGGGAAGCGACAATCCGGCTGGCGGCGGCGTTGCAACCGGCGGGGCGTCAGGCATGGCCGGTCGCGGCGGTGATAACCAGGGTGGAGCAGGCGTTCCGGGTCGCGGCGGCGAGGCTGGTCAGAGCGCAGATCGCGCCGGCGCCGCCGGGAACGCGGGTGCTGAGGCGCAAGGCGGGCAAAACGCGCTTGCCGGTAGTCCGGCTGGTGGTGATTCGCCGGGGGGAGCCCCCGCGAGTGGTGGTGCTGGGCAGGGCGGCGCCAAGCAACAGGCGGGTAACGGGGGATTGGGCCAGAGCGGTTCGGCGACCGATGATTCCTGCGTGCGCTTCGAAGTAGGCGATTCGGCTTGCAACGCCAGTCGACCGTTGGCTTTTAACTGCACCGGTACAGCCATGCCCCCCGCCGGCTGTACGCTCAGTTTTGCCGGTCAGAATGTAGCTCGCTATTGTTGCCCGCAGTGAAGTTATCGACTCGGCCAGCGGCTCGCCGCACGAGAAGGTGGACTAGTTGCAAGCGTCCAGAGACTCCGAGTTTCGAGAATACCGCACTGACCTGATTGCCGACCGTGCGTGTGCTCGTGCCGCGGATAGCCGCCATCTCCGATTGGGCGACTCCCTGGATAACCAAGCGCGCGATTTCCTGTTCGGCTGTCGAGAGCTCGAGCGGCAGATCGCGATCAGGTCGTTCGAAACTACACACCACGTGCTCCTGCCCGTCACGGAGCCGGCGCGATAACCTTGCGCCAACCTCGAGCCGAGGAAAAGCGTAGAATGCTGTGCCAGCAACCAATAGAAATAGAGGCCAACGGGCCCAGTGGGAGTGCACTCCGAATTGCTGAGCGCAATGTCGAAGCCGCTGCGTGACGCTTGCGCTGGATATCTCGAGATCCGTAGCGATCGCTTTGTGTTGTTCACCGAGGACGAGCCGCCGCATGAGGTCGCTTTGCCGTCGACTCAGTGGGCCATCAGGGCTTGGTCTGGGCTGCAATACGGCATAACAGCGTTCCCGTGATAGGTAATGCTCGATGAGCCGACTCGCTCCTCGCTCGAATGATCCCCACAATTCCGCGAGTTTCACTCGGTCTCCCGGCGCTTCTTCGTCGTCGATTTCCCACCTGGTCGACATTCGTTCGACTTCCTCCCGTGATTCGCATCCCCGACGCACCGCGGCCGACTACGGCACCCGTTGGGGTGATTGCCGCCGGACCGCACTCTATTCGCACGAAACGGCGGGACCGGCAATGTCGTCATTGCGTCTACACAGGCACAGGGGCTCCCGCGAACTGCGCCTGCGGCCTTCTGCACTAATGACTAGCAAGCCCTGCTTGACGCTCGAGCGTACGCCGGGCATTTTCACGCGATGTATGGGGAGCCGGGGTCCACTCCGTTCGAGCGATGTCCCATCACTGTTTTCGTGCGAGCGCATCGCTTGAGTCCGCGCGAGACGCGCGTGGTCGACGGTGCGTTGCGCGAACTTTCCAACACAGCGATCGCGAAGGAGCTTGGCTGCTCCCCCTCCACGATTCGAACCTATTGGGCGCGCATCTTCCAAAAACTCGGCTGTTCTCGCGAAAATCACGTCTTGGCGCGGATCGCTCGATTTGCGGCCGCTTGGCCCCTCAGGGAAAGAAGGCTCAGGCTTCGCCGTTGTGCTGGCAAGCGCACTTTCACCGGGGGGCGATTGGACGCGGGGAGCCCGCTTGCGGCGCCACGTCCGTCCGTCCGTGTTATCCCCTACCAGCCGTGCTAGGGAACGGCTGGTCGCGGAGGTTGTGGGTGCCATGAGGAAATTGTGTGTTGGGTCGGCTGCGGCTGCGGCTTTCTGGCTCATGCTGGGAGTCACGCTTTTGGGGTGCAGCTCAGCGAACTCAGCGAACTCGGCGAAAGACGCCGAGCCTTCATCAGGCAGCGGCGGGCAACCCCCAACCCTGAACGTCCCGGAGAACGGAGGGAATGGCGGTGGCGAGGACGATTGCCAGCGCCAGGTAACACTCGAACCGGTCACCCTCGGCGGACCAATGCCTTTTGATCTGGTGATCGTCGCCGACCACTCCGCCAGCCTTGCGTGGTCGCGTGATGCGCTCGCAGCTGGGCTTCAGGATCTGCTTACGAACGTTCGCGGCCGCTCCGTGCGCGTGTTTCTGCTCACCCCGACGCAGTACGATGCATCGAGCGCTTCAGCACGCGTGCCAGTGTCGGGTGAACCGGTCGTGGCTTGGCAGGATCCGACGACCGGCCAAGGCTACGCTCCTGCCGTGACCCGCTACAATCAGACGTGCACGGACGCGACCGGCGCGAGCGTTTCCTGTCCGGACCCGAAGGGTAAAGTTCCCTATGTTGTCCAAGGCACGTGGGAGTTCGTCGCGCCCGAGCCGATCGCGGTGCTCTCGCCGAGCCTTTCCGACGACGAATTTGCAACTCAGCAAGCCGCTGTCGCCACGGCGATCTTGGGCCTCGCCGGGTCGGGCTCGCCTGAGGAGCAACCGCTCTGTACCCTCGCTCGCTACGTCACCCGTGATGCCGCGAGCCTGCCCACGAACGCAGCTTTCTTGTTGATCACGGACGAGGACGACACGAGTCTTCCGGAAGACTGTCTCGCGAGCTACCGAGCCAGCCTGGTCACCAAGCAAATGGTGTCTTCGACGACCGCCTGCAGCACAAACTGCGACGCTCACCGGTTCAGCATGGATGTCCTCCAGCGTTGGCCTCGCTTCGCGTACACCTGCATGGCTCAAACCGACACGGGCGAGCCTGTTCCAGGCACTGAGCAGTCGAGCTACTACAACGCTTCGACGACTTGTGATGGACTGGTTCCGGGCCCCTGCATCGCAAGCGAAAGGGCCACGGTCGAACCCTTTTGCGGCAGCGGCCTTCACCTCGTGACTTGTAACCGCGAGTGCCACGAACGATCGGTCCCGTGTCAGGTGATCTTGGAGGACGAAGTCGATGCCTGCACCAAGTCGTTTACCTATAACGGGAAGAAGTGGGCCAATCTGACCGAATTCTGTGAAAGCTCCAATGCCCACGCGACAGCTTCCTGTAAGTCGGAAGGCCTAAACCTCGAATACGAGTCGAGCGTTCAAGGTAGCTCTTCGCGCACACCGCTGGCGTCCGGAGACACGACTGAAGATCTCGCACGCTATTTTCGCAATCAGGCCGACTCCAAATTCGGATCGGAGCACTACCGGGTTCAAGGCATCGTACTGGATCCAGCTTTCTCGTGCCCGCTCGGTCCCGGTCAAAGCTACGCCGATAACCTCGCGCAAATGATCGACGATCGCTCGCACTTGTTCCCGCTCTGCGAGGCCTACGCTCCGGCTCTGCGCGGCGTCCTCGATTTCGCGCAAACGTTGATCCAGACCGAGTTCACGCTTACCTTGGACAGCGACGAAGACGTCACGGCCGTGACCGTCGTAGATGCAAACGGGACCACACGCACCTTGTCTGCAGACCAATATCGCTTCGACGGGCAAACGCAGGTCCTCAACGTCGAATCGACAGCTATTCGCGGCACGGATAGGGATCTGCGTGTCGAAGTCACGTCAGAGTGCCGCCCGGTTCCGCGCTGATTGGCTTTCCGCTTTTGAGGGTCTGCGCGAGCAGGGTGTTGGCGCTCCTCGATCTCGAGACTAGCGACAGCTGGCAGTGAGCTCCCCAACTCACGCAGATGTGCGCACCTTGGGAATACTCAAGGCGGAGGTTCAGAAGATGGTGCCTCGATCCCTCGATCCCTCGATCCCTCGATACCCAGCGACGCGCGGCGCGTACGTGTTGGCCATCGCCAGTGAACCAGCCTTCAGCGCACTCCTTTTCCAAGTCGACCGCGACGGTGCCGTCGCTGAATGGCTTCTTCAGCGCGATGCGCACGAGCCCATCGGGCCCCGGCAGCAGCCGCTCGGTAGAAAGCGGGGGCCGCGAGATGTACTTGAGCAGCGCTTCTCGCCGCTGCTCGTCTGCGGCTCCCGCGCGCGTGGCCGCATGTAAGCTGAAGCCCGCTTCGCGCACCGATAGCGGTGCTCTGATCACCACGCCGGGGCGCCCGTCGAACGCCATCTCACCCGGCCGCCGGCGAAGCTCGGGCCCGCTGGAGCGAGACCTGAGACGGCGGCCGCCGCCAGCTGTGCTTGCGCCGGGTCGCGCTCTGCGAGCTCGTCCGAAGCCGACAGCACGTCGGCGGTCGGGTCAACGGTGATGACTCGCTGACGCTGGAGGTAGCCGAGGATGCGAGCGCGCGCGATTTGAAGGGCGTCCGCAACATCGCTCGTTGAAAGGCGAGGCAGTGCTCGGAACTCGAGATTGCCGTCGGAGCCGGCTGCGTACACCCCGTCCACGAACACCGCATGCAGGTGTGGATTGAGTTTCAAGTCCGAAGAGGCACGCTGAACAGCGACGACCGTCGGCACCGTTCCGAAATCGATTGAACGCCGCCGTGGCGAGCGTGCCGTCAGCGCGCTCGTCGGCCGGGACCCGGGTCTGTGGGGCGCGTAAGATGAGCTAACTGCTGGTTTACCTAACGAGTTTTTACGCGCAGTCGTCTGTCCGCGGCGGTTCGGGCCTGTTTCGGACGGGCCGTGCTGGCTCGCTCTGCCGCCCGCTCGGCTCGCACCGTTACTTCGGAGAGCTCAGCTGGCCGTAACCGTTGTCACCCCAGCACACGATGCGGTCGTCGGTCGTCAACGCGCAGGTGTGAAAGCCGCCCGCGGCAACGCGCGAAAAGCTGCCCTCGGGGGCGTTGCATTCACCGTCTACGTTGATCCCCCAGCACACGATACTGCCGTCCGTCTTCACGCCGCAGGAGTGGCGATCCCCTCCAGATACCGTCGAGAACGTGCCGGCCGGCGGCGCCGCTTGACCCTCATCGTTAGCGCCCCAGCATTCCAACGTGCCGTCCAGATGCACTCCGCAAACGTGGAGATCCCCGGCAGCAATCTCGACGAACTTTCCTTCCGGAGTGTTCAACTGGCCGCTCGTGTCGTTGCCCCAACACAGGACAGTCCCGTCCATCCGTAACCCACAGGAGAAGAAGCCGCCCACGGTGACGCTCTTGAACGTGTCCGACTGCGGCTTCGTCTGTCCGTGGGAATTACTGCCCCAGCATGTCAGCGTGCCGTCCAGACGGAGTCCGCAGGCGTGATTTGAACCGCAGGCGACGCTCGAAAGCAGCGTCCCATCGGGAGGGGTGGCCTTTTGATAGGTGTTTTCGCCCCAACAAACGACCGTTCCGTCCGCTTTCACGCCGCAGCTAAAGTAGTAACCGCTGCCGACAGCGGAGAACGCCCCCACGGGTGGTGTCGACTCATCAGAACGGTTGCGGCCCCAGCAGACCAGCTTGCCGTCCGTCTTCACGGCGCACGTGTGATTGGTACCCGCGTCGAGAGCTTCGACCTTCGCGCTGCTGCCAGCTATACCGCCGATGCCGACACCCGACATGCCACCCGTGGCGACGCCGGCACCGCCAGTGCCGCCCGAAACAGCGCCGGCATCCGACAGCGCGCTCGTGCCAGCGCTCGCACCGCCAGTGTTGCCCGAAACAGCGCCCGCCCCGCCTGATGCATGGACCAAATCCGAGGACTCCGAGCCACAGGCGAGCACGACAACTAAGGGAGCACAGGTAAGAGCTGTACGGCTGAGGAAGAAGCGATGCATTTCAGAGCAAGTCATATCACAATGTCTTCAAGCGAACCTGCTCCTTGACGATCGCGGCGAAATCCGCTCGAGAAAAGCCGGCATATTTGCCGGTTTTAGGGTTGAGGCGATAGCCGCGATAGGTCACTTGATCTCGGGGATAGCAAGCAGTCGCGGTGCGGATGCGATCCGTCTTGGTCGTGCGTACGATCAGCTCGTTTGGCGGAGCAGCCTGTCCCATCGTGAACCAGCGGTTCTCTAAATCCGAACCCCAACAATTGCCGCCGCCCTCGTGGGGGATAGGGCATCCAGTGCGCCAGGCAAAGCCTGGGTGAGGAGAAAGCGATGTAGACGAGCAGAAACTTCACCAGGGACCCAAGCGGGCGCCGAGCCCGTGCGGCAAAGACTGACCACCAGCCGGAAGCGAGTCTTGCGTGGCTGTACGACCGGGCAACCGGGAAGGGAAGCTGCGAAGCGTAGACAGCGAGCGAACAGGCCGTGTGATTGAGCCCCGAAATTTATGCAACGTGGAAGCCGACGCCTTTGGTTGCGCGGAAGGCAATACCGACGTGCCCGCGAGGCAGCGAGACCAGCGACCATGCAGAGGACTGAGGCACCGGCACGAGCGAAAGCGGTCGGCAACAGCTACTCCCCTCGCGCTACAGTCGTCCTCAAAGGTTAGGGCGCGCCGGTTCCACCGGGGTCTGAGAGCAGGGCATGAGCGCAAGGGTCCCCCAGGAACCTGGGAGATCCCGACGTCTCCGTCGCATCGGCGGCGGTACCGCGAAGCAACGCAAAACGGAGCGACGCGGAACGGGCGGCGGGAAGTCGGAGCACCTCATAGTACCGCTGAAGCAGGGACAGCCACCCGAGCGACCCTGCGGAGGGAAGGAGGTGCCGAGTCATGGAATCGTTTGGAGGAAAGATGACGGAGACACTTCGTGCTGGTCTTCGAGAAGGAGGAGGATGCCCACCGCGTGCAGGAAGTGCTGCCGAAGCGATTTGGCAAGTACGGTCTGCGTCTTCACCCGGACAAGACACGGCTGGTGCGCTTTTGCACCGCCGCCGTCAAGTCCACCGTCGCCAGCGACGGGAACGCAGCGAGATCGCAGCTTCGACTTGCTGGGTTTCACGCTCTACTGGGGACGGTCGAGGAAAGGCCGCTGGGTCGTGATGCAGAAGACGGCGAGGGATCGCTTTCGTCGCAGTCTGCGCCGCGTCAGCCTTTGGTGTCAGGACCATCGGCATGACGCGATGAAAGAGCAGCAGGTCGCGCTAAGTCGAAAACTGCAGGGGCACTACGCCTACTATGGCGTGACCGGGAACTTCCGGGCCCTCTTGCAGTACTTCGACGAAGTGCGGCGCATCTGGAAGAAATGGTTGAGCCGCCGGAACAACCGAGGGCTCGACTGGGGCCGCATGAACGCAGTCCTGAAAGTGTTTTCACTTCCAAGGCCGCGCGTCGTGCACTCCGTTTTCCGAACTGCAGTGAACCCGTGACTCGAGGAGCCGGATGCGTCAATTGCGCATGTCCGGATCTGTGGGAGCCCTGGGGGAGCGATCCCCTGGGGCCAACCGACAAGCGTGGGCTAGGTTGACCTAACTGGTCCAATGCGCGCTGAGGGATTAAGAAGACCAAACGGGGTGGCGGTCCGAGCCGAACACGTGAACTTGCCGGCTGCCACGGACGATGAGAGGATTTCGGAATCGTTCGAATTGCGCTAACCATCGGTTAACGTAAGGTATTTTACGCGCAGTCGTCTGTCCGCGGCGGTTCGGGCCTGTTTCGGACGGGCCGTGCTGAGTAATCCAAACGGGGCCACTCAGGGACCGCGCGCAGGGCTCCGCCTCGAGGCGGAGAGCTCGCTCTCCGCGGCCCCGAACCGGGGCGCTCGCTCGCTTGGCCGCCGCTATGTGTCGAGTGGGATCGGCTCGAGCCAGTCGGGTGATCTTGCACGGGCGATGGGAGGGGGCTCGGACGGAAGGTGCAAGCTTTCGAGGATCGCGCGAGCCGGATCCTCCTCGAGGATCAGCGCGATGAACTTCAGGCGGCCGCCGCACGGGCAGGCCAAAGCATCGACGTCGTGGACGCGCTTCAGCAGCTCGGCCCAGTCAATACGGGTCGTTGGTTCACGAACGGCGGCTACGGCAACGTACTTGGGGGCGATGGTGGCCGTGCAATACGGAGCTGGCTCGCTGCACCGGCGCGCGAGCGTTGGCAAAGTGGATGATTTCACGATTCGTGCGGCCGCTGAAGCGACCGCAGTCGCCGTCGTCGCTGCTGTGGCAGCTGCGGTGGGTTGTGCGGAGCGAATGCCGTTTTCGCTCCGTTGATGGCAACAGGGCGATCGTACAGGGACAACTTTTGCTCTCCAAGAAGAGTGCGGCGCGAACACGCCGTAGAACCGGATCAGGGGGTGGCGAGGCGGCGGGATGAGCGCCGCCAGGCGGGCAAGGAACTGCAGTGGCGACATCACGCGGTGAGTTTCATTGCCCCATGGTTTGCGAATGGCGTACGCGATGCGACCGTCGCTCAGCACGCTCAGGCGCTCGAGGCTGAGCGGCGGCCTGGCGCAATAGCGAAGAAGCCGTTCGTGGCCTTCGCGGTCGCTCGCAGAGACGACCACCCCCGCATGCACGTCGAAGCCTCGCACGTGGGCACTGCGCCGTCGGGACCGGGGAGGTGCAGGGAGGGCCTCGTGACCGTCATCGCTGGGGCCGGGTCTGCTTGGCATGGCGGTCAGCTCGCCCAGGCCGAGCGAGCCCTGCAGGCAGGCATCGAGCGCTGAGCGAGCAACGGGCTCGGTCGGTGGCTCGTCTGGGTCGTTATCGAGAAACCCGTGGCGACGTAGCCATCCCACGACTCGCATCTCGACGTTAACTGTGAGCGTTTCGAGATCCATACGGTCCGGTGTTGGCAGTCGCCAAAAGTCGGCGCGAGCGGCGCTCTTGGCCGCTGTGAACACGCCGTCGGGGACGACGACGTGAAAATGAACGTTCAGGTTCATGCTGCCGCCGAATCGTTGCGGAAAGCACACCGCACCGCTTGCTGTCGAGCGAAGCCCGGACAGCCCGGCGCGCTCGCGCTGCGAGCGGAAGATCTCCTGCACAAAGATTCGCCCCACTGCGGTCAGAGCACGCGGATCGCGGGCGAGTAGCAGGCGCAGCTCGAACGGCACCGAGAGTACCCACTGTCGAAGTGGCACTTCTGGCATCACCTCATCCGTTAAATGTGCGGCGGTCCCACACATGCGTCGCGCATTGCAGGATGGGCACGCCCCGCTTCTTGCACGACAGCGCGACAAGTAGGTCTTTGCCGCACGAGCAGCATCGTGCTCGCAAAAAGCCGTGCGCCAAGATCCCGCACTTCAAGTACTCGCGCAGCTCACGCTCGACGTATTGCGGTAGGGCACGCTCGTGCGTCTCGCGCGCTTCTGCGAGAAACGATTCGAGGTGCTCAGCGACAATCTTGTAGAGTGGTGTAGCCTCGGGTTCGTGCCGCTGGTAGCGTTTCGACGCGACTGGCGTTGGCCCTTGGCGCGTTCCGTGCGGTCCCACCAGGGAACAATCAGCGAGCGGCGTGCCACCTGAACGGCACCAAATTTGCGGCCAATTGATCCCCGCGGCGGTGGCCAAGCGGAGGTTCTGGCCGGCGACCGCCGGTCGGCTATCGGACCGCAGCGAGCGACGGAAACAGCCGATTCGGGACCGGTTGGCGCTCCCCTGCTGCTCGCACGCGACATGTTGGCCAAACCTTTCGGAGCAATTCGGTGGTGAGCCGCCGGACCGGGCGCCCCGCAACACACCCGCCCGCGCGTCAGAAGCCCCGACGATGGTGCCGCCAAGGTGGCAGGAGGCACAGTCCCAGCACGAGAAGCCCGGTTTTGTGCCGATTTCCCGATTTGCAGCGAGTGATCATCCCGAGTGTCGCCCTTCGACGCCCAGCTCGCTCTCGCCGAATGGCAAGCTCTCGAACCGAAGTAGGTGATCGCACCAAGAGCGTGGCCATCTAGGCGACCGCAGTGACTCACTGCGGCTCTTGGACGGGCCGCGAATGCGGCGCAGGTGCGTCGATGAGTCCGGCCTCAGCATCGGCGACGGCGTCGCTGAGCGCGCCGCCTTCGCGAGCTGGCGCCGGCTCGACGGCGCGAAGCAATTCGGAAGGGCTACCCCGCGCCGGGCGCTTCTTGTTCGCCCCGCGAAGCCTGCCCCGAGCCGCACGCGCTGCCTCCCGCGCGGGGCAACTGGCGCAGTATTCGCGGAAGCCAGTCTTGCATCGCGGGCATGGCTTCGACGGGCGCTCGACGAAGCGCCGCACGGCCGCAACGGCGTCGCCTCCGCTGGCTATCGGCTGGTGGCTGTATGAGGCTTCACGGAGCGCTTGCCCGGCCCGCGCCGAGAGCAACACAGCGCCACGGAGCCGAGCCCAGGTTCGCCAGAGGGATTCGACCGTGTCGACGGGCAACATCAACTCCGTGACGACCTCGTCTGGCGGCATGCCACGATCGAAGCGCGTGAACACGCTCGCGGCGATAGCGCCTGCGCCGTCGAGTGACGCCGAAGGATCCGGCCGCTTCATGATTTCTCCGTCCGCCATTGGTAGTCCTTGTTCAGAAAAGCTTTCGCGCCTCGCGCTCAATCGCGTCAGCTCGCCCCGCTTCTTGCGCGCAGTCACGGCACCAATAGGCGGGCTCCTGCTCGCAAAGAACGCATTGCTGCCCGGTGCTCTTCTTGAACTCGGACACCGCCGACAGGAGCGCGTTCTCGTCGGTGAGTTTCGGTGCTCCCAGAGCACCCGCAAGCGCGGAGAGGCTCATCGCGTCGAGCAAGACGGTTCCTCGCAAGCGCTTCCAGTGCTCGAACAAGCTCTCGATCTTCTCCGGGGCCACCCGAAGCTCAGTGACAACAGCCACCACATCGGCGCCGTCCCGAAATCGCGTGAACGCCGCCGCGGCGAGCGTGCCGTCAGTGCGCTCGTCGACCGGTAGCCGGGTCCGTCGCACTCGGACGAGAACGGTTTGGATCTCGGTCTCCTCGAAGTAACGGACACCGCGCTCGCCAACGATGGGTTTGAGCTGCACGCCTTCCATACGGCGCACGGTGCTCAAGCTCAGACCAAGGCGTCGTGCCACCTCCCCGCGTGTCAGGAGCTTGCCGGCAGGGCCTGCCAGCATGGCAGGCGGCACGATCTCAGCCGCAAAAGGCGCATTCGTAGCGTCGTTCTGCCCTATTTCTATGGCGCTCTTCTCCCCCGTGTCACGAATTGCATGTGCCATGACATGTCGAGCGTGGCGTCGACAAAGCGTCTGCGCAAGTGGGATGACATTTTCCGGGAGCCGTCACCCATGTGGACGCGCCGTGGACGGCCATGCGGCAATGACGGACCTATTCCGCGATCAATTGGTACGATTTTCTGAAGCCTGATTTAGCTTGATCGCTGGTAATGACTGAACAATAGCCGCCTAGATTTCTGCCGATCGCTGATCAACTAGTTCATGGTGTGAGTCGAGAAAGCAGGCTCCATGTTGAAAACGGTTTCGGCCACGCCTCTGCGTGCGCCAGGGACGCCGTGCAGTAGCGGTGCGCCCGCAGATCCTAGCGAGACACTCACCCCTGAGGAACATCCGACACCGCTCGCCCGCACGAAGGGCAGCGTCGGCGCAGCGCGTCAGCGTGGCTCGTTCCCACGAGTGTCGAGCAACCTGGCGCAGCCGGCGGGCGTGCTATCGTGGGAGCGGGACTTCCTTCTGGGGCTGGCCGTCAACGCATTGGAAGATTTCGTGGGGAATACGAATGAGGAACCTGGAGAATTCGATGAAGAACACCAGTAGTCACGCGACTTCTTGCTGGCGTTCGCGGTCGATCTGACCAAGGATTTGTCGGGGAATACGAATGAAGAAGACGAGCAGTCACGCGGTCGCGGGCAGGATCAAGGCGGTCGGGTACGCGCGCGTCAGCACGCCCGAGCAGGCCGAAAAAGACCTCTCACTCCCGGCGCAGATGGCGAGCATTCGCCGCTACGCCCAGGACCGCGGCCTCGCGCTCGCGGGCGAGTTTGTCGAGCGAGGCGTCAGCGGGACAGACGACAACCGACCTGAGTTTCGTCGCATGCTCGAGGAGATTTATCGACCAAACTCCGAGGTCGGAATGGTCATCGTCACGCATGGCTCGCGCTTCATGCGCAACGCGACGAGGGCCCGCGTGCACAAGGAGCAGCTCCGCAGGCACGGCATCCGCGTCCTGGCAATTCAGCAAACGGTGAGCGACGATCCGAACGGGCACTTTGCGGAGGGGATGTTCGAGTTGATTGATCAACTCGAAAGCGAAACCAATGGCGTGCGCACGCGCGCTGGCATGGCCGAAAACGCGCGCCAGGGCTACTTTAACGGCTCGAGACCGCCCTTCGGCTTTCGCGTCGAGAAGATCGCAACATCCGCCGGACCGAAGAACAAGCTCGTCATCGAGCCGGCCGAAGCGGAGCTCGTCCGTGAAGTCTTTCGTCAGTACCTGGCGGGCAGCGGCGCGAAATCCACCGCCCGCCACATGAACCAACGCGGCCTGCTCTATCGTAAACGCCTCTGGACTCGCGATCTGGTGCTGAGGCTGGTCAGCGACACCGGGGTTGTTGGGAAATACATCTGGGGCCGGCTTGATTCCCGCGGCAACTGCATCCGACCCGAGAGCGAATGGATCCCGATGGTGGTCGAGCGCATCGTCGACGACGAGATTTTTCAAATGGTTCAAGACCTGCGGCTGCGCCGCGACCCTGGGCGGAACTCGGGCCGCTTGCCGTCCAGCCCGCTATTCCTCGCGGGGCTGCTCCGCTGCTCGCTTTGCGGCGATACCTGCCAGCTCGAAAGCTCCGGCAAGCTCGACCCGAACGGTGAACCCTATCGCTATTACAACTGCCGGAAATTCTGTCGGACTGGCAAGGAAGCTTGCGCCGGCTACCGAATTGCGGTCGAAACACTCGACAGCGCGATCGTGAGCCACATCGCCGAGCACGTGTTCACCGCAGAACGCTGCCACGAAATCCTGCGAGAATTCGTCGAAGACCAGGGCATCTTGCGTCAAAAGACCGCCGAGCAACGCCGGCTCCTCGAACGCGAGCGCGACGAACTCGGCAAGCGCCTCGAGCGCTGGTACGAGCGCATCGAAACGGACTCCGAGCTGGGCGACGTCGGCGCCGAACGGCTCCGCGAGCTTAAGGCGAAGCGCGACGAGGTCCTGCGTACGCTGGCCAAGCTGAAGCCCATGCACTCCGTGCCGCCCTACCTGTACAAGCCCGAGACCATCCAGCGCTTCCAGGGCCGACTACGCGAGGCGTTCCTTGGAGGTGACCGCGCAACCGCGCGCGTCTATCTGCAAAATCTCGTCGACCACATCGTCGTCGGTGAAGACGAAATCATCATTGAAGCGCGTGCAGGGGCAGCTCTCGCCATGATGTCTGCGTCAGGCTCGACTCCTCCCGAAGCCACCAAGGGAGAAGTTCTCGCAGACGTCGTAGATTGGCGCCCCCAGCAAGGATCGAACTTGCGACCTTGGCTTTAGGAAAGCCCTGCTCTATCCAACTGAGCTACGGGGGCGGGCGGCGGAGGCTGTCACGTCCCGCGGCCCTGCTCAAGCTTTGTCGCGGTTTACGCGGTATTTTCTGGGCTGTGTGCCTCGCTCGCGCGACGCTTGCCCTTGCGTGGAGCGGGCGCTTCGACAGCCGCTGCCTCCGCGTCGGCCTCGACCTCGGGCGCCGCTGGTTCAGCGGCTTCAGCGGCTTCAGCGGCGGGCTCGAGCGTTGCTGAGGGCTCTGCGCCGGGGGCTTTGCTGTTCGCTTTGCGGGGCTTGCTGGCGCGCGGCAGGGTGATGCGTGACAGTTGTTCGCTGAGGGATTCGTCGTGCTCGGCGTAGACGCGGGCGTAGGCGAGCGCGCGCTGGGCGAGCAGGAGTAGCGCGTCTTGGCGATCGGCGAGGGTTTGGCGAAGCTCGCTGAGTTGGGCTTCTTGCTCGGCGACTGCGGCTGCTGCGGCGTCGACCACGCGCGCGGAGTCGGCGAGGCGGGCGGCGTCGACATCAGCAAAGCGCACCTCTGCCAGGGGGCCTTGGAACAGCTCGAGCACGGCTTGAACGGGGGATGGCTGCGGGTTCATCGAACACGGAGCATACGTTCAGTAACTAGCTCAGGCCAGCCTAAAGTGACTGCGCTGCGCTGCGCCGATCGAGCAGTTGCCAGAGCGCGGCGCACGAGCAGATCGTGACTAGGGGGAGCGTCGCGATCGACATGCCTTGTGTGTACGCCACGCTGCCTGGGCCTGCGCCGTGCGCGAGGGCGGTGCCGATCAGGCCTGCGCTCGGGCCGAGGGCGTAGCCGACGCCGATCAGGGCTTCGTGCGCGCCGCCGGCGTCGACGGAGGCGTTTTGGACGACTTGGGCGTAGTACAGGGCGGCGGTGTACAGGAAGCCGGCGGCCGCGCCGAACAGCGCTTCACCGATCACGACGGGGGTGATGCTGGGGCCGAGCAGGACTAGCGCGAAGCCGATCGGCAACGCCACGATGGCGAGCAGGATGGGCAGCTTGCGACCGTGCCAGCCAGCGAAGACGAACAGGCCGATGAAGCAGGCGAGGCGTGCGACATCGAGCAGGCCGGCGGCGCGAGCCGCGCTGGCCGTGTCCAAGCCGACGCCTTTCATGATCTCCGGCATCAGCGGCGCGAGCACGTACAAGAGTGCGTAGCTGAGCAGCATGGCCAAGCGCGACGCGCGCAAGAGGGTGCGATAGCTGTGGAGCAGCGCGGCGTTCGGGCGTTCGGCGTGGTCGGCTTCGAGGTGTGCGGGAGCTCGGGGAAAGCTGCGGCAGGATAGCGCAACTAGGCTGAATAAGGCTGCGGCAGTGACGAACAGCGAGCGCGGTGAGCCGGAAGCGATGATCGCCCCGGCGAGGGTGAGCGAGAGCGGGACCGAGAGCGCCCAGGTGATGTTGTAGCGGCTGAGCGTGCGACCGAGGTTACGCGGGGTTTCGCCGGCGCTCATGTAGCTCTCGAAGATCGGCCACATCGAGCCTTGCAGGAAGCCGATCACCGCCAAGGCCGCGACCAGCAGTGGGGCCGAGGGCACGGAGGCGAGCAGCAGGTGCATGCTGATCAATCCGAGCAGCACGCTGAGCAGGGTGCGGCGCTCACCGTGGCGCGCGCTGAGCGGGTGGCTCGCCGTGGCGCCTGCGATGTAAGTCATACCGACCAGTAACGCGAGCCACAGATTTTGCGCTTGCGAGAAGCCGAGCACTTGGTGCGTGTAGAAGTAGCCACCGCGCTGCAAGAGCGTGCCAGCAAAGCTGGTGGTGAAAACGGTGACTAGGATGCGTTGCTTGAGCGTCACGCGCTTAACCTGGGGCTTTCTTGGGCAGGAAGGCAATCGCGGCAAAGATCAGCAGGCCGGTCGCGAGGAACACGACCGGGTAGCCGTAGGCCTTGGCGACCACGCCCAGGCCGAGCACCCAGAGCGCGGAGCCCGCGCCGAAGCAGCCGAAGAAATAGCTCATGACCGCGCCGCGCCGCGCGCGCGGTACGCCTTCGGCGGCCAGAGCGTTGAGCGACGGATAAAGCAGGCCGTGGGCGAGCCCCAAGCCCGCGCCGCACGCGAACAGTAGGTTCGGGCGCAGCAGGCTGGTCAACGACGCGACCAAGCC
>Ga0247774_1000150_pt1 | contig 32425 bp, 41 predicted proteins | sample UWRJL001104B6_FD_179933 | JGI IMG/M metagenome (GOLD analysis project Ga0247774, IMG submission 179933) | Plant litter microbial communities from Arlington Agricultural Research Station in Wisconsin, United States - UWRJ-L001-104B-6 | ecosystem: Environmental > Terrestrial > Plant litter >...
GGATAAAAGATGATGTGAGCCAAAACCAGATGTCAACGGACGCGATCGCCCTTTAATTTAACTTGTCCACTGCATCACTGGACAAGTCACTGGACAAACTGAAAAGCGCAACCGGGTGCGCTTCTTGTAGAGAATAAAGAGTTGGATTTGCTTAGTTGGTTGGTGTGACGGAAAGTCCCCCGCTTTTATGCTTAGTTGAATATTGTCATGAAAACTAAACGGATACTCCGGCGCTGGAAGGGGGTCTAGTCGATCGCCCGATCGTCCTACGCTTCGCCCTCCCCCTTCCAGCACCTCCGCGTTGGTTCGATCAAAGCGCCAAAAGGTTATCTGTTTGTATCACCGTCAATTGCAGCAAGCAAAGTTTATTTGCAAGTCTTGGAGCCTACTCGTGAGCGAGCTGCAATTGACTGCTCCAGCAAATGCCGGTGTGCAGAAGGCAGAGTCTGTCTGCAGGTCCTGGAGGCTGTCTGTGAGCGAGCTGCACACCTATTTTGTGGAGAAGAAAGAGGTACACAGAATCTGTCGGCAACCCAGTAGTCAAGGAGCTGCAAGGTTACTCGGGCTTTTTTCGGGGGTTTGATCTGTTTACCCGATCGCTCTTGCACTTCGCCCTCCCCCGAAAAAAACCTCCGTTTTGATATTTTTGAGGCTACGCTTTATCCCCGTTGCCGTTCCGCAAAATTGGCCGCTCTGTTTTGCCACTTCGAGAAATCTTGCCATGATGGCGGCCAATATTGCTCCACTGTTCCAGCATGGAGAGTCCTCGATGCTTAGTTCCCGGTCCGGGTCCACCGCTTTTATCCACGGCTCGCAAACCTTACTTATGGCAGAACGGTGGACCCTCCCCTAGTTTCTTTTTTACAGGGAAGAGAAGAGGAAGAAGTTAACAGCGCGGTGGGGGCTGGGGCCGGGCCCTGAAATTAATCTAAAAAAATCCCCAAAACCCTTGTATTGCCGCATATATGCGGTTATAATATAGATAGGTCAACAAATTAGCTAAGCCTTTTATGCTTCGTCTTTCTTCCCCCGCGTCCGTTTCCGCTCCCTCGCCCGCTGCGGTTTCCACTCTGGCCTCTGCGGTTGGTGGCTTCCGCTCCTCTTTCGTCCGGCGCTCTCCTCGCTCTTTCTCGCGCTGGGTGGTTGTCTGTGTGTTCTCCTCCGCGCCTGTGGCCAGTGGTTTCGCTTCTGCGGTTGCGTCCGGTTTGTCGTTGCCGTTTTGCCGCGTTCGTCGTTGTTTTGGTGGCTGGGGCGTTTCGGTGCCCGTGTTTGTGCGGCTTTTGCGTCGCCCTCGGCGTTCGGTGTTTCGGGTTCTCCCGGTTCGTTGCCCGCTGGCTGCGTCCTTGCCGGCTTTCGTGCGGTCTGCCCTGGTTTGCGCTTGTGCGGTTGGTTTTTCCGGCTCTCGTTCTTCTGTCTCGTCTGCTGTTTCGCTGGCTGCGGCCGCTGTGGCCCCTCCCTTCGGGCCGCCTGTGTTTGTCGGTTGCGCCGCGGGCGTTGATGCGGCTGTTCGTGCTTTGTTGCCGGGGGCTTCGGTGCTGCGGGCTTCTTCGTTTGGCTCCGGTCGGGGGTCGTTTGCGGCCCGGTCGGTTGCCGTTGTGTCGGCTGTTTTTGCTGCCGCCGGGTCGCGCGGGTTGTGGGTTTCGTTTCCGTCCGCTGCTTGTCCGGCTGGTTTGCTCCCGTCCGCTTCGTCGTCTCGGTGTTTCGCGGGGTTCGGTTCCGGTAGTTGGGCCTCGCTGGCTTTTGCTGCTGGCTCCGGTTTGCCTTGCTTGGTGTTTGGGTTTGCGCCCCCCGCTGCTTGGGGTTTTGCTCCGGTTGGGGGCGGTTGGTTCTTTCGGGGTGCTCCGGTGCAGCTTTCTCTCTTTTAGTCGGTAGCTGGTGTTTTTTGGCCCCTGGTTTTTTTGCCGGGGCCTTTTTGGTTTTTGCGCTCCGGCAGTGGCGATCGAGCCGGAGCTTGTCTGTTTTCACCAAAGACCAGGAGAGTCTTTGGCCAGTGTCGCTGGCGCGCCACTGGTTGCCCTCGTGCCTCGGGCGGCCCGGCCCGCTGGCGCGGCCCGGGCTAAGAAAAAAAGCTTCAGTTTGTAGCACTGAAGCTTCAGATTTTTTAAAAATTTAGCTTTATTCAGTTTTCTGCGATCGCTCTTTAATCAATAGTTCGATCGCTCTAATCAAAAATTCAGATATTGATTCACCGGGTAACAAAACAGATTTAACTCGATCGCGCAATGAAACAGAAACTCTTGCACTAAGGTTGGTTTTTTCTTCTGGAGTTCCTTTAAACCAAGCTTTTTTCCCGTTTGCGCTACCTTTTGGGGCCGGCATACCTTTTTAAGAGCTAATTTGCTCTTTCAGTATAACCGCATATACCCGGTAACAATTGTAAAGAAATGTTACAACTTTGTTTGTAACCGCATATATGCCGTTATAATAAAAGAGTCAAAGAAAAGGTGACAGCAAAGAAAAACCTAATGCACAAGAAAAACTCTGCTGTTGTCTCCGCTGTCAACAAATTAGCTATCTCCGATTATATCATGATTAACCCACGCTATTTTATCTATTCTTATGCTGCTGTAGCTCGGATGCTAGGTATTAAAGCATCACTGGTTAAAAAGGTAGAGATTTGGTTTAATTGCATCTTTGTAATTGTGGCTGGTCGCCGTCCTCGCTTCTGGAAAAAGTCAGTTTTTTCTAATCACTTCGCCGACTGGAGGAAAAAAGAAGGCAGCAAACTTTATGCAATTAAAAGTTCAAGTAATAAATTTTTAGTTGAGAGCAGCAAAAAAAATAAATACTATTACGTAGAAGCTTGGCAAAAAGATATTGTCTGCAACTGCGACGATTATCAAAATCAACAGAGAATTCTTGGTACAGGGTGCTGCAAGCATGGTTATGCAGCTTTGAAGCTTCTAGGGTTTGAAAGACTTAGCCAATACGTTGAACACCATCAATGGGTCAATAATGATGAACCCTATGATTGGGATGATTATTCTGATTATTAATCAGCTTAGGGGGTCGCGCATCCTACACGCGAGCTGTCAACAAATTAGCTTAAGGAAAAAAGCAATGACTTCATTTAGTTTTAACAGTTTTCCAATTGAAAGTTGGAAAGAAGAAGATGGATGGTATGCAACTGGATTTGATTCTAGTAAATTAGGTCCTTTTGATTCAGAAGAAGAAGCACTTGCTAATTCAATTGAATCTGCTAAAAAATCAGGGGCAGAAGAGTGTTTTGATGAAAAAACTTATCCTTCTAATTGGAACAAAGACGAATTCTAACTAATTCTAAGGGGGGCGCGCATCCTAGACGCGCAAGTTGTAAACAATTAGGAAAAAACAATGACCAAAAAAGAAGACGAGCTTTACGAAGATAGCAAATATCGCATTGGCGATAAGGTTGAAGTTCAACTTTTTAGCGAAGTAGCCAATGAAGATGGTAGTTACACTTTTGAACATCTTGGCGAAGAATATACAACCACAACAAAAGGCATAATTTCAAATTACATAGAGGAAAATGATGAAATTTTGTACATCATTCCTGCAGAAGATGGAGTGGTTATTTACCACCGCAAAGAAGATGAGATCGTGAAGAAAATCGATTAATTCGATAGGGGGGCGCGTCCCTAACAACGCGCAACTGTCAACAAATTAGCTGTCTACCTGAACCATGAAAACTGAAGAATTAAGCTACGTTTTTGCTTTCACTACTTACCCAGAATTCCAAAACCTGATGGAGTTTCTGGGTGTAGAAATCAATTCGCCTAAAGAATCCGATCGCGAGTACATCAAAAAATTTAATCAAGGCAAGTGCGATGCACTGTTTTTACTTGAGCCTGAGTCTGATGATTTCTCTTATCTGTGCGGTTGGCATTGGCAAACAGAAAGATTGATTCAATCTGATTCAACTACTCTCACAGTTGCTGAGATGTTTTCAGAATTTTAACAACCAGTAAATTTATCGGGAGCGGTTGTCGCTCCCTCACAAAATGGAAACTGAAAACGCAATCATTGAAGTTAAAGCGCAAGAAGTTGTCGAACCCGAAGCTAAAGTTATTGGCACCCTAGCAATTCGCAACGTTGACGATTTGAGCAGAATTGCCAAGATGTGTGCAGGCTCTGGCTACTTCCAAGATGCACAAACTCCAACACAAGCCGGAGTCAAAATCCTCACCGGCTTAGAACTCGGAATCACCCCGATCGCAAGCATTACAGGAGTGCATATCATCAACGGCAAACCAGTTATCAGCGCTGGATTGATGGCTGCAATTGTTCAACGGTCGAAACTGTTTAAGTACAGAATCGAAAGATTGACCAACACGGAATGCTTTATCGAATTCATTGAATTGCCAGAGAAAGAAAGCTTGGGTTTTAGCACTTTTACGATCGACGATGCTAAGCAATCAGGCGCACTCAGTGGTAAGAACGCTCACACCTGGAACAAATATCCACGGAATATGTTGTTTGCCCGAGCTATGAGCAATGGCATCAAATGGTTCTGCCCCTCGTTATTCATTACCCCAGTTTATACAGCAGATGAACTGGGAAGTGAAACCGACGAAGAAGGCAACATTATCAAATAGTTAGCGTTTAGGCGGTTCGCTACCGCCATCAATCCCATGAAAACTATCGAAATTCTCGACCCTTTTAAGTGCGAGCTTTTGATGTACTGGTGCGACATTCAAAAACCTTACCTTGAAAATGAAATCTTCACCGACCGCCAAACTTGCCGAACTAAAAGATGGTGGGGGAAAGAGGCCGAGTTTTATTTTGATCGATCGCACGTGTTCGATCGCGATCCAATTGAATCCGACCACTTCTTAGAAGAATACCGCTATCAATACGCGCCAACTGCTGATTCAATCCTTCTCTACCGCTACGAAATTGGCGGAGAGATCGGGGAACACCTTGACAAGAAATGTTTTGAGCCAATGGTGACGCTCATTAATTTGGTGGATGATAGTCCTAATTTGTTTGGGCAGCGTCCAACTACTCGCTTTCGGTGGGGTCGCAACAACTATGAACTCCAACATGGGGAAGTTGTGGAATTTAATAGCCGAGTATTGCACTCGGTGCCAAAACTCAGATCTGCCCGGTATTCGTTGCAATTTCGGAGGATTGCAAAATGAATTCTTTTAGATTTATTTTCCCAGATGACGACGAAGGATTTGAGGTGCTGGAAGAAAACGAAGCTATTTCAGCAGATGATGACAATGACGAGGAAGAAGAACCCACTCAAAACAATGAAGAGGACGTGATTTGGGAAACTGAAGAAGATTAATCAATTGCTCAGTAACACCGGGAGCATTAAAAGGGGTGTTGCCAACTTAACTGAAATCAACGGCCATGTATACCAAACATCAACAAATAGCAGCAGAAATTGCTGAGGGTTCGATCGAGACTCCTCTATCAGCAGAAGACATTTTGACAGTAGCAGCTACAGAAGCTTTAGGGATTAATCCTCCTTCTCAAGCAAAGCAAAATTGGGATGCTGAACATTCGATGTCCCCTGAAGAATTAGCCCAGCATTACATAGAAGAGTGTAAAAGATTTAAACCCCGCTGGACAGATATTTTGAGAGGATAAACCTAATTAGCGCGTCAGCGGGAGTCACCCCCGCTAAATTCTACTTAATCCCTATTAGGGATGCCCTAGATTTTATGGGCAATTAGGAGGCAAAATAAATGTACGAAGGAACTTATCGCAAAATTGCAGAAAATGCCAGTTATTTAAAGAGGATTCATGAAAAAGGTAACATCGAAAATTTTGAGCTTTTCGATGAGCCTTTTAAGCTCGCAATCAAGATACTTGATTGTCATTCGATGAGCGATCGAGATTGTGCTAAATACCTGGGCAAAAATTTGGAAACAATCAAACAAGTTCGATCAGCTCTAGGAATTTAGTCTTTTGCTCAGTATCGCCGGGAGCAATAAAAGGGGCGATCTTTCATTGCAAACAATAAGAAAAATCATCATGGCTAAAATCATCTTTTTCGATTTAGACGGCACATTGCGCGAAACCGCGTCGGGCAAGATTTTCATCAACCAGCCAACAGATCAGAAGCCGATCGAAGGTACACAAAAGGCACTCGCTTACTATCAAGAAAAAGGCTTTTTGCTGATTGGCATCACCAATCAGGGCGGTGTTGCGGCCGGACACAAATCCTTGCAAAGTGCGATCGAAGAACAACGCATTACTCTAGAATTATTCCCGCAACTATCAGAAATCTTTTTCTGCCCAAACTACGGCGGAGAAAGCTGTTGGCAAGTTTCAAGAGACAATGTGCCGCTAGAATTTAAAGCGCCCCAACCTGAAGGCTATATCGACGTATCTTGCCGTAAACCAGGACACGGAATGCTATTAATTGCAGCGCAAACATTAGCAGAATTAAAAGACTGCTGGATGATTGGCGATCGCCCCGAAGACCAACAATGTGCTGAAGCTGCTGAAGTAAAGTTTGTTTGGGCTTCAGTAATGCACGCTAAGTTCGCCGAACCCGGTATGCGAGAAATTGAATGCCAGCATATCTCACCAGATATTTTGATGGAATTCTTGGCATTGTAAAAACGCATCTGGTTGCGCTTCTTTGAGAGAATAAGTTTTCAACAATTAGAGAGTTTCGATCAAGTGCGATCAAAACTTTTTTATTTGCTGGGGCCGCACCAGCGGCATCGGCCACGCGAGGCACGAGCGCAACCGAGGGAGGGAAGCCGACCTCGGTCAGAGACTACGGCGAAGGAGCAAGAGCTGCGCGATCGGCAGAAAAACCCTCGGCAACAAAAAGCCCGTTTCGGGCCCTGCCCAAGCCAGCACCCACTGTTAACTCTTCCTCTTCTCTTCCTTTGTAAAAAAAAGACGAGCGGAGGGCGGCTTGCCTGTCGCAAGTAAGGTTTGCGGACTGGGAAAACAAACAAGCCGCCCGCAGCGGTAAGTCTTGCCAAAGATTCTCCATGCTGGAACAGTGGAGCAATATTGGCCGCCATCATCGCAAGCTGTGTTCGCGAGCTGCAGACGCAGAGCGGCCAATTTTGCGAGCGGCACCGGGGACAGACCAAAGTGTAGGGCGATCGGGCGATCGACGCTTACCTTTCTGCGCGGGAACCGTGTTTATTTACAAAAACACTACCTATAGTGTTAATAAAGCTGCATACTGACTACATATAGTGTTAGAGTTTGAGGCTGGTTTGAATTTGGCTGGGTTGACGGGGCGATCGATCAACCCTTTTTGTCGAAGTGCTGCACACTTTTATAAAGATTGTGTAAAGCTGATCCTTATACTGAGGGTGAGAATGTTCATAAGTTTACTTAATAATACTGAACCAATTTCCGTGGTTGTAGATTTTTAGATTTTTTAACTTACAACTATATGGCTATACAACTTTTTATAAATTTAGTTTTAACTGCAAAATATTAGCTTTATCAGGGCTTCTCAGGGATTGTTATTTTTTGTTTACGCTTAATAATTCTTTACGTCCATCATTAGTGAAATTAATTAATTAATAAAGAGTTTGTAAAGAAAGCTTTTTGGGTGACCCTTTTAAAAAATCAACTGTATTGTTGATGATTAAGGAACGGAAATGTAAGCAAGATTTACTGCCGACTAAAAATTGATATCGTTGAGAGTTAAACAGTCCTAAGGTCACTGGAACAGTGCTTTCAGCGTGACAAGCTTTTAAAACATTGGAGCCTGCTAACTTCACTCCGAAAGGAGATTAAGGTAACCATACCTCATCTCTGAGCAACCGTACCCCTTCAGCCCGCAAAGGTTTTAACTCACTGTAAAGCCGTCTTTTTAGGACTGGATTTCAAACCCATTTTCTGAGGAACAAATCTATGACTCTACTAAAAAGCAAAATAAACTCTTTAGCTTGGCTAAAATCTGCAATCTATATTTCTGTTGTTGGAGGAATAATTTTATCCTCTAAATCTGCGTCAGCTGCTACTTTTGATTTTTCTGAAGATCCAATACTTGGCACAGTCACCCTTACCGAATTTGCCTTTGGAATTTCGGATCGATATCCGATAGATGGAGAATATTGGACAGGTTTTGTTGATGTAATTGAAAATAGAGGACCTACTACTGGTCCTGTGTCTAATGATGTTTTGTCGTTCAATGGGCTATTGCAGCACATAAATGCTCCTCATTCGGGAGATATTTCTCGTGCTAGACAGTTTACCTTTAACTTTGTCTTAGATGCTTCCAAGATACCTGATGACAAAATAAGTTACAAAAGCACCCAGTCTTTGGGGCATCCGGCGGAGCATTTTGATTTATTTGAGGCTAATCTAAGCGCACAGGTTGCACATGGAGCAAAAAATGTGGATTATATAAGGAGCTGGATTCTTAAGGTAGAAGGGGAGCATAAAGAAGTACCTGAACCGACCACAATCTTTGGTTCAGCTCTAGCTCTAGGTGTAGGAGGATGGCTAAAACGAAAGAAATCAAGCCAACAGAATAAAGCAGCGCCACAACACTAAGCTATCATTTGACAGAATTTACGCTGCTAACGAATTAAGCTCAAAAAGTCTATCCCTGCACGAAACCCGTTTCTAAAAAGGAAAAATACCTCGGTTAATACCGGGGTATTTTTGTATTTCGTACTTTGTCCAGTCATGTGGTGAACAAGTTAAATTAATTAGATTTCCGATAATCCCACGGACGCTGACCGCCCCCCTGAAGCTTCCACACTCCGAGCTTAGCTTCTTGCGCCTGGGCTTGAGTTGATTCGATCGCCGGCCAGTTCGGGCAATCTTTTTTGTATTGGTCATAGCCATACGCCATACCAGCGATCGCCATTTGCGATTGAATTAAGCCGTGATTATTCCAAAGTTGAGCAACTGTCCGACCGTAACGATCGACTGTTATTGCTTGCACCTTGACTTTGTTTCCACCGCGATTCACTAGCCATAGGAGGTAATTGCGCGCTTCTTCACCCATTGACTGCTTTAATTCCGGCGCATCAAGACAGGCAAAGCGCACTTTGAGCACTTCACCTTTGGACGATCGAACTCGTAGTGTATCCCCGTCATAGATGGAACCTGGGATAACTTCATACTCTGGTAAGTTTGCTGTCTCATCAGGATCTGGTTCCCCGTTGGGGATTTCAATGCTTCCTGATTGATTTTGTGGTATTGAAAGCGTCTTGTGAGACGTTTTTGGTTGCAAGCTGTACCATGTAAGCCCAACGATTGCGATTATTGGTAAAAAGTTGATAAGTTTTAATATTTTCACAGAAACGGGTAATTAAATTGATTATGTTGGAGGAAAGCGTTATTAGTAAAAAATAAAGAATGTTTTAGGACAGCAAAACTTTTCTTTTAGTTAGCTGTCCCCTACTTCTCAAATAGACTGTTAGGCGACAACAATTCTCTGACCTTCTGTCAAACTGCTGAAGTCATACGTTGTATTACCAGCTCTGAGTTTTTCAAACTGGAAAGTTGTCATATTAATGCCATCCTTGGTAAAGTTCACCGCTGTTCCCATGTACTCAACAGTAGTATGACTTACGGTATAAATTCCTGACGTTAATTCCAGTGTATCTGTATCCGGCGGTGGTTGATAGTAATTACCAGTACCAAAGTAAAAACCTTTACCAAAACCCTTGAGATAATCATTACCATATCCTAAATCCACGAAGCCGTAACCACCAAAGCCTCCATTAGCAATGAGAGCGTCGTTACCATCACCAGTGTCAATGCGACCACCAGACATTCTAATACCTATCTGACCACTGCCAATGATTATGTCGTCACCCTCCCCAGTATAAATGTCGCCTCCAGCATATTCTTTCTGATTGTCAATGCCGACAGAACCCCCATTGCCAATGATTATGTCGTTACCACCACTCGTAAGAATGACGCTGCCAGAGTTGAAAATGCCGATATCACTACCAATACCCGCGATTATGTCGTTACCCTCCCCGGTCTCGAATTGATTGAAGTAGCCTCTGGAGCGATCATATTGACCATCGTGCCACAAGCCTATTGAACCAACGCCGGTGATTATGTCGTTACCATCACCAGTGTAGAGATTGCCCGAGGTAATGAAACCGAAAACATATTCGCCAGTGCTATTGTAAGCAGTGCCAGTGATTATGTCATTACCATTACCAGTATTGAGGTTGCCCGAGTTGTTGATACCGTCACGATTTCCATTACTATGACCTTCTATTATGTCATCACCATTGTTGGTATTGAGGGTGCCGGAGTTGAAAATGCCGGAGTTGAAAGTGCTGGATCCAGTTTCAGCAGCGCCAACACCAATAATTCTGTCGTTGCCAGCAAGAGTATTAGCGCTGCCAGTATTAAGTATTTGCTCCGTCCCAAACGCGGGAACAATATCATCCTGCTCAGTAAACGTTAGATTTGAAAGTTCTATGGCCATAGAAAGACCTCGGTTAATAGAGAAATAAAAGTATCTTGAATATTACACTTTATCTTAATGTACAATATTCTATTCTATATTGTTTTATTTCTTAATATAGCCAACACCATTAAGGTTTTCAGGCATATCAGGATTTGTAGTTGCTGATTTATTCTCTGGTAAAAGCGCACCTGGTTGCGCTTCTGTGAAGGAAAATCTCCAAGGATTGCGATCGCAAGCAGGGATAATGAACTTGTTGGTATTTTAAAAAGACATAGATATTCTGACAGGAAACGGGCGATTAATTGCTCGCAAAGACTTTAGCAGTGATTGGGACAAACCGCCGAGGTGTCTGGGATAGTAGCGATCGAATCAAATTCAGTTTGCTGGAAGTTTCAACCTTAAACCTAAATTTAGATCCGCAGACAGTCGTTGAGGTGGTGAAGTTTGACAGCGCTGGCAATGCTTCAGTAGTCGGTTTGATCGAATACGGCTCAACCTTGCAGCTACAACTTGCACCGGGACGATATGGATTGAGCTTTTTTGTTGAAGGCGATTTGATTAACTACTCAGGTACGGGGCAATTTTCACAAAGGTATTGACAAGCAAGAAAAAGTGCGTGTAAAATCTCTCACTTTATAAAAGAGAAGTCATGAATTTTCTACAAAAGTTATTCGCTGGTGGTTTGAGCGCGATCGCACTTGCTCCTTTATCGGCAATAGCACAATCTGCCGGATCGTTTGGTTCAGTCCACAAATGGACAGATTCTGCATCATCGAAAACTTACGTTTATGTTCCTGGGCAAACTGCTGGCAATGCTGTTCCTGGATTTACTGCACCTAAAACACCTACACCGAGGGTATTGACTCTCAACAATTGCGGTTGGGGTTCCTTCACCAAGTCCGCGACTTCGCCACCGACAAACATCACCGGTGCTAACTGGCCGGCCCAGAGTGGAAGTGCGCCGACTTGCGTAAAAGATCCATCACCAGCGACAACTTACACAACCTCAAACCCTGCAGCTACAGGAACGATTATTGACGACGGTACAAAAATTTGGGTGCGCGGTGGCACCGGTTCAGGATCTGTTAGTTTGCAAATTACAAGTGGTGGCAATATTACAACGAAGGCGAATCCCTGCGGATTCGTCAGGGTTACGATTTCCGAATCTCGACCAATGACTAATTTTTCGATCGGAGCTACGAATTATACGCTTGCTGCACTACCTGCTGTAACCAAACCCATGATTTGTAGAAAAGTCGGTACATCTTCGTTTACTTACATTCCTGCAAACTAATGAAAAAAGTAATCGCAGCATTGATAGGATTTGCTGCGATCGCTCTTCCTAAAGGTGCGATCGCACAAACTGCAACTTTTAATAGTCCGCATAAGTGGACTGATACAGTCACATCAAAAAGTTACGTCTTTATTCCCGGGCAAACCTCATTAGTTGCTATTCCAGATTTAGTATCTAAAGATGAATCTGGCGATCAATCAATGCAATTAAATGATTGTGGATGGGGAAAGGTTGACTATTTTGTCACATTAATTAATGTAGTAAGATACAACCAACCAGGATTTATTAATTGGGGGACAAGAACAACAGGTGCAACGCCAACTTGCACTCAAAATGCAAGCGGAGCTTGGGTTTCTAGCAACAATTCATCTGTGGGAACTGTCGTTAAAGCCGGATCTAAATATTGGATAAAGGGAGGAAATTCTTGGGGTAGCATTATCTTAACTCTGTCTTATGGCAAAGTAATTAAAAATAAAGCTAACGCCTGTGGCTTTCTTAGACTATTGGTTAGCGATTCTCGCCCGATGACTAATTTCTCAATTGGTGCTACGAATTATACGCTTGCTACATTACCGGCTGTGACAAAACCAATGATTTGTAAAAAAAATGGAACGACCAATTCCATTTATATTCCCTTGAATCCATGAAAAAGTTTTAGCTTTAAGATGTTTTTAAAATTCGATATTCCTAGAATTAATTATTCTTCCTCACCTTTATTTGCCAATACAATCAGCTTGATTTTTTCAAGCTGCGATCGCATCTGTGCCCATTCCCTCAGCACAGATGCTTTTTGTTTGTCGAGGCTTGATTGTTGCCCTAAATAAGCCTCTGTTGAACTTGACCCAAATCGATAACTTACTTTGTACAGCTCAAAGCGTTGTATATCACGCCGCGTGATCGCCTGCTGAATCTGGAACTCTCGCGATCGCACGTCAAACTCCAGCACAGAAAACAGCACAGAATCGCGGGTTTTGATGGCGATTTCTTCCTTGCTTTTTCGCAATTCTTCAGTCTTAACTCTGAGATCCGAAATTGCGATCGCTGCCTGCTTATTTTGTTCGTTGCCGCCTGTGTATTTCCTGAGCAATGGAATTCCAATCACACTCAATAAATCGTTAATTAACCCAACAGGACGAGTAAAAATTCCTAGCACATTATTGAGAAACCCGCCACCTGACTGAGTTTGAGCTACTTGTCCAGTTTGTCCAGTAGTTTGTCCAGCGGCTTGTCCAGTCCCGTTTTGTCTTAAAAAATATTGAAGCGCTGGTTCAAAAACTGCAAGGTCGATCGATAATTTATTCGCCTTGCTAGCCTCCTCGATTTTCTCTTCAATCAAAGCGATCGATTCCTCAATCTTTTTATTAATGGGGGAATTAGACACACCTAAACTTTGCAATGAAGAAATGCAAGCTGTTGTTGTGTCGAGGCATGGCAAAGGTGAAATCAACGACTTCCACATATCATCGTTAATTTGTACCTGAATAAGTTTGTCAATTTCGTTTAAATTCGGGGGATTTAAAGGGTTCTGAACTTTGGGGCGATCTGTTCAGTTCCTCCACCTTCTTCGGGTTCTGCTGGTTCTTCGCTTGGTTCTGGTGGTTCTTCTTCTTTATCAGGTTCTTCGCTTGGTTCTGGTGGTTCTTCTTCATCAGAAAGTAGTGGTGTTGGTAGTGTTTGAGTCGATCGAACTGTTGGGGGCGGAACTGGTACTGGGATTCGCGGTTGGGCGATCGACATCGAGGGAAACAACGAGGCTGATGTCAACCCCAAGCTTATTGTCAATTTGCCCAGTAAATTTAATCCTTCTAACGGTGCCATCGTAGGGACTCCTTATTACAGATAATTTGCTAATACTATCATCAATTGCTGATAGTTGCAATCGAGTTTGTGTCAAGCGGTAATCACGTTCTCGCTGTTCTTTTTCATAATCTGCTGATTGTCTCTGATAAGCAATTAGATTTTCGGCTACCTGCCTCTGATAAAAACTTTGAGCTGTGTTGGCCTCTTCGATCCGCTTTGCTACATCGAGCGAGTGCTGATATTCTTTCTGTTGCCTGTCTTCTTTAGCACTAATGAGTTTACCCTGAGCTAACTCGATTTCGATCGCAGCATCCTTAGCCTTAGCTTCTAGTTGTGCAGATGCCGCCAGCTCATGTTCAATAATTACCGTATCTATTCCTTCGATTCCCTTAATGTAGTCAATTTGCTTATCTTTGAGCGAAAGTTCAGCAGCAGCGCGCTCTAATTCCTTCTTAGCTTTTTCGATCGCAGCTTCATACTGCTGATACGAAATATCGCCTAAATCTTTTAAAGGTGGCACTGGCTTCGGTGGTATTGGTTCCAGTGGCTTTTCCGGCCGAGTGATTACCTGCAATTCTAAGCGCTTAACTGCGAGAGTTAGCTCCTCCTTCTTCTGATTTAATCGCGCTTTCTCCCTCTCCTGATCGGCAATGATTTGCCCCGCCGATACAAGACTGCCAGCTTTAATTTTTAAGTCGCTGGGTTCAGTTACTGCAAGGCTAATTTTATGCAGTTTCGTTTTTGGCAAAGCAGGCGCTGCAATAATCTCAGCAGCCAAGGCTTTATTCTCTGTAAGAAGCGCACCCGGTTGCGCTTTTTGTTGCTGGCACGCTGACAATAGTAATAGAGAAAATATTAGTAGATACTTCATAGCTTTGGTGAGGGAGTGATAATTTTCAGCTCCAGATTGCCGCTTCCAAATTGCAGGCTGATTTTGTCTAAAATTTGCGATAGAGGACAATGATTAAATACTAGCTGATTACCCATCAGCTTTACTGTTTCAAGCTGTCCGGGTTTAGGAAAGATTGATATTTCCTCTGGTGAGTCGATCGATACTTGCCCAGTTAGCAAAATAAGCGCTTTAGGATGAGCTTGAGCAACTGCTACTAACTTAGGCAGTATTTCTTCCTCAGTGAAAGTCAAAGGAAGGATTTGTCTAAGTGAAGTTTGCCCTAATTTTGTATTAATCCTGGTTGCAGTTATCTGAGCACCCATTCCAGTTTGATAAATGCCCGATTGATTTAATAAAACAAATTCATTTCCTACCTGGGACAGGATGAAATACTTGCCACTGGCATTGGATAAATCCGCAAGAAAACTTCCCTCAACAATGGCAAAGACTTCTTTATTATTGGCGTTCTGCTGATAGTTTTCTAAGATTCCCCCCCTCAAACCCAAGGATTCAGCAGTGAATTGACCGAGGCCGCCACCATTTATCAGTGCCACATTCGCCACGATCGCAGCAACAGCCGCAACCAAAACCCAGTATTCCCCAGTTCCCCCAGTCGTTAGCCTACGTTTTGGGTTTAGCCCAAAGACACACCACAGCGGCGACGGCCAGAATAACTGCACACCTGCTTTGGTGAAAGTATCCGAGAAGCACGCCATCAAATGACCGAGTGGCAGTGCGATCGCCACCTTCACATCAATCTGATAGCGCCACCAAACCCCAAAGGAAATTAAGCCCAGGGCAGCAGTAAAAATTAGTGAGTGAGTAACACTTCTATGTGGATAGCGTTTCTCAATCCACCGCGAAATCGGCCAAAGTATTTGTCCGATCGAACTGGTACTCGTGTCGATGTCAGGGATTTGAGAAGCTGCGATCGCAACGGCAAGAACTATCGGATCGACTGTACTTAAACTCAAACCAACAGTGGCCGCTGAAATTGCAGCATGAGTTACTGCCATCAAAATAGTTACTCCTTTTTAAATTTGGCTTTTCTCCAACACAGATAGTATGAAATTCCACTGTTCTTGAGAGTAAAACTTTTGCTTCTGATACCACTCTAAAGGATCTGATGCTTGCTTACTAGAATTACAAGACAAATGCCTCTATTATTGCCCAATTCGTCTCCTCGGACCACTGACTCTTCCTAGATATTTGAGAGATAAGCCAAGCATCATGGCAATTCCACCAATCATGTATAAACTTTTGTTGCCACTACCCAACCCAATAAATCGAATAATTCCCAGACAGCAAAACATTCCCATTATCAAGGGGGAAATATCCAAATATTGATTATGGTTAGGATCTTTGGTAAGTCCCAGCTTTTCCTGTTTAACAATTTTCCTAGCTGCTGCCGCGTTTCTTCCTGCATAAGATTGAAGCTGCGAGAATCGAGCCTCAGATATATTCAGACCGCAATTCTCAGCCTCGCGCTGCATGATTTCTCGAATGTGTTGATCGTCTGGTAGTGCCAACTCAATCTCGATCATTTTAAGGAAAATATCGCGGTTGGGTTTAGCAACAGCGAAACAACAAATTCGGCAGTTTAGATCCTCAAGCCAAAAAGTAATTAGAGTTGTCAACCTCTTTGCTTCAGGCAAAATCAGCAAAGCATCAGCAGGAATGTTAAGGGCGATTTCCTCTTTTAGATCTTCCAAAATCATTGGCTTTTCCCCAATTTCTTCGCCGTCGGCATTTAGCTTCGGGCAAGTAGTTGGAATATCAAACTGTTTTGCCAAATCTAAAAAAAATCTCTTGGTAGAACCTTTGTAAATACCCTTAGCGATGCTGAATTCGTCGCTTAATTCTTGTTCGATCGCCCTTGCAGCTTCCTCAAGACTGCTGCCAAATTCTCCCAAAACGATGACGGAATCACCACCTCGGAGAGCTTGGCATACTTTTTTTATGTCTGGTGTAACCGTCGCTTCTGGAGCATAGCTTGGGCTGTTCCGGCGATCGACTTTCCCATGCTTTCAGGATTAGCTGCTGCATTAATCGTTTTTACTTGTTCTTGTAAATCAGGATCTAAATCCTCAAACTTCATGCCCGCTGCTAAATGCAAAGCCAGTAAATCTTTAGCAGTAAGATGCTTTGCCTTAATTTCCCCAGCTTTTCTCCATAGATCGTCTTCTTCTTCATCGGAAATCTCTTCAATCAATTCTACTGTTTCTAAAATTGATATTTCTGAAGAATCATCAACATTTGCTAAAGTATTTTGAGATTTATTATCATCTCTCAATTTTTGCATTTGCTTTTCATCCAAATACGCTTTTCCCTTTATCCTATGAGACTTAATTCCTAATTTTTTAGTTCTTGCGTAATACTGTGTACTTTGTATTCCCAACTCTTTCATCGCCATTTCCGGCGTGATTCTTACGTTTTCCGGTTCCATCAAATTTTCCTCCAAAATTTTCCGTAGTGATCTACATATTATCGTTGGTGTTCTGAAAAAAATCAATAATTTTTCCGGGTCATGCTCCGGAAAAACCGAGAAAATACAGATAAGTAATTCCTCAGTGTATATGTGATTTTTAATTGTGAAGAATCAGTGAATTTGCGTATTAATTGCTAAAACACCAATTTTATTATACTTACAAACTTTTTTGCTCTATCGACCAAAGGGCGTTTTCCGCCTTCTCGATCGCCAGATTAAAAAATTCCGCGACAGATTCTTCTACTAATGCTGAATCGGCGTAGTAAGCTCCAGCGGTGAAAGTCCCGCAGAGTACAACCGCAATCCCGCAAGCTTTCCACAAGCAATCCGAGATTAAACGTGCTCTGTGGCGCCTCACCTGAGCTTTAGAAAGCTTGATAGCTAGCGCGATCTGCTCGATCGAAAGTTCTGGATTTTCTTGAAGTAATTTTAAGATTTGTTGCCGCTTCACCTCGCCTTTTTTCCATGAAGGAAAATAAGCAGTCTCTGTATTATGCCGAAAATTGCCGATCTGTTCGCGCATACGTTTTAAATCTAAGGTTGAATATTTTATACGATCTTTCATGCAAAAAGCAGCAAAGTTTAATTTGCTGCTTTAGCCTGGTTTTTTGTGCGTTCAAGTTGACCAGAAACTTTTTAGACAGGCTGCACGCGGGAGATTTCGATAATCCCTCTCTCTCTCCACACCTAATGCAATTTGCATGGGACAACGGCAACTATTTTATCTTATCACTTTCCTCCACCATAAAAGTAACTGTCGCTAGTGTTTCTGCTGTTTCGATCGCACTCTTGAGCGTAAGTAATTTTTATCATTTTTTCTCAAGCGGTTCGGTAGTTGCACAATCAATTTCAAGCCACCACAACGCATCAATATTTGGGTTCTGAGAATGAGATTTAACTCTATAATACCAATTTCCCTTGAATCTCCAAATTCCCAATACTTCAGATTTCTCATTTTTCACAAAGATGTGATCGCCAAAAGTGTATTTAGGATTATTCTTCATATAAAAAAACTGCGTTAAACAACAAGAAAAAAGAAAAAAAAGAGGGAGAACGCTCCCCCAATTTGTGATTCAAAAACCTATTCGCTTAACCGATTCTTCGTTGAGAATCTTAGCTAAGAATGCAATCTGTTCATCACTGAAATCAGAGATATTGCTACTGATTGCAGTAATGTAATCATTCAATGTGTTCTCCTTTGCTTTCTCAAGTTGCCTTGTTACCAACGGTGTCTGGTCAAATGTTTCTGCTTCACCAATAGGCTGGGCAAGGTTTTCAGATATGGGCGGTGTTGGAATTGTTGGCGACATTGAAGACGAAAACACATCGACGACTGTGTGCGGATCATACCTCTCCATCCTCTCTCTGTCTGCATCCCGCATATCGGGTAACACCGATTGCCCATTACCCAAACCGACAGCGGCCGCAAGCTGTTTCTGCTCTGCTTGAGTGTTGCCAAATTCTGGAATTTCACTCTTAAGCAGAAACTTCTTGTTAACTGAACTATAGTGATTTTCGATGGTGGCGATTGTTCCACGCCCTCCAAAGTTTTGCCGGAATAAATCGAGTCGCGCTCCGAAATAGATCAGGACACAATCGAAATCACTTCCCTTAATCGGGTTACCTTCATCGTTAAGAAAGTTGATTCTGCCACGCCAGTGACAAATCGCTGAGGCGTATTTATTAATCAATTCACCAGTTCCGACATTTGAAATTGTGCCTGCTTTGAGTAACATGATGGCGGCGGTAACATTACCGCGAGCAAACTCAAAACAACACCGCTCAACCCACGGAAACGGGTCAGAGAATGGTGGATTGATAAATAATGTTTTGCTCCATGTGTTGTGTTTCGCCAGGCCGTCATCCTGCTTGTAGTAGCGCATCGAGGCGGGAATACTGCTGCTTGAATCAGAGCAAGGATCAAGCCAAATCTGACCGCCCAAAGACTTCTTAACCAAGCTAATAATAGGCTGATCGCTAGTGTTTGGCGTTCGCCACCCATCAGGGTCTTTTGGTGGCGCTGCTGACTTGAGCTGCTTCTTCTCATCGCGTACAACTTCAAGCGCCCATTTGATGCCAAGAGTTGGGCGCTCATTATTCTCTGGAAGAAGCGCAACCAGTTGCGCTTTTGCTTCTATGACTTCCCAGTTCTTACTTACCGTCATATAGTTCTGGGCCGACCTAACACCAATACCGCAAGCCTCTAACTGCTCGACAAATTCTCCATATCGGCATTTTTTCTTAAACTCCATTAAGCAAATGCCAGTTACATAAACACGGTGCAGCCTTTCCAATCCCAGCTCAAATTGTTTGCGCTCAATGAGCGAGATGATCTGATGCTGTTCTTGTGCCAGTGACAAAAGTTCAGTTTTGGTCAGCGCTCCGATGTTTGGCGGCAAGCTGACTGAGATAGTCAACTCGCTTGAGCCCAACGGCTGCGACTCGCCAGTCAAGGGCATTGCCCAAGGCTTCCCTTCGATCGCGGTTGTCTCCGTCTCGGCTGGCAACTCCGATTTGTGGTCGCTCTGCAACTGCTGCGCCTGGACTTGCGAGAGTTCGAGCGCCGTCCTTTCCTCCCGTGGATTCGTCCATCCGATCGGCAGTTGATATCCAGTTTCGAGGAATTCCGGGGCCGCTACCTCCCCATCCTGTATCAATCCCGATTGATTCAATTGAGTCTCTAATCTGCTCTTCCCAGGGGGTCGGACTCCCGCACTTCCACTCAATGCTCCGGGCGATCGCAATAATAATGACTCGCTCCCGACGCCAGGGGCTTCCAAAGTGGGCGCTGCTAATAGTTTGCCATTCAACATCGAACCCGAGCGAGGATAGGGAGTCGAGGATAAATCCGAAATAGGTTCCCGGTTTGTCGCCGGGGGAATAAGGGCAGGTAAGGACACCGGTGACGTTTTCAATGATTGCAAAGTCGGGCTGCAATTCTGCAATTGCTCTGAGTACGTCGGGGAAGCAGTTTCGGTGGTCGCCGGCTCCGCGTCTTTTTCCGTCATTGCTGAAGGGTTGGCAGGGAGGGGAAGCGGTGATAATTTTTGGTCGATCAGGGATGGCGATTTCGCTGGTAAAACTGACAAGTTTGATATTGGCAAGTTGCTTTCTTCCAGGAAATCTGATTTTAAGGAGTCGTTGGCAGTAACTGTCCCATTCACAGAAGATGTCGGGGCTTCTTCCCCAACATTTAACCCCGGCGTAGGGGAAGCCTGCGCCGATTCCTGAGCACAGATCGAGCCATTGCCATTGTCTGATTGATTCCATATTTCCTCTGCTGTTATGTGTTGGTATTCTTCCTCTGCTGTTCCTTCCTGCAACTCGACCCAAGCTAAATAAGCCTTTTTAAATGCTTCTAAATCGCCGGGATAATCATCCGGCTCCGGCGGTTCATTGCTGTCAAATTCCAATAGATTAAGCTGCCCATCTGCCTCAGCTTTGTGTTGAATTTTGCCAAAGTCGGCGGGGTTCCAAGGTTCCAAATGCAAACTATCAAAACCAGCAGCTTCTTGGTCAAATTTCCACAAACCTTGTTTACCAGTTGCTGGAATTGGTGCGATCGCCCGAATGTTCTCAAGCTTGAACGCATAACGACCAATTTTCCAATCCCCGCAGCGCAGTTCTGTTGGACATTGTTGGTTGATGAATTCCTCTGTCATAAGAATCACATCACTTAGTTCGGCGATCGCAACTACTGCAGAATAAGGACAATCTTCATTCAGTAAATCGTTGAAAGATGTCAGAACCTTGTCATGTTCCCGCAGTTCTTGCTTGCCTTTGGGCTTGCGTCCTGCGTGGATAACAATTGGCCCGCGATGATTAGTCGGCCAATCACGAGTCTCATAATGTTTATGACCAAATGCAATCAGCGAGGCCCAAGGCTGATGCAGAGTAATTGCTGTCAGTTCCACTGACTCAGTGGATAGATTTCCCCCTGATGTATCTTCACTAATCCCCGGTTCTAAAAGGTGATCGCCCGTTGTACCTTCCACGGCTCCGCCCGCAGCACAAACGATATCTTCATCCAGTTCGTCGATCGCTTTGCCGTTGTCACGAGAAACAGGATTTTTCGGTGCAGAATTCGATCGTTTTGATTGGGAACTGCTAGATGTAGCGATAGGCTGACGTTTGCGAGGCGCTGATTTTCCATTTTTAATTACCATGATTGATTTGTCCTCTAATTTCTCGGATGTCTGGTTGATTTGGGTTATGACAAATTCGCTCAAACTGTGCCTGTTCGTAGCCCTCTAGATAAGATTCATCGTTGATTGTGGGCAACTGATTTGCGTAACCAGCTTGCATCCCAAAGCATTCAAGCCAACCCATCATGTAAACCTGATTGTGTGGATGCTGCGGATAAAGCCGATCATGTGAATCGCTAAATCCCTGGTGCCAATCGTCGTAGGTTAAATCTGGCTGCTTATCTGGGTGAATTTCCCATGATGTTGGATAGGTACTCACCACAACACCTCCTCCTCTACTGAATTGCACTGTGCACACTGACACTGCCCCATTACTGCTGCACTGGGTGAATGTTCAACTGCTTTTTCTACCGACGGAAAATTGCCGGAACGTTTATCCCGATAAGAATTTTGAAGCTCGTAATAAGACTTTTGAAATCCAAAATCTCTTTGGCATTGATTTGCTAGTTCATCGCAGTGAGAAGCTATCCAATTTTCTTCAAGAGTTGGTTTGATTGGAAGTTTCGGAATTGCTATTGATCGCGCGTAACAGCGGATTTCGTTCCGATCGCTTTCTTTAAGATTTTTCCAAACAGCTAAATTTCTCTCTCTCGTTGCTTCTGAGAGAGTCTGATTAGTCTGATTAGAGTATGTAAGAGTATTAGAGGGGGAGAAGTCTCTTGGAGTATACGTTTCAGCGCGTGAATCGGACAACTTTGTCTTTTTCTGGACAGCTCTGTCTTTTTTTGGACAACTTTGTCCTTGGCTGGACAACTTTGTCTCTATCTCGACAACTTTGTCCGCATTCGTCAAAGTTGTCCTCATCTCCTTAACAGCTTTGCCTGCAAGGTTTCTACCTCTTAAAGTCACAATCTCTGTTTCATAGAATCCCATCTCTTCTAACTTGGCTAAACTACGTTTAACTTGTTTTGCGCTTAAATCAACGAGTTCACCTATTTCTTGGGGGTTGGGAATATCCTTGAGCCGATCACCATGTGGGTCAAGCATTTGTAAGAAAGTCCAAACAGCCCAATCAGCCCCAGTTAGTTTTGATCGAATTGCTTTCATTGCCATCCAGTTAGGAGTTTGGAAGAACTTTGATGAATCTATTCCTTCTATAGGAGCGTCAGGAATTAAGGAAAGGGTTTGCTTTGGCATATTTACTCCTTTGCTAAATCTAATGAAGATTTATTAGATTGAGGAAGATAATAGATTGCCCAGTTGCTGTATCCAAAGTAACCAGATTTTAAGCAAATATCTATTACTTGCAATTTGCTGTAGTAATCCGATACTTTTGTGTATTCAAACAAGCTGTCAACAACGTCCATTAAGTGACCTGTTTCTCCTCCTTTGTGAGTTGCTAAAGTCCAACATGGAAAATCTGGATCGAATTTTTCGCTTGTTGGCTCTGGGAAAGTTTCTTTTTTTAGCCTGATATGGTATCTCGTCATTATTTTTGGTAAAGTATGGTGCTTTTGGTGAATCCGGTGCTAGGATTAATTAATTCTGTAGGTAAGCTGATTCACCTATCAGTTAATTTTCAAGATACACTAATTAACTAATTAGTGAATATTCCTGATACAAAAATTTACATAATGCAAGCACAACCTCAAACACCTCTACTTTCGTGGTTGATTCAAGAACAAGCAGACATCCCTGGTAAGGAGCTTGCTGAAATTGCGGGTATTGCAGCCCAGACTTGGAGTAAAGTCCGGCAGGGCAAGCAAGATTTAAGCTCCGAGCTGATGTGGCGGGTGATGCACGCGATCGCCTATTTGCGCCCATCTTCTAATTGCGCCCACGTGGTGGCTATTATCCAAGGAAAAAAGTATCAAAATCGGCGGCCGTCCTTGCCAGATATGATTGAAGCTGCTGATGTAGATGAGCTTGAAGAAGCTATAGTATTAATCGTGAAACGGTTATTCCCTGCTGATAGTGATTCCCGTCATTCATTTTTGGAAAAAAATCTTGTAAAATCCTCTATTCCTTATTAGAGGTGTTTATGGAAGTGAACTTTTTAGGTGTGGAAGAATTGGATAGGTTGATAGAAGGACTGGGTGCTGCTGAAAAAGAAGAGTTAGCAGCACGAGTTCTTAAGAAATTATCACCAGAGGCACGATCGCGCGTTTTGGGATTATCCCAAAGTGGACTAACTGTTATTACTGGTTCTTTTGTTAGCCTCAACAGTGATATTGCTGTTAATATTCAAAATTCAAGTTTCAACCCAGAAGATTTAGTCAAAGCGCTTCTTGAGTATCGGAAGCGATCGCAATCTTAAGTAATGAATCTAATAACAACACTTTTAACAGTTTTAGGGTTGTCAATTTCTGCTTCTATTTTGGTGCAAGCTCCATCTCAAACTACGATTTGTAAAGATTGGAAATTGGATTGTGTTTTGATATCTAAAACAGCACTCCCTTTCGAGCAGTATAGCGTAAAAAACTCTCAAATTATTGATATAAAAGTCACCAAAGATACGATGAACATTTTATTTAGAGGCGGCATGGATGCCAAAGAATTGAAAAATTGGTGTGAAAAAGCGGGTCAACACGAGGGGACTTCTATATATACAATTTATGGAAAAAATCTGTGTTCCATAGACCTTCGGAAAAAGTAAGGATGTCAAAATTAACACGAGCGGGTCTGTGCATCTATTTGATATGCGGGGATGTGGTCAACTAGATTTTAGATTTTAGATTTTAGATTTTAGATTAGACCTTATAACTGCCACCCTCTACAACTTTTAAAACTTTCCACGCTGCCTGAGCGCCAATCTTCCCGCTTTTGACAAAGACGAAGCTGCCATGCTGAAATCGATCGCCGTGCGGTTTTGTGGAGATGAGCGATCGAACTTCTGAAGTCGAAAGCAACCAACTACTAGCGATCGCCCGTTCGAGCGCTGTGTAATGTTGCAGCGGATCATGTGGTGTTCAAAAGTGACGGGCGATCGCCTCTACCAGTGAGTGTTAAGAATGCCAAAGTATGAAACAATGCAGTAATACAGTAATGCAGTAATTCATGCAGTAAGTAAGTATGGCAGTAATCATTGCATTAGTTAATCAGAAGGGCGGCTGTGCCAAAAGCACCACAGCCGTGCATTTCGCCCATTGGCTGGTACAGCAGGGCAAACGGGTAATGTTGGTGGATGCCGATGCTCAGCGATCTAGTTCGCAATGGTGCACGAGAATGGAACCAGTGATTACTACTCAAGTTCTCCAAAGTCCTGACGACTTACTGGAACAACTGGGAGAGTTAGCGGCCGCCGTTGACTTCCTCGTAGTCGATGGCCCAGCGGGATTGTCAGAAGCAACCAGAGCCATACTAATGAGAGCAGATTTGGCGGTGGTGCCAGTGCAGCCGTCGGGTATTGATGTGCAATCTGCTGCTGATGCCCTACGACTTGTTAAACAAGCTCAACTCGTCCGTGAGGGTAAGCCCCCGGCGGTGATGTTCCTTAGCCGTGCAGTGAAGGGGACTAAATTAAAAGATGAAGCTCTGAAACTGTTGGGGAATTTTTCACCACAGTTTAAAGTGCTCAAATCCGTGATTCATCAAAAACAGGCGATCGCTGACTCTTCGGGTCAAGCCGCCACTGTGTGGGAATTGTCGGGTCAGCCAGCTAAGGAAGCAGCGGGGGAATATGGGCGGCTGTTTAAGGAAATCATGGGAGTGCTGCCGTGAAAAAGCGCAAACCGATGGATGATGCGATGGCTCAGTTTGTTTTTGGTACACCACCAGAACTAAAGACAGAACCTACACCCCAATCAGAAACACTCATACCATCACCAGAATCGGAAGCCGTACCGCTTACAACATCATCACTAGAACCTAGCCCACAACCCAAGGAGTCAATTATGAGTAAGTTGCAAGCACCCAACAAAGAAGTGACTGTCCGCTTTACTGTTGATATGTCGGAATCATTGCATCGGAAACTGTCGATGCTGGCTGCTCGGACTGGGCGCAAGAAAGTTGATATTGTGCGGATGTTGCTGGAGGAGGGGCTGTCTGATGTTGATATTGAATAATGGAGCCGGGGCGATCGCTAAAGCTAGATGGGGATTTTTACTTATGTGGGCGTCAATGAGCTGATCGCCTTTTTCGCTCTAAAATCCAAAAATCAAAATTGTTTTTCAGATTTAGCTCCGATCAAACTATCGGTCGCAAGCTGCTTGCGATTAGTCTTGTTCAGAGTTCACCTCTAAAGAGCAGCTCGTGTTGCCAAATATTCCAGTTATGAATAGGTGTAGATTAACTCTATACAAACTCTTATACTTAAATAGTAAATTCAAATTAAAGACTAGACTCAAGAAAACACTATGAAACACAATAAAGTTAGACGCATTTCTCCGCTCCGGCTACCTAAAATAGGTAAGAAACCATTGAAAAATGCCGCCAAGCTATTACCAAGCGCCTTAAAAACAGCGGCAAGTGCTGCTGGTAGTCTAATGGTAACAGAGAAAAACTTAAAGCGTCTAAGAAGTAGAGAGGAAGAGTTGGATCGTTTACTAAATCTCCCCCGGCCACAAGACATAACTTTCATTGGCTCATCCAATACCAAAAAATAACCGTTAGTTTACTCTAACCAGGAAACTATAGAGTGTGGTCTCAAATTCAAACGAGACCATTTTTTTGACTTAAAGCCACCTCAGGGAAGAGATATTCTGAGGTCAAACTGAAATTTTCCTGCGGATCGCGAACTCTCTAGTCTCTGCCTCCAAGTCGAGCCAGACTTGGCCCCTCCAACTGTTGGTTCAGGATATGGAATTATCCCGATGAAGCTTTAGCAGTTGGGGGTGTTAGGTCTTTATAAACTTTTTTTGAGATACCTAACCTCACTCTGCAAGCCCGCTATAAGAGTTGCAAGCTCTAGGCTGGGAAATAGTTCTTTGATACCTATGCCGTAGTCAGGGTTGTAGAAAACATATTATTTCTCAATAACTTCATTCAAACTAATACCATAATTATCTGAATCATCTTCATCACTTACAAAATATGCACGGATTGCAAGATAATCATTTTCGACAATATGTAAATGATTTAGATAGTTTTTTGCTCTAGGAAACACACGCCAACTAACTGGTCGATGTGATATCGAATCAACTCCATTTTCTGTTAAAGATAATAAATTATCTCCCATTTCAATTACTGCACCAAACAAAGCAGATCTAACTGCTAAAACACGAGAGGAAATTTGTAACTTAAAACTCGGAGTTTTTATATCTTGTAAGACATTAATATCTTTTTCTATTACTTCACCATTTTTTAAAAGTGAGAATAGTTTTCTCCCTGCCATCCAATAATAAATAATGGAAGCTTGGCTATCATTATCAATTTTTATACGTTCAGGCGTTTGTTGTTTTAGTCTATTTACATTGGTATAGTATTCTTTATTAGGTTTTGAAGGTTTTTCTGGAAGCTCGGCAAAAACTAACACGTAACATCCATCTTGAGAGTTAGTAATCAGATTATTCCCAATCCATTCACAATCATATGAATTAATTTCAATAGTCTTAATTTCGTTGATTTGTTGACTAGATTTATCAAATCGTGGAAAGGCAGTAATTATACCATTTGATCCTGCGGCAATAGCAACCCTAAAATTATCATTTGGAGATATTTTATAAGCATATTTGTCCCACAGTTGAAATTGTGTATTCTGAACAAGCATCTTAGAATCATAGTCAAAATTCACTGTATAAACCCCATTTTCATCAGCAATGTAAAGGCGGTTACTATATACATAAATGTCAGTCGTCCAAGCCTTTAAGGGTAGTGTTTCTCCCGACTTATGCTCTTTAAGCTGTTTTGCTTCAATGTATATTTCCTGATACTCATCCCCCACTAAATTTAAACCGTTGCGGCAATCCTTCAAAAAGTTATATAGACATTTGTCTGAAATATTAGACAGTAATCCCTTCCAATTATAGATTGATATTTGTGAATTTGCACTAACTAAAAACAGTATGCCAGAATAGATAAATGAATCAATAAAGTCGCCTTCAATTTTGATAGAAATATATTTACGGTTCATACAAAAAACTGCCCCTTTTGAATTTTACACTTATCTCTTTTACTAATTAAGTTGTTGTCATACCATTCTTTGAGGACTTTATGAGGAGGGATATCCTGTACCTCTTTAGGATGTACAGGATATCCATGCCACTCTAAATTAGAATCACACCGATACTTAGCTATATAAAGATCATTGTTTAAATCTTCCCCGATCTTTGACATTTTTGAGTCTTTTACCATTATAGCCCAGAGTATTTGATCATCCTCATACCACCAGTTTTTATCATAAGCTGTAACGAATAACTGAACTTCATCCCATTTTGAAACTGTCCAAACACTAACAGCTTTTGAAGGCTTATTAGGTACTCTGTGTTTAGGACTTATCTTGTATGACGAGAATTCTGGAACCATTTTTTCAACTTAAAAATGAATTAGTCGAACATCTATAGTATTAGCATATAGCGGGTTGTAGTTGCATGAAGTACACATTTTTACCACTCCCCCACTCTCCCACTCCCTAACTGCTGTAGCTTACTTACCTGAAAAATGCTATAAATCTTAACAATAAATTATTTAGATAAATGCTGGAAAGACCAGTTAAGAACCAACCAACTTTATCCTGACCTAGCCTTAGCGGTTTTGAGTTTTAGATGAAAATTCTTGAGTATGCCCGCCTAGCTTTATTGTTTTGCTGGCGGAAAAACTTGATTTAACGAGCTAGAGCCTCAACGGCTACTCCGGCGCTGTTCGGGATTTAATCGGTTTGCCCGATCGCCCTTCACTCTGTCTGTCGCGTAGCTGAAAGTCGGCTCTCTACAGTTGCTGGCATTACGATCGAATAAAGCTTAACTTGTCCACTGCATCACTGGACAACTCGTTGCCGACGCTGATGACGAATGACTGATAAATCTGGCGGCATCAATTCTGGCTCTTGTGGAAAATCGGCGATCGCACTGTTGGGATTAGCTTTCAGCTATTTGTCCAGTGCATCTAACTTGTCCAGTTGCTCAGTGGACAATTAGCCGCGTGAGATAGGCTGTAGGTCAAGTGCTACGAGTTGATCGTACACAGCCTGACGACTTGCTAAGCTTTAGCGTTGTTGCAGTTTAAAGATTTAGTGTAATTCTTCCATTTTATTTAAATCCAAAAAATTCTCTTAGTTTTTCTGCTTTGTCGTCTCCAAAAGTAATCCACCAAGTATCAGGATTTGTTTCAGGAGAAACTGGTACATTCTCACGGTGTAGAGAGTTTCCAACTGGAACACCAAAGTAAAAAGTTACGTGTGGCACTGCATCATCTTCCAGATCTTCATCAAGAATAATCTGAGTCACAGCAGCTAAATTGATAATTCGATTATCAATTCTTAGCAACGTTTGGCTGGTATTTACCCATTCAATTTTTGTCATGTTTCAATTTTTAGATTTGTCCGCTGGACAATTCTAACTTGTCCAGCGCATCACTGGACAAGTCGTGATATTCTCTGACAAAGCGCAACTCGTTGCGTTTTTACCAAAGCATTGCCTCTAGTAGTTCAATAATTTCCCTTATTTCATCCATATCCAGTTCACTGGCAATTTGGAGAATTTTCTCCTTATGATTGGCTTTCGTACCAATGTTTCCAGTGTGGAGTGTGCGACCATTTTTACCAACTCTCTCCTGAATTTCTGGCAAAAGCCCTTCTTCTTGTAAGTGCCTACGGTGCTTACTAACAGTTGGTGCGCTTACACCGCAGAAATCGGCAATCGCCCGATCGCTCTTATTTTGCCACTCTGGAGAGAGAAGAGTAGCGCGTACTCTTTCATGCAGAGCTTCGAGCCAATTTCTTACCTTCTCCTTATTGCTGAGCTGTTGTAAAGGGTTTACAGTATTGCTAGGTTGCTGTAAATGGTTTACAGTTTCCTCTTTTGTTTCTAGTTCAGGTTCAGGCTCTGCCTCTACCTGTAGCCAGCTTGCATTACCTACTACATACAATTCTGATTTGCTGCGAGTCAGAGCAACGTACAACAAGTTATATTCTTGCTCTAACTGCCAGCCCTCCTGATTGCGCCACACCATAGGTAGATCATTGGGGTTAATGATGAATATGCGATCAGCTTCAAGTCCTTTTGCACGATGACAGGTACTTAGCGTAATCGGTGAAAATTCATCACTAAATAAACTGTCGATGTAGCTTTCCAAATGCGCGATGCAAGTGGCTTGAGGTTGTGATTTATAGATTTCTGTTAGTGCTTCTAATTTATCTTTGAGTGCTTCGCACAACTGTTCCTCATTGTCCAGCCCTTCGTAGCGCTCTTGTTTTGCTGTTCTGTAAGCGCTTACAGCATCATTGAATTGGCTGTACAGAAATCCCGGCATTTTAGCAATTTCCTGAAGATCAAGTTTAATTAATTCCCCGATCGCTCTACCCTTTACTGTGGCGGCAATTCCTTTAGAAATTAATCGAATGCACAGCTTTACCAGCGGTGCTGTTTTTCGACAGATCACCATGTCACCAGTGGTTAATCTACAAGGTTTGTCACTCCATAAGTCTGCCTCAGTTATAGCTTCAATTTTTCCTATGATTGCAGTCGGGGTAGCAATCATAGGAATTTCTGGAAAATTTTTCCGAACTAATTCAACATGACTTTTGGGACACCGATAACAGATTGACAGAGGCAGTTCTATTGCTTCAGTTCGATCGAGAATATTTTGATAGCTGTTACAGTCGGCACCAGCAAAGCCCATAATTGCCTGACGTGGATCGCCCACGAATAGCAAGCGACCATCATTGCCAGCAAGGGCAATCGCTAGCTCTAACTGAATCGCATTTAGATCCTGGCACTCGTCTACCAGAACAAATTGATATGGCTTAAACCAGCGCTGCTTGTGTAACTGCCATTTTAGTGGCAACCAGATTTGATCTGTAAAATCAAACCCCGTTTTTCTCATGGCTTGACTTTCGCCAATATTTAAGCATTGTGTGATCGCGTCTGCAACTATCGAAAATTCGTAGATATCAGCCATCTCGAAATGCTCGCAAATTTCCTCAATAGTTTCTGGTATTGGTTCAGAATTTGTTAAGCGTACTAAATCTATTAATTGTATAAAATCTTCATTTTTTTCAATTGCATCGTTGAGTTGTAGCGAGCCATAACTTCCTCGCTTTCCTATTAGCCCTAATTCTTCGGCAATTTTTTTATATTTGTTCTTTGAAACTTCTACATCATAAGAATTATGAATTGATAAATGCTTTTTAACTAGAGTCCATCCTGCACTGTGTAATGTGGAAATTGATTCTTTCCATTTGCTACCAAACTTGGCAATCAAATCGAGAGAATTAGGTTTCCCAAAGACACAAATTTTGATTTGTGACGGTTTGATACCAGATTCTTGCAAAGCGATCGCAGCAAGTCGCAGTGTGGTACTTTTCCCGCTACCAGCTACCGCATTACAGCAGCCGTGACCTTTTCCAGTTTTCACCCAGTCAATTATTTTTTCTTGGTATGATGAAAGTTGCATATATCTAGCTTTTACTGTAAACTACTTACAGTATAGTACGAGATTAAATAAATGGAATACGGAAAGCTGTGAATGCTTCGAGCAAATTTCCGGGTTGAATGATGAAAAATAAAAGTTGACTGATCGGAGAAGAATCAGTCAACTTTTAATCAGGAGCTATATGCAAATACAAATCTACAAATTGCCCAACTTGTTTCTTGACCAACTGCCGCGAAACATTTTAACCGGAATGCTGCTGAGTGGCGATCGCATTTCCTGTTGCACTCACGCAGCAATGGCTACAGACGGAGATAAATTGCTTGGAATCTGCACGATTGCTCCAAAGGGTGAGCAGAATTCGGGTAAACCAACAATTGTTGGTTTATATGTTTTGCCTCAATACCGCTGCCGTGCGATCGGAAAAAGGTTGTTTATTATAGCGATTGAATTTATGCTTGCTCGCCAACTGATTCCCATTCATATTGATGCAATGTCAAGCAATGTTAATCGGTTAATTAAAATTTTGCCTGCTCAACTTGCTTGTAATTTAATAGTAATCGAGCATCACGGTATTTTAGATTGTATGCAGCATATGTAATGTTATAGATTGTTACAAATGCAGCAAAAATTAATAAACGGCTACTCGGGGGCTGTTAGGGAGTAAGCGTCGCCCAATTTGTCCGAGCGGTTGCGAGATTGGAGAAAAAGCAACAGATAAAAGCGTCCTGTAAGACGTTTTTCGCTGTGTTCGATCGACAGTCGATCGCGAGTATCGTCCTGTTCGGTTGCGTTTTTAGCTTAGACGAGAACTAAAAGGATTTGTTAAAATCGTCGGTCATGTTGTAGAGCAGGTGCATCTGCGAAAACCTGCTGAAAGGAGAACTTAAAGACAATGTGGCTTAAATTTGGTGTTGCTCCTAGCGGTGAACTGGCGAGCACTGATGAAGTTGTGCGCGGAAAAACTAACCTCGCTTGTCTCTACTGCGGAGGCTCCCTCACTGCAAAGAAGGGTTCGGTGAAAGAACATCACTTCGCGCACACCGGGGAAACTTGCAAGCCCGTGTCACAGCGGATTAAAACCAAAGCTTTCCCCTCGCTGCCCCTTTACGATAATTTCACCATCCAGCTTAAAGGTGAGGAATTGGAGCAATTGAAGGTGCTGTGGAAAGAGTACGGGGCCCAAAAGCGATCGATTCCCAAAGACTTGGTAAATTTTCGGTGGCAATTGAAAGGATTGCTGGAGCCGTCGGGCGATCGCACTTATCAATTCACCCATCTAGGAAAAATCCCCGTCGGCGCGCTTCCCCTGGCGCTGTTCAACCAAGTCCAAGAACCGCTGCTGCTGTCGGAGCTGGCTTCATTGGAAGGTTCTGTAGAGATTGCCAAAGCTGCGGGGTTGTCCTGCTTAGATGAACGGCGGGCTGATTTGCTGATTTATCGAGCACAGCTTCGTCGGATTCTGGTGAACTCGCTCTACTTTCTGAAGGTCAAAGCTGACGGACACAGCTTCTATAAAATTGGGGTGACAACTCGATCGATCGAGGAACGCATCGCCGAAGTACAGCGGGATGTGAGAGCACATTACTCGGATGTTGGCGTTAGCTTGCTGGGATTGTGGGAACACCGGGGGAATGTGGAGCTGTATTTCAAACACCGCTACAAAGCTTTTAATTATCGCATTGGCAAGCTAACGGAATATTTTGCGCTTCCCAACGTCAAGGCGGTGCTGAATGATTTATACGGGATGGAACCCAAGGTTCTGTCGGCTGCTGAGTCGGATGCGATCGGCGATCGGGATAAAAGATGATGTGAGCCAAAACCAGATGTCAACGGACGCGATCGCCCTTTAATTTAACTTGTCCACTGCATCACTGGACAAGTCACTGGACAAACTGAAAAGCGCAACCGGGTGCGCTTCTTG
>Ga0247774_1000151_pt1 | contig 32374 bp, 39 predicted proteins | sample UWRJL001104B6_FD_179933 | JGI IMG/M metagenome (GOLD analysis project Ga0247774, IMG submission 179933) | Plant litter microbial communities from Arlington Agricultural Research Station in Wisconsin, United States - UWRJ-L001-104B-6 | ecosystem: Environmental > Terrestrial > Plant litter >...
TGGCTACCCAAAATTTAGCGGCAGGTATCTCGGCCACGCTATCACCCAGCGACGCCGTCGATGAAAGACGCGACACCAGCGATCTTACCTTGGTGACGACACTTATCAGGTGGCGAGGCTGGCCGTCGAGGGCCACGTAGTGCGCTGCATGCCCTAGCCCTCACGTTTTGTACTTTTACCATCAGATCCCATATTCTACGACACCTGTCGCCTTTCTCGGCCATTGCTCGCATCACACACCAGCATGGCTGCTCAACAGCCAATTGACGACTGGGAGGAGATCTCCGACACATACTCGGTAGTCTCGATCCCCTCGTCGGACGATGAAGCTGTCGTGATCCCCTCGCCCAAAAGAAAGACCAACGAAGCGCGACCGCCCACACCACCGAAAAAGGCTACCGAGGCAACAGCCGAGATCAAGCCGGCGGGGACGAAACCTCGGGACCCGAGGTCTGACGACGCTACGGCCAAAGCGAGCAAGGCTCAAGAGACGAAGCACCAAGACACCAAATCCTCGCAAGAGGCGAAGTCCCAAGAGCCCAAATCTCGAGAAGATATTCGACCTAAGCTTCAACAACCAGAATCTCCCAATGCCGCCACATCAGACAAGACAAAGACCAGAAAGGCACCTACCTCCAGGCGCGCCCCAATTATCGCCCCGTCAAGAAGTGAACCGTCCCAACCGCAGGTGTCAAGCCAAACGCCGCCACCATGCGTCGAGAGCAAACATGTAGCTCGTACTCTTGCCAAGGGCGGCACCAAGGCGGCCGTTACGACGGCCAAGACGGCTTCAAATATATCGGTGTCGGCTGCAAGCAAGCCATTCGACCCTCTACAGGTGCTTGGCAAACCGCCTACAGAGCCCACGGTCCATGCAGAGCTAAAGCCCAAGGCAGAACGGAGCTCTACCTCGCAGCCAGTAGCAGCCTCCGTAGCTAGAGTCGCTCGCAACTCCATCTTCAACCCCGATATCCTAGACACGGACCTCGCGAGCCGGACGTACTACAAAGGCGGGAACATTCAGACGAGGAAGACGTTGCCGTTGGGGACGACGAACTCGACGCTTGGATCTGATGCACCAGACCAGTTTCCCTCTCAGTTCTATGGTCTTCGATCGGCCGACGTGGCTGGCGATGAAGCCAAAGCCCGAAACTATGATCATGACCCCGTCTCGGCTCTAGCGACGCTCCGGTCAGTTAGCCAAGTTCTCAACGAAGTAACCGCCTCGCTCGAAAGGTTTGCCACGTCCGAGTTGAGAAATAGTCGAGTCCATGACCTAGTCCACCATTGCAACCTGTTGCAAGATCAGATCAAGCGGCTACTTCCTATTCTCGAGGGGTATTCAACCTTTTGGAAGAGCAGCAGGCCGTCCAAGTACCACAGCACGCCTTCAACCGCAGCCACGCTGCAGACACACGGACATAAACCCGTTCCCCTGAATCCCAGTCTTCTCACGTGGATGACAATCCTTGGATCCAAGCTCGACGAGGTGAAGATCCAGATGCAGGAAGAAAGGAACAAATTGGGGCGGAATCGGGTGTTGCCCACGACAATGCTCGGCGCGCGCCTTGATGGATTGGAGCCAGGCTTCATCACGTTGACGGGACAAATGGTTGACCTGTTGCCTATTATGGAGATGTAAGTGTCTTTCCCTCTCCACGTCGTGGCTGCAGCAACCTTTCTGCCTCTCTTTCGTCCTGTGCCTTGTTTGTCGCATTCCACTAACACTTTGCAGTGACTACAACGTGTACAAGAGAGAGGCCCTGAGCTTCCCGCTCCCAGGCGAGTTTCCCGACGTCATGTCGCCGCAGAGCCAGCCCTCGACGCAACCGGTTCGCCATCAGCCGGCGCCGCCACCAGGCACGGCGCAGAATTCGCGGCTACGGCAGGAGCTACGCAAGCTCAAGGATAGTCTGTATGACGTCCTCGACTTCTTGGGCCGCCATCAGAACGGCTATCAGATCAACGACATGGCCCAGCTCATCTCGTCGTTTGATGCCATCTTTGCCGCCCTTTCGATGATACTGAGCCCGGAAAAGGCAGGGTGGAGCGGCAATGTCCCGTCGTATCCCGAGGATCGCGATATCGACGATGCCATTATCCGTGACATCAACGACCGACTGGATGACATTTGCCTCCGTCGCGGAGTCTCCTCGGGTGCCTGGAGCTACTATCAGGAAGAGGAGAGGAGCCGCGGCATCTATGCTCTCGCTGACAACGACAACCTGGACTCTCTGAGGACTTGCGCTACTGTCCTCACAGCCATTCTCATCCCGCAAAGCGAGTAGACATTGTGAGTGGCGGCACTCAGGGATCATGTTGAGGGCGTGTCGCGGGTTAGCAATGCAGTGCAGGGACCCCGCCAGATTAATGCAATGTTCGGAGCTTGGCTTTGGTATTATTAAGGGCTACGGTCCGGCATGAGGGAGGAATACATTGGTACCGTAAACATCCTGCGAGTCCCATTGTTCTCGTCCTTTCCCACAAAGTACCCAGGTCCAACCTGCACAGGAACAAGGAGGCGAGGCATATATGGTTGGACTGGCGTTGGCACCTCGGACAGGCGCAACAGATCACATAGGGCTTAGGTAGCAGCTACGTACCCGGCCGCATATTGCTTCTTCAAAAGCTGTTTTTCATTTCCTCAAGCATATGGCAACATGCCCCATTCGTTACTATTATACCAGTCGCGGTCAAGTAGTCACTGCAAAGCTGGGCGTCCCAAAACGTCAGTCCAATCCCTCTCGCCATCGTGCCTAAACTCGATCCGTTCTTATATCTCTTTCCACGGCTTCATATACTTTCATCTTTCGTTTTCTGTAGCTATGTAACTTCGCACACTACAAGATGGTGCTAGACTTGGAAAGCCAACCCAAGAAAGGACAAAGGCATTTTTTTTTGTCACCCGAGCTTGGGTTGGCGCGGCCCGAGATCTGCGTTGGCGGGTGACAGGCACCTCGAGTATTGTCAAGTCGGGTTTCATTGACTGCGGCCATGACTGGAAGAATGTAATTTTTCGTGTTCAGACACCATATGTAACTGGGCGGTTGCACATGTGCCAGCTGTGTAGCAACAAAGGACCAAAAAAAAAGGGCTGACGACGACGACCGGGGGTTATGGTCGGCATGTGGTTTGAGCGTTTGAGCGTTTGAGGGAGAGTCTCGAGGGTTTTTCCGACTGCACAGCCACCACCATTCCAAGAAATCTGGCAGATCTGTCGAAGAAGAGCCGCAGAGCCGCAGGGTTGCAGAGCCAGGGTGCCGGGGTGCCGACTGGTTAGGCGAGTTTGTTGATCCTCAGAGCATCTTCCGGTATTCACGGCATGAGGTTGTAGAGCTCTACCTTGCGTCGTGCCTACGACGAATTGCCCGCCAGGAGTCGGCCAAGAGGCGCTGGAAGTCCCCCGATGCCTGCTGGGATGGTGGGCTCTCAATACATGCCCATCTACCTCCTTGCTTAGCAGGCATCTGCCATGTTGGCCAAAGTGTGTCCAACTCGCAATAACACGGAGGGAGAGGAGTGTTGGTTCCGAGGGACCAGAAAGGAGCATGGCGTATTTCTCTTACAACGGACAAACTAACAGCGTCAAAACTCTCTCCCCTAGTGGCAAAAATACCCCAGCAAATGCCTGCAGCAGGCGCTTCTGCATTCTACGTGCGGCAATATTAGCAACATACCCAACGAGGGGCACGCTCACTGTCAGATCGTCAGCCAGCATTTGGCGCCGCAATGTGAGTTGGCGGACCCGGTGTGAGCCAGCGTTTTGTTTTCTGCCAAGGGGGATCGCTGCATACAGCGGGGATCGAAGGCGGAAATCTCTAGAGTGTGGGCAAGTACTAGATTAGGTACCGGCGTCCAACAAGCTCAATAGTATTTTTATTTTGCAGGCCGAGGCGTCGTTGTCGTTTTCTAATGAAAAAGAGGCGAGGAGTGACAAAAACAAAACCACACAAAGAACTGCGAATGACTAGCTCTCGAAATAAACCCATCATCTCATTCATGACGACATAGCTATGCTTAGTGCTTAATGCTTCATGCTCAATGCTTCGAACAAAAGATGGGGACAAGACATGGAGATGCAATGAGAATCAAGGTGAGATCTGCTCTTGGGATGAGCTTCTGGCTGGAAAGGGGAATTTCAAATGTTGGCGTCGAAAACATTTGCGGAGCTCGGGGCACCTACACTAACACAGTGCACATGCCATTTGCTGTGCCGCTGTTAGGGCCGCGGAAGACTCTTGAAACCGGCCAAGCGTTCCAAACATGGATGATGAAAATGTCAGAAAAGCTCGAAAGAAAGAGACAAGGTGACGCCTAGCGTCCATTTTTGTCGTCTCAACATATTTTCGTTCGCACTGGTGCTCGCATGGTACCTAAACTAGGATAGCTTTTCAAATTTCTCATTTCTACTTTTTCTGAGCCATCAGAACATTCTTTTCTCGTCGCAGGCTTCGGCACTGAGACAGGCTGCCAGGATCTGGTCACAGTACGGCCAGACATGAAACCAAGTCTGGAACCAGCCAAAAACCCACCTTCTGTCCAATCAGAGAGCCCGGGCCGCAAACAAGCTTTCTCGTCCCTGGAACACTGGACCCTCGCTGTAGGGCCATTGGGCCAGTAGCAGAGCGCCCTGGCAACGTAGGTGCGTTCTGCGTACCCACCGCAGGTCGCACATCAGTGGGGTCGACGGGGGCAATCTTGAACGCACATCTTAAGACTTGGCCCAGTTTCAAGTCTTTTCATAGGCGTTGTAGCTCTACCCATTCGTCAACGCGGGTTTCGGCTCGACGTGGGCCTCCCTTGTCGCGGTCCGGGATCGAATGCCCAAATGCGTCCCGCTTCCCTGCCGACGACCACATCTGGTCCGCATCGACGACCGGCAACAGCCCCGAGAGACCGCGTCACACCCGCGGGCAAGTGCGTCGGGATGATCGTCGGGCTGTGCGCCCAAGTCTGTGTCTGGACTCTTTCCAAGTGAAGGTGCCACCGCAAGTCGTTGATGCTCCCGTCCCGACGTTTGCAGTCATGGCCTGCCATCCCGACCTTGCCCCCTACCATGTGATACCTAGTCCCTCTGTAACCAATTGATGAACCTGATAGCCCCTGAGCTGCCCTAGCGTTCTGGCATCCCAGCATGGTCCTCAATAGTGATTTTTGGATCGGCTGGATCTACAGAGATACATGTAGAGGACGGCCAATCGCAAGCGGGAATCTCGGCCATCCAACTACGTCGGTGAGTCGGGCCACTTCATTCGAGGCGGATGGCTGGCCTCCTTGCCTGGGCCAGACTTACCCACTCCCAAGCTCAAACAGAATGGGATATGCAGCATCTTGGGTATATTTAGAGCTTCGCCTTCCCGTTTTAGTCACCTCTTTTTCCTCGTCGGTCACGCCCAGCTAGACTGTCTCTTTTCCTCTTTTCTCTTCCGTCCTTTCTTCTCAGTGCCTACAGGGTGGGCTTTGTTATTTTTTGTTGTCTTTCGTCTTTCTTAAGCTTGAGGCTTACACCACCTTCACTTCTTTTCTTGTACATCCACCTTTTCAAGGGACAAAATGGCACCAGTTACTTGGAGACAGGCCGTCGTGGCTCTCCTAATGGCCGAGGTTGCCTGCGCTAGGATCTCTCCCCGCGAATCCCGTCGTCGACAGAACCTTGACATCGGCCAAATCCTAGGGCAGTTAGGCGGCGGACAGGCAAACGGCGCAGGAAACGGGCTTCTCGACGGCATCCTTGGAGGTGGCGCTGGTGCCGGTGCCGGTGCCGACGGCGGACAACTCCAGGGGCTTCTCGATGGAATCCTCGGTGGCAATGGCGCTGGTCAAGGCCAAGACATTGACGCCATTCTGGGCGAGCTTGGCGGCGGCCAGAACAATGCCGCTGAGCAGCAAGAGGGCGCCGAGGTTGAAAACGCAGAGGACGCCGCCGAGGTTGAGAACGCAGAGGAGGACGCTGCCGAGGTTGAGAACGCAGAGGAGGACGCTGCCGAGGTTGAGAACGCAGAGGAGGATGCCGCCGAGCTCGAGAAGGAACAGGCCGCACAGGAGGGTGAGGCTGCTGCTACTGAGACCGCCGACAACGCTGCTCTTGAGACGGAGGCAGCTGAAGGTACGGACGTCGATTCTCCGAGGCTTTAACTTATGATGCTAACGGCTACAGCCCTTAATGCCGAAGATTGCGCGGCCCTCCTTGCCGATGCCGAAAGTGCCAGCCAAGCCCTGGGGGACCTCGGCGTTACCCTCACCGACGCCGCCGCTGAGGCAACCGCTGCTGCCAATGAGACTGCCGCTGCCGCCGATGACACTGCCGCCGCCAATGAGACCGCCGCGGCCACGGCCAACGAAGGAGCTGCCGAGACGGCTGGCGAAACGGCCGTGGAGACGGCTGCGGGGGAGGCTGCGGTGGAGACCGCCGCTGCCGAGACCGCCGCTGAGACTGCTGCCGAGGCTGCTGCTGAGACCGTTGCTGCTGAGACCGCCGCGGAGACCGCATCGGAAGTTGTTGACGCCGCCGCTGCTGAGACGGAGGAAGCAGCCGCCGAGGAGGCCAAGGGCAAAGGCGAAGAGGCCAAGGGCAAGGGCGAGGAGGCTAAAGGCAAGGGCAAGAAGGGTAAGGGTAAGGGTAAGGGTAAGGGCAAGAAGGGCAAGGGTAAGAAGGGCAAGGGCAAAGGCAAAGGGAAGGGCAAGGGCAAGGGCAAGGACAACGGGAAGGACAACGGAAAAGATGCTGAGGCCGCTCAGAACGATGCTCAAGCTGCTCAGGACGAGGCCCTCGCTGCTCTTCAAAAGGCAGCCGATGCCCAGGTCGAGTGTGCCGCTCTGAATGTTACCCTGCCGGTCCTTGAGGCCGTTGACGAAGCCGCTGCCGCCAACGAAACTGCTGCTGCTGGCGCCGACGAAACTGCCGCTGCTGGCGCCGAGGCCGTAACGGAGACGGCGACTGAGGGTGCGGCGGCTACCGATGTTGCCGGGGCCGGCGCTATCGAGACGCTGACTCCCAAGGTAGTCGCCGAGCAAGGCGCCACTGAGACGGCTGGTGCTGGTAAGTTTTTCATTCCTACCCCCGTATAATGCCTATCCCAGAAAGGCTAATCTAACAATTTGCAGACGCTGCAGAGTTGACTGCTGAGGTCGTTGAAGGGGCTGAAAGGATGATGCATCGCCGCCGTTGGGCCCGTCGGTTCTAGAGAGACCTGACTGGCTGGGGCGGACTTGGTAAAAATAAAATAAAACCAAAGGCTGGCCACGATGAAGTCGTTGGCGCCTCGTTGCTATAAAGCTGTGTTTTTTTTTCTCGGATGGTGCTACTTCAAAATGTATATTGGATTGGAGACGGTTTCTCAAAAGACGGAATAAAAATGGCAACATGGGACAATAGACAGAGTTTCCGGGCAGACAAGGCATTGGTGAGGTTTGGGCAGTCAGGTACCGTCTACTCCGAATCGATGAAGTTCCCATGTTGAACGCACTCGCAATCAAAGGTTTGGGTGAACTGAAGCCAATCACGAGTTATACGCCGTTTGTAGAAGGGCATTTTGAACTATCGACCTGGCTTCGGCGATTACGAATCGTTGTTCCGCTATTCAGCACACTCGTAGTAGTTCGTTGTCGCGCAGTCTAGCAATGTCGCAGAAGGTTCAGTCACTTGCTCCCGTTGACGTCCTCAGTTGATGGCCGGTGCATTTCGGAGCCTTTTGGACGGAATTTTTCTTTCTAGCAGCCCAGTTACCCAACCTCCATACCTCACAACCATCGGGCTCAAAAATGGGTCATCAATTACTCCGAGTAGCGGTCATTCTTACATACCCCATGCGCGTTCTCGTGTTCGTCGTTGCCAGTTAGCTTTCGCATGGGCGTCTGGAAGACCCGGGTGGAGCTGTGACGAGTTACCGTGGTTGTGGTGCGAAGAGCATTGCAGCATGGCCTGGCTTGGCGCCGTAGCAACGCGGCACACCTGTAGCTGCAGGAATCGGGACCTGCGGGGAAACGCTGTGAAGCATGCCGGCGCGCGGCGGTGTAGCATTTTCTCCGTGAGGCTGCTTTTACGTCGTCGTGCAACCAGGACAAGAATTTGAATATGATGCTAGTAGGGGACAGGTTTTGACCTCGAAAAAAACCCAGTCTCATGCTTGCTTGCCCGGCGTGCATACGTAGCTTCAATAAAAACCACGACGCTGTAAGAAATACGCATTGTCTCGGCATTCGAATCATGCCGCTCCATTTCGTGGTCCTCAACCCACGTCAGCCAAGGGATTCGCGTGGCCGTGTTCAGAGATCTTCACATGCAGTGCAGAAGCTTCAATACGCCGAGCAGCGAAGAAACTCTGTACGAATGGTATGTCCTGCATCGTGTCGGGGCACGGTCGAAAACACATGTCGGTCCGTAACTGTCAGCAAATTTCACTTTTCACCTCGCGCAACCATGGCACCAATAATACACCGCCAAAAGCTCCGCAGAAATCGAACCCCCGTCACGCCGGGTCACACCGAAATCCTCAGGACCTTCAGAAGTTCGCTCGTCGCACCCAAGGGGCAAATTCCAGCCCATCCAGCCTAGCAAGGCGGTCGCCGCCTCCACTTCGGACAAGATCGAGGCTGGTGTCGTTCAAGAAACTCTCTTCCCCGGCTCCTCCGTTACAGCCAAAAGAGAGCCAGTCGAGGACGCTTCTCGCCCATTGCGAAAACACAGCCGCGGTTGTGGCGCCGGAAACCTGCAGCTGCAAGTGCGGCTGCACGCTGATTGCTGCACGCAAAAGCCGGGCCTTTGCCCGCCCCTTAATGGAACTTAAAATGCCCCTTGCGCTGCTTACAGGCCGAATCTTCAGCTGCGTCGCTCCGACTCCTCAGTGGTGTGCCAAGATCTGTCTGGCTGTGCCCGTTGCCCAGGTGGTGGTCTGCGCATTGTCCGCCACCAGCGAATGAGGTGGGGCTCCGCACCTGGTCTGGGCTGGGCCGTTGTTCTCCGCAGCCAAAATGTTCCTATTCTTGGACGCTGTTTAATTTGCATACCCGTCGCAATGATCCGCGAACGAGGATGGTCGGTCTTGGCCTCGTCCCGGGCTGCTGGGGTTCACTAATTCGGCGGAAAGCAGGATCGGCTCCAATGGACCTTTGCACAAAGAATACGAGAAAACGGAAACCCGGTCTCTGGATCGAATTTTGAGTTGTACGGATTGCTACGTATACATAATAATATGGTCTCCCAGTCATCGTTTTGACGCATCTTCTTGGCCCAACTCTCATCATCCCACCTTCGTTTGCAAAATCGTAGTGTAATCTTAATCGAATATGGCTCTGCTCCGCTACCTCCTGATAGCCACTCTGGCAGCCACGTCCCTGGCAAACCCCTTCCCTTCGGAAACAGACCTCGAGAGCCGCGCACCCTCATGCGACGTCGTTCGTTGTCCCGCCGGCACCGAGTGCAGCATGAAGAGGGGGCGACCTGTCTGCAAACCAGTCCGTACGCCATGCGGTCCTAAGACCTGCAACAAAGGCGAGACGTGCTGCAATGAGGTAAGTTCAACCAAGACACGACCGAGTTTGGAGGCTGGTCTAACATTCGGCGGCCGTGTAGTCCTGCGGATACTGTGTCAAGCCAGGGGGCTCCTGCACCGAAGAGTTTTGCCTTCCTACCGGCCCCAAGTGCGGCAAGAATACTTGCAAAGAGGGCGAGTACTGCTGCAACGAGGTGCGTTCTCGGCTGATCTTCACTTGAGACCTCCACTCGACTAACTATAGCCTTCAGTCTTGTGGCACCTGTGCTCGAAAGGGACAGCTGTGCACGCTTCAAGCCTGTCTTCCCGACCCCGTGCCTGAACCTGTCCAGTGCGGGAAGAACAAGTGCGCTTCGGGCGAGTATTGCTGCAACGACGTGAGTTTTCCAATATTCCCATCCCGGGGAAGATACTAACGACCCTTAAAGTCCTGCGGCTACTGCCGAAAGGAAGGTCAGGGTTGCACCAAGGAGTTTTGCCTGCCCGATCCCGAGCCCGTCAAGTGCGGAAAGAACACATGCGCCGCCGGCGAATACTGCTGCAATTCTGTACGTATTTCCAGCCGAAGTCACCACGGAAAAAGCTAACAACCGTCCAAGTCGTGCGGGTACTGCAGAAAGGAGGGTGAGGGCTGCACCAGAGAGTTTTGCCTTCCCGACCCCGAGCCGGTCCAGTGCGGAAAGAATACATGCCCCAAGGGCCAAGAGTGCTGCAACTCGGTAAGTCTTGATCCTTGACGCTCCGATACAGCCATCTCAGAACCTCTAGCTAATAGAACCCTTTAGTCCTGCGGAATCTGCGTTGAGCCAGGAAAGGGCTGCATCAAGAAACTCTGTCTCCCGGATCCCGAGCCCGTCAAGTGCGGCCCGAAGACGTGCGCCGCTGGCGACGTTTGCTGCAACGAGGTAGGTACCCGTCCAGGTTTCCTCCGTCAAAAGCCCTCTCATCTGCCGGTTCTAGGCTGACTTTCGTGATGGGCAGTCCTGTGGCCATTGCACCAAACCTGGTGGCTTTTGCACTCAAGAGTTCTGCGGGCCTATCCCCCCAACCGGGCCCCAGTGCGGAAAGACTACGTGCGCGAAAGGGTTGGAGTGCTGCAACGCGTCCTGCGGTACTTGCGTGAAGCCAGGCATGGCTTGCATTCAAATCGCCTGCACTTGATTGAAGAGGATTTTGCTGGGCGTTTGAGATTGACGAGCGAATTCAGCCCATCCATGCACCTATTGTACCCATCTTCGTACTCTGTAGAGTTGGTCGTGTTCTTAGACGTTAAAAATAGCGGCGGTGTCCCATTGGCCCAACGCGAGTTCAGCAGCAAGCCATAGTAACAGTATTACGTACCTTCGTGCCTCCGTACAGCCAGGGTGTCCAAAGCTGGTGAGAAGAGCAGAGGTGCAAGTCTTCCAAGTGGGTCGGTGCCGCTGCAATTTCATGTCAAGGCTCGCCGTGGGCGAACATGACTGGGTGACGGGCCAGCAATGGCCTGGTGGGAGCCACCATCGAGAGCGTGTCTGGACGCTGATGGTTCGGTGTGACGGTGCGGACCACTAGGGGAGCCAGCCAAGAAACAACGGGAAGAAATCAGGCCGATTTCGATGCCGGCATGATGCCCTCGACAACTTCGCCGTGACCATCGTCCCGGTTGAGTCGCATACATTCCTGGAGCCCCGTCTGTGTGCAATCAACTGTGGGTTTATTGCAAGGTGCACCGCCAAGGACAAATGGCGAATGGGAGGCGATACGAATACCGCGATCAAAAGAGTTGCGTGTGACACCCGCCAAGATGCAGCTAGCTAAGGTCGAGGAGCCCAAAGATGCAGAGGTGAAGGTAACCCGACTAGACACAGCATATCGAATGCTTCCGCGCCTCTGTGAGGATGAATGATTCACGTATCGAGTCGACGGAGCAGCAAGGTGCGAGATGAGGAGAGAGGAATTTCAAGAAACATCAAGTGTCGGCGAACAAAGCTTATTTGTATGCGCTCCCGTGTGGTTCTCGTTATCGACCTTCCGCTTTGGGAGCTAATAGTTGAATGTTAGAATGGTTGGATTCTGATGGTTGATACCCTACCAGAGAAGACAAGCATGCTGACCCACGGCGGAATCTTAGGGTTGGGCAGAAGAACGTGAAAACAGTACAAGATATATTTGCACTGTCTATATACTGTAAGGGGCGTACCTTGTCTCAAACCGAGCCAGGTGCCGCTTCGGTTACCTCGACAACCAGGGGCCCCACTTAAACATCGACGTCAACATTTTCAATTTCCCGTCCTCATCCGAATTGAGGACAGAGTGAACAACCGCCGTCAACGTCGTGCTCGGCATCACTTGAATTCGAGGCATCGCGCCGCACGAGAGGACATTATTCAAACTCACCTTCGCAAACAGCTCCAGCCTTAGCTACGCGGATCGGAGAGAAGGAGTCGGGGCAGCAAAGCGGCCAAAATGTCGGACGCATCGTCAATCACGGTGACGGTCCGCGTGCGGCCGTTCACGATCAGAGAAGCAGCCCAACTGTACGTCATTTTTCCATTCCACCCATGGCGCTCGTGGCCTCGTCGTCGATGTTTTTGCTGACCTTCCCGGCCTGTCCAGATCGCGCAGCGACGACTGTACCATCTTTCTCGGCGATGGCTCCATGGCCGCTGCACCGGCGCCAAAGCTTCACCAGCGAGGGCTCCGATCCGTCATCAAGGTGGTTGACGAGAGATGCCTGTATGTCTTGTGCCCTTGCCTACTTGCCCCTTTCCTCATCTCCCTCCATGTCGCTGACGGGTTCGCAGAGTCTTCGACCCACCAGAAGATAATCCGATCCAAAAGTTTTCGCGCTCCTTGATGCCTACGACGGCAAAGAAAGTCAAAGACCAAGTCTTTGCCTTTGACCGCATATTCGACGACAAGGCGAACCAGACAGACGTCTACGAGGGAACGACAAAGAACCTCTTGGATTCGGTTCTCGACGGCTACAACGCAACTGTCTTTGCCTACGGCGCCACGGGATGTGGCAAGACGCACACAATTACAGGCACATCCCAGCATCCGGGAATCATCTTCCTCACCATGCAGGAACTGTTTGAGAAGATCGATGAGCGAAAGCAAGACAAGACCACCGAGGTTTCGCTGTCGTACCTGGAAATCTACAACGAGACCATCCGTGACCTCCTCGTACCCGGTGGCAGCAAGCAGGGATTGATGCTCCGCGAGGACTCGAACCAGGCCGTTACGGTGGCGGGTCTGACAAGCCACCACCCCAAGGACGTGCAGGAGGTCATGGACATGATTGTGCAGGGCAACGAGTATCGCACCGTTTCCCCGACCGAAGCCAACGCCACCTCTTCTCGGTCCCACGCCGTCCTGCAGATTAACGTGGCCCAAAAGGACAGGAATGCCGACGTCAACGAGCCGCATACGATGGCGACTCTGAGCATCATCGATCTGGCCGGCAGCGAGCGTGCCAGCGCCACCAAGAACCGCGGAGAGCGACTGATTGAGGGCGCCAACATCAACAAGTCGCTGCTGGCGCTCGGAAGCTGCATCAATGCTCTCTGCGACCCGCGCAAGCGGAATCACATCCCCTACCGCAACAGCAAGCTGACGCGCCTCTTGAAATTCTCCCTGGGCGGAAACTGCAAGACGGTCATGATTGTGTGCGTCAGTCCCAGCAGCGCCCACTTCGACGAAACGCAAAATACGCTCCGATATGCCAACCGGGCCAAGAACATCCAGACCAAGGTCACCCGCAACGTCTTCAACGTTAATCGTCACGTCAAAGACTTTCTGGTCAAGATCGACGAGCAGATGGCCCTCATCAATGAGCTCAAGGCACAGCAGAAAGATTCCGAAACCGCCTTCTTTGCCAAGTTCCGCAAGCAAAATGACCGCCGCGAAGCCGTCTGCCGGGAAGGCATCCAACGCATCCGGGCCGCCTACGACAACGCGGCCCAAGAGCGCCAGGACAAGATTTCGACGCTCAAGAGGCTCAAGTCGTTTGAGCGGAGAATTGCAGTTTTGTCGGCCTGGATCGCGGCTTTCGACGCCGTTTGCGAAGCCCACAGTGGCGGCGATGAAGATGAGATGCCGTCAAGCCTCGTAGCCATTCGCAAGACGGCGCGGGGAATTCTCGTCGAGCTGGAGAATAGCCGCCACCACCTGCACCAGCGACTGGAACGATGCAACTGGGAAAGCGCAGTCGAAACGGCGCTCCAGCACAGCATTCGCCAGCTGCCCGAGGACGATGCGGGAGACGACAGTCAGGTGGCAAGTCTCCAACGGGAAGTCGAGCTGCTCAAGGCGAACTTTGGACGGGAAATGTACCTGGACGCGCTCGAGCAAGAGAAGGGAGCCGATGCACCTGTGCTTCGGCTTCTTCTGACGGCCCAGTTTGAGATCATGACGTCTCTATCCGACACATTAGCCATGGGCGAAGAAGAGGCCGTCTCGCACGCCAAGGCAATCATTCACCGCCTGCTCGGCACGTGCCTGGTCGCGGCATCGCAAGTCGTAAAGCCGGACGGGCCAGCACCAAATCCCGTAGAAGCTTTTCCCCCGAGCAAGAGGGGGACGCCGAAGAAGAAGCGGCCGTCACATCTCCGGATGCAAGTTGTGCAGCCGCAACAGCCGGCCCTTGTCTCGGCCCCCCCGCCGCCGCCGCAAATTGTCCTTTCTCCCATCAAGGCATCGCCGCGTCGCCGTAAGGGTGCTGCCGCTCGGAAGGGAGTTTCGTTTACGCCCGTCAGGAAGAAGAGCCCCTCGAAGCGAAGCGTCAGGTGGAGAGACGACGAGGAGGACGGAACGCTCGTTGACTTTCAAAAGACGCCTCAATATGACTCCACGCCTGACCAGGTGTCCCCGGAGAAGCTTGTGCGTCCGGAGAACCCGTCGCCGACGCTAGCCATGAGTCGTGGCGATTTGTCAGCCGCCCGCGATTCAGACGACGCTTCGAGCCCGTCGCTCGAGGCATCTGAGCCGACAATTCAGCTGGCGAAGCCAAACAGGTTCCAGGCGGGCTTCCTCTCCAAGTCCATGAAGGCTCGGAACAGCGACTCGCCCGTCCTGGTGGCCCCTGCACTGTCGCTGAACCTGGCACCGGTCAAGGAAGAGTCGACGCCAGAGCAGCCGCTGCGGACGCTAGACGGCGCACGATCGTCAAATCTCTCGCCTCCGTCCATGTTCATGTCCAAGCCATCGCCGCGATCATCGATGCCCACGATCCTCGACGAAAACAACCCCCCAGACCAAGGGAACACGTCCACGTCCGGGTCCGACTCGGACTCTTCCACTCTTGACGCCCGCAAGATCCGGTCGGCCCTCCACCTGGCTAATAAGGCGGGTCCTCGCCGCATGTCGTCCGTGACCTTCTCCGTCTCCAACCCGGGCCACAAACGCGCCTCATCAGCCGCTTCCGTCGAAGGACGCGGCGGCCCGCAGCGGCCCGCCGCAAGCACCAGCAACGGCGTCTCACGCCACCGGCGAAACAGCGCGGAACGGAGGCGAAGCCCGCCCATCATGTGCTCGCCGCCCGAGCTCTCGCGCGGCGACCGGGCCTTTACGGCTGGCCAGGCGCGAAGGATGAACTTGGGCGGCAGCGTACGTCTCGAAGGCGGAAGTCCGATCAAGGAAGCGGCGGAACCAAACAGTCGTAGGATCACTATTGGTGGCGCGGGACCTCAGCGGGGACGAGACATCCGCGCGGCCGTGGCGTGGCGATGAAGAAGCTGCGAGACTAGCGCGGGACTAGTGTCGGCTTTGTACCTTGTTACATCACATTCGGATCAGGATCGGCATCGGAACGGCATTAGCTACGGGACTAGATCTTTGTGGATTGCATCTTTTTTTGTTTTATTATCTTGTGAGGAACGCCTGTTTTTAGTACGGCCTGGATGGGGCTGGATAGGGGTTTTGTGGCGTTCAGGGAAACTAGTTTTCTTGCACATGTATTTGTATGAACCGAGATTGATCATCAAGGCAAGGATTTTGCGCAACGGTCCATTCGTTTGAGGCGGCACCACTTTCATAGCCCCAAGCCCTCCTCCAACTCGGACTCCTTCTCGAACCACTCGGCCGTCTCGGACCTCTCGACCGTGTCAAATGTCGGGGCCGCTGGGGCTGTTGGGGCCGCGTTTCGGGGCCGCTCGACCGTCTCGGGCCTTTGGGCCGCCCTCTGAAACGTCTCGATCTCCTTGCTCCCATTGGCCGGCCCTCCTACTTCCCTTTTTTCCGCTTCCCCGACGGAATTCTCGAAAGGGACGGCCGCCTCTTCAGCACCTTTCCGATGCCTCTCTTCCAACCACTTGTCAAACTCGGCCTCGTAGCCATGGGTCTTGATGAACAATTCAAGCTCGGATCTCCTTTCGGTGGCCTTTCGCAACGCGTTTCGAGGGGCTTTCACGCCAGTAGCTCGGTCCGTGACCATGCATTCCACGTTTAGCTGCGTGCAATGCAGGCAGCTGTCGTTGCCGTTATCGCACTTGATCTTTCGATTCTGTCGACGCGAAAATTCGTTAGCACGCATATCTTCTTCGTCTTTCCGTTTTGGGCCTCTCGTCTTGTCCCTCACTCACCTTGCATCGGTCGCAAGCTTGGCCTGTCCGCGAGGTGTCGCCCATGGGCCGGGCCAGCTTGTCCGAATCCGCGGGCGACCGCAACCTCGGGGCCCTTGGTATCTTGACCTTGGGGTGGTCGTCGCTCTCGTCCTCGTCCATTTCGGAGAAGGACCGCTTCCTATTATTCGTAGCCTGGGCCGTCATCATGCCGGGGTGCGCCGGATTGGAGTGTAGCTGGGGCCTCTGGCGCCGTGCGCCGCGTGGGGTTCCGCTCCGCGCGACAGCACCAGCGGCCACAGGCGGCTGCAACGCCGCGTTGAGGTGCTGCAGTGCGTGCGGATTGAATTCGGGGTGTTGATGGGACAGGACCGGCTGCTGGGCCTGCAGATTGAAGCCCGGCTGCGTAGCCTGCGGATTGTAGCCCCGCTGCGTTGCATGCGGATTGAAGCCGGGCAGCTGAGGGTTTACCGGTGGCGGGAAGAACGACGGCTGGTGGTGTCCTGCATGTCCTGGGACAAGGAGGGGCATGCCGTTCATGGCGAAGCTTTGGTCACTTGGATGACTAATCTGCCCCCAAGGTGCGGGAACAGCAACGTGACTGTTCATGTGATCGTTTATTTGGCCATTCATTTGACCATCTATATTCGTCCAACCGAACGGTTGGGGCTGGGGATGCGGCGAGTTTTGCTGCCTCTGCATCTCCTGTCCGTCGTTCTCTTCGCCGGAGACAATAGAGGGATCGATATCAACGTTGTCGGCATATTGTGCCCATAAATCCGCCGGATTAAAGTCATTCGAGGACATGTTAAACGACTGGTAGATGGTCAGAAAAGAAGGAAGGCAAAGAGCCTGTTGCTCTAGGTCGAGACCGGATGAACTTACATGCTCCGTCTTCTCCCTGAATGGGGTATAAGACTCTGGATTGGTGCGCGGAACCTGGCGGGTGGCTCCCTCCACGCGCAATTCGGAACACGGCTATGTGCAGAGTTGTCGGAAAGGACGACGTGGCGAGACTTAGGGAACGACGAAACTATCCAGCGAAAGCAAGCTGTCGATTGATGCTCGGTGGAATTTCCAGAAGAGCGAATGAGTGAATATCGACTGCCAGAACGAAATAAGGCATCAAAGAGTGGCGGAGTGCGTGAAGGCCAAATGGAAAGAAAGAAGGAAAGTAACGAGAAAGAATGGAAGTAGAGCATCGAATACATCGGAGATAGAGCGTTGCCATGCCGCATGATATAGCATCAATAGGGTACGGCAAACCTTTGGTAGCATTAAATAGGACATGAGAAAGTTTACCGGCCGCCTGCCTTATTTTAAACCTTGGCAGTGGTCGAGCATCTGTGACTAAACCTTGACGCGGAAAGTTTCGAGGCTTTGATGCCATCGTCGGATTACATCCGTACTAGCTTAGTCCTCCTTCGGTGTAAGCGTAGTAGAGGGTAGCGATGGCCAGCTACAGCTACGTATTTGGTCCAAGGGAGATACAGCAACCGCCTCACCCTATTCCACATTTCAAACTTCAACTCTGTTCTAGGTACTTTTCTCCTCTCTATTTGTCAAGACTCATCTCCGATCTTGATCCGAATTCTCGCTCCAAGCCGCTCTCAGGTTCTGGTGACCCAACGCGGATTGATCGGAATTTGGTACTAGTCTCCCTTACATGACTTTTTTAGGCCACCGACTTGGGACAGTGCGGCATATGACACCAGCACAGTACCAAGCTTGGCGACCTTAACCTGGGTCCGAAGAAGGTACGATAGCACAAAGGCACAAAGCTACGCAGGGTAGAATTGTTTCGCTTCGTAACGCACATGGTAAGTCGGCGCGACAAAAATGAGACAAGGCTAATGGCTGGTTGTTCAGCCTTGCCCCGCAACGATGCAGCGGGCCGAGGTACCGAGCAGTCCCGCGGTCGGCATCGTACTACTACCCCGCAGAGGAAGCCTGATGATGCAGGTACCTTGACCCAATCTAAACTTCGGCTCCTCTTCCCTGCATCGTCAACACCCAGATCTCCTGGACCTCGACATTATACGGTCGTTTTTGCAACGTCCGAACGCAGCTAACGCTAGACCTGTCGCCTGTATCGCGGCAGCATCGCTAGGGGCGTAGTTAGCTAGAGGGTTTGTTGCAACGAGCTGGATTTGTCATTGGCGAAAGCTCCCTCAAACAAAAGCCATGACGAGCAACGACAGCCCACCACTTTTTGACACGGTTCGCTTGGAACATCTCCCCGGGGACTACGTGGTCATCCTTGGCCTGTTCAAGGCCGTTCAAAATGCCGGGTTTCTTCACGAGCAGCTGCTCTCGCGCAACCCAGAATACGAATACGCCTTCATCGATGCTTCGGTAGTCAGTCGCTAGTTAGCCAGCTCGTTCTGCGCTACGCTGTCTGGCCCCCCGCTTGTGACGGCGGGGGGTGGTGTTTTTTTTGGCAGCCAGGCTGAACCAGTTTGCTAACGGCTCCAATATGCCAGGTAGTGTCGAAACGCCAAGTCCTAGCTGCCGTATACAAGGCTGTTAACGCGAAGATGGAGGAGCGCCTCCGAACGCCAAATGTCCACTCGGAAACTGTGCTTTCGCTGAATCCGTCAAGCAACGTACGCATGCCTGCTCGCCCTTGTGTATTTTTCCCTCCCACCCACGCCGTGGCTAACGCCAAAACTCTTCCACGTAGATTGCGGAATCGTATAGAAGATATGGCATTAGTCACGATAGCAAGGATGTGGTCGTGTTAAAGATTTGCCTTCCGTCTGAGGCCGCGTCGCCGGACCAGATTTGGCAGCGTCTGTCGACAAAGGTCCAAGGCACCGCTGTTGAGCCGAGCCAGGACCACATCTCGCCGCTGACTGACTGGCCCAAGGTGAGAAAATTCTACAAGCTCAACGGGCTCGCTTGGCTCGACAAGATGGATGCCGCAAGCAAACTCAAGGAGTCCGAGATGTTGGTGCTTGGAGCTATGGCGCTGAGGGGACTTTGATGATTTCTCAACAGACGTAGCTAGTGAAGCTTTAGAGAAGAGAATTGATCAAGTGGCATTTCCGTTTCAGATCATTCTCAACAGATACAACTGCTTTACATCATGGCATATTTCATTTCCAAGCACTGTCAGAGCTGCACTTGTCACCTGCTCCTATATACTCTCTGCCACCCGGTTCACCTTCCGACTGGCTACCGGCGACTACCGACTGACTGACGCCCCACCAGAATCGTTATTTAGTGTCTTCTGTGAAGCTGCCTAGCAAATTAATATGAGACTCCTAGCGCTGTGTCATAGCCCTAAATTCCCGCCAGGTCGAGTTGGTGCGTCCAAAAACCCCCGTGCTCCATGACGCACTGTGGGTGATCGTCTACAAACTTCCGGCCGAGAGGTCAACTCAAACTCGGCCGGGAAAGATGGCAACCCTGACTCGCCGCGCGAGTTCTTGCCACATCGCGTCGCGGCAGCTCTTGGTTCTCTGGATAGCGTCTCGGTTTTCGTAGGCTCGTCGGAGGAGGTACTTCATGCAGTCACCGGCGGAGCCCCACACCAGGTACTTATACGTCTGGAGTGGCTCTCGACTGAGTTGTGCACGGTATTTGGGTGACCCGACTCGGTTCGCGCTGGCGCCTGACATCAAGTGGTCTGACATTTCGTCCCCTGCAACCCTTGGCCGCGCTACAAGCGCACAACTTACTTCGTCGGCCATTCCCTGAAGTTGAGCGAACGCTATGCTGGTCCTGGCAAGACCAGCTTCGCAAATGGTGCGTGCAAGCTGTACAGACTGCGCATTGTGGGTAGCCAGCACCAGGGAAGTGTCGGGAAACGTTCCGGATCCCGTCAGCACCTCACCCCACTGCCGTGTCAGAATCGACTTGGCAATTCCGTTATAGGCTGCATCGGTGTCTTCTTTCCGCTCATACATTAGTTCCCTTGCGTCGCTCCCCAGGTACGCACCACGGACAAGCTTGACGCCGAGCGTGAAGTCTCCTGAACGAGCAGCCTCGAGGTGTGTCGCCAGCGTGGAGGGGGTGGACTTAAGGTAGGCCTGGTAGGTTCCGTAGATGACAGCCTGTCCTGGCTTAGTATTATACTTCTTCATGTACTGCAGAGCCCACTGGTCGATTCCCGGCTGGACCACATATTGCTCAGCATCGAATAGGAGCCGCACACGGCGGGCCGCAGCGACAGTGCAGATGGAATCGATGGCTTGGGCGACGGCCTCGGGAGGGTCGGCTTTTTCCGCAAGAGCCAGGAGGGCCTGCCGGCCCGCACCAGTAAACCTGCAATAATGGTTAATAAGTCGGGCCGCCGGCCGCGATGTCGCGCGGTTCCAATCGGGCGCAAAGAGAAAGCGGCCACGGGTATCGCACTAACTTGAGAGCAACAAAATCCCCCGGCTGCGCAAGAAATACTGTTTCCATGGTACCTTCTGCCCAAGGCGCGACTTGTGTTCTGGCATAGTCCGCATCACCATCAGCCTTGGCTTCGACCAAACACTTCGCTTCCTTGTCGTCGAGGACCACCTCCTTGGCATACCCCAGCACCACCCCGGTAAAGCCCATGTTTTTGAGGCTCGAAATTGTTTTTGAGACCTCCTGGTGAGTCTCTCCAGCGCAGAACTGGGCATAAAACGTCTTTTTGATGAACATGCGGAGCAGAGGGTTATAGTCAGGGTTGAGCAGCGGGTTCTTGGTGTGGGCAAGAACGGACATGATCCACAACGACGGGGGAAGCAGCAGTCTCGACGACGAGATGGATGTGACGACGAGGGACCGCACCACTGTCGTCAGCGGAAGAACGGAGAGTGGTGCTGGTACCGGCATCATGTCTGGGGATGGAGGATGGAAAACTGGTCCGTCTACAATGTCGCTTGTCGGCTTTGGCCGTAGGGCCGATGAGTGTAATTGTTTTAACATTTTAGCTGGACGTACTGGAGAGGCAAGGAAGGACGGTAGGGATGAATAGGTGTTGCTTTTGCATGAACGACGAGGTTCGGAGAGCGACTTCCTAGACGACCCATGTTTGCCACCGCTGTGGTAACATCTAGAAGGTGCGACTTTGAACAACAGGTAGTGTGACGCAATAGGCCGCAAGGCATAGGCGTGAAATGACCGAGAGAATACAAATCTTTGGGATTGTAGCATTGTCAGCTTGCGGGGTAACGAAGTGGGCAACTGTTGAAGTGGCCAGAAGAACATGACGGTCTCCACGAACGATGGAAGATAAGGTCGTGGGACGGGATGGAATGACCCTTAAATGTTCCATGGTAAGGGCCAAGGTAAGGGCGAACTCACCAAATCCAATTCCACTTCCGGCAGTTAGATGGTAGCGCCGTTTGTTCAATGATATCAACCCGCCATCAGTCCGATCTTTTCGGAAATGCGACACAAAGCGCTGCTAGTCGCTAATCCGAAATGTCCAACGCCTCTAAAGTGTTCATCTAAAAGGTGGAATGAGGATGCAGTTGACCTGCGACCTTATCACGTGTGGGGTTCGGACGTTTCCACGTTTAGCCAGTGGGGCCGAGCCTAGCCGCTCTGCAGGTCGATAGCCGACACCGACCAATGCCGTTAACCTTTCAAGGGCGAACGGGACTGGTACCGCCAAAAGTGCCCAGGGTCTATCCAATTGCAATGTCAACAGAGGTGGCAGATAGAGGTCGTTCCATAAGTATTGCCTACTGCTCCGGGCGGCTGCAAGGAGCATATAAGTTCTGTTTTCACCAATGCTCGCCCATTACCTAGGCAATACCCTTGAAAGTCGGCATATGGCGAGGCCACGAGACTTCTTTGTGCCGCGCCTTCGACGTGGCTGAACTGATCTTGATGGCACTAGTATCACCGATGACGGGGTGTCTGGTTACCAGGAGATTCAGCAGGATTCGTCAACAGTACGAATACATCTCGACCTTGCCATCGTCTCGTTTCGTCTGTGCTCTTGTGGCTTTTGCCTTTGCCTTTTCCTTTCTTCTTTTCCTCCTTGCCATGTTTCTGCGTCCTTCTCGTCTCATACCTGGCTTTTCTTCAACCATTACACGCAGAGTCTGATCTTGGGTACGTTCGACGGTCCAACTGGGACCGACCGTGCTTAGGGAGTTGGGGCGGTGAGTGGGGTGCTGCGTGCCAGGAAATGGCCATTCGATCTTGGGCTTTGCCCAATTCCCCCGACTTCGGCTTTGCGATTGTCCATCATTGCCACGAGTACCAGAAACAAAAACGGCCTAGATGAGCGGAGCCCGTAGTATGCTGTTCCTAATTCACCATTGCATATCTATTCAGTATAGCAAAAACCAGCAGCCTTCCTCATGTTCGAACACATCGAGATCAATCTGCCCGAGAAAGTGTAAGCACTTACTTTGCAGCCATATCAGCATCGTGGGAACATGCAACCTCTCGCTCTTTGATGCTACCAGGCTCTTAGCTCCATTGCGTTGGCCCTTCTCGATATGGAGAAGGTGACCCAGCATCAATGGTCGCGGCTCAATGTCTCCTCTTAAGCCGGCCGGTGATCCCCCTACCCACTAGTCTTCCTTTGTACTTCGCCTCCTCCCAGGCGAGGTTCCCGAGAGCAGTCGTATCGCAGATGGAGCATGTGGATTCTTCGACGTCTGATCATGTCTTCATGTCTTCTCTGGCGCGTCGCGTGTCTTATCCCTTCGCCAATTTCGCATCATGTCAACGTATCCGACGCGTTCTCCCCGAGCCACGTTGAGTAAATCCTGCAGGCCACCGTATATGAGCCCGAAGATGAAGGCAGATTTCGTCGTCCTCGCCGTTGTTGTCAATGGGAACCGGTCTGGAACTTGTTAGAACCGAACACTCGCGATTCCCCGCCGCCGTGCTGCGACGGGAACCGGGGACATTGACCTACTCCAAAGGCTGAACCCTCCAGAAACGGCCACGCTGGCGCAGACGGTGCTCAGAAAGTCGGCGCTCCCACGGTACACGTCAACCGTGTGCTCGATCCAGACCAAGCCCGTCGCCAGGATGCCCAACCGCGATCCCATCCGCAAGCCCTCGCGAATGCCGCCCCAAGCGGCGTGGTAATTCTTGCTCTTGTGGTAAAAATACCAATCGGCCGTCCTCGTCGGCATCTTGTGTGCGTGCTCGGCGCGAAACCGGAGCTGGGCCATCCTTCCACCCTCGGTGAGGCCGAGACCCATGCCTACGGCGAAGGCACCACATCCTCCCAACAGGACGCGTGCCGGAGCAGTCGTGTTGAGGCGAGGGAAGGCGTGGATGGCAGAATTCGAAATTTCGGAAGCTTCTCCGTCGGGAGAATTTGCTGACGGGCCATCGAGGTGGCCTGGTGCCTTTGTTCGCATGGTGAAGAGAAATGGCAACGAAGATGGAGGACTCGGTGTATTTATCTTTGGTATGAGCAATTCCGCTACCGACGCGGCGCAATCCGTTTCAACTTTTCCCAGGTTCGCCCAGCTTCGAAAGCTCCCGAAGCTCCTGCTAGAAGAGGCCCTAGCTAGGACTTGGGAGCCTAAGGCTGTCAGAAAATCACTCAAAAGAGATGTTAATTTTCTTCAGTCCAACAAACGTAATCGAGGAAGACTCCGACGAAGTTGCTTCGCAAATTCCGCAGCAACAGAAGTGGAGGGAGTTCTCTGCGGCGTGCCCAAAAATATCCAACCTTCGCCCTTTGCGCATGTGACAGTCGAGTAGCTGTAGGGAGATGCAAAACTACTGTACCCTTTCCTACTCCCGACTTACATCCTTAGCCGTCTATTTTCTCTTAATCCGCGATGGTTTTCTTGTGTTTTCTCAATTTTTGTTTCCTGGCCTGCCCCAATTGAGCAACCTTCACCAACACGAAATAGATTGACAATTTTGAAGCGATTGTCTGCATAGGCACTGCCTACTGTGGCCAGCTTGGTACAGCTGTAGTGGCTCCCGCTCAGCATGTAGTACAATCAATTTTCATCCGGGCCCGCATCCGCCAATGAGGTAACGTGAAACGACTGGACAAATACCCATGTTAAACTCAGCAAAGATGGAAAACGTCAAGATTTCAAAATTGAAAAACCACCGAGAAAATTGAGCACTCCCCACGGCATTCCAGACTTTCCGTTGTCAGGTCTTTATCGAGCGTCAACATGGATGACAGCGTGCTTACGTTGCGCTTCAAGCACGGCCTGCACACGATTGCGTTGCCGGTTGACTCGGGAAAGCCAGTCTCAGCCATGTCAGCCCAGTTGCTCGAGGTCTTGCGCGAACGCTACAAGTCAGGCACACTCAGGAAGTCAGAAAAACGCGGTGACGAAACTGAAATCCCGGCCGCGGCAGAGAATGAGAATGGCGTTCCGGCAATCTACTACGCACAGCCCAAGAACACGGAAGACAACCGCTTCGCCCTGCCCGCGGATGGAACCATTGAGTGGACGCCCATCAAGATGAAGCCTTCCGACACGCCTGGCAGGCTCGGTATCAAGTCCAATACCATGCTCGCCTTCTACTTTGACGAAAACGACTGGCCACCACCCGTCGAGTTTCCCAAACCCGCCAACCAAGGTGAAGAGTAAGAGGATACGGAGGGACTTGCGACTAAGGGGCAAGTCGGAGGCTGGTTAGTCGTGGTGAGGAGTCGTGGCAGCTTGAGCCTTCTCTGAATAGACTTGTCGCCGAAGAGACGAAGACGCCAAGGCACGAATGGATGGCGCGAACTTGCCTCATAGAAAATGTACCAACTTCGGTGCAATAGCAATATCATCTTCCTTTCTTCGCGACTTTACTTGCCTAGTTCCGTATGTCTTCATCTCATCACACTCGGTGAGACACTCTCCATATTGTGTAGCCTATGGCGAATGACTCTTCGGCCCAGTGCTCTTTTATTATCATCAATTTTGATGGGAAAACCGAGGCATATTCAGCTGCGGGAATTGGGCTCGGTTTCCCGGCTCTTTGGTCTCTAAATGGGTAGGATACGAGGTGGGGATGAGAATCAGCGAGTGAATGATGATCTTTTAGCCTTGTTAATCGACAAGACTCTTAAAAAGGTCGCATGGAGATCCACTTGCCTGAAAGATAGCTGCAGGGCTCCTAGTTAGAGCCTGGGTCTGAATCGAATCCGTTTGTTTGGCCTGGACGTTTTGGCGTGATCTTCTAGTGCAGCCCTGAAACATTGAAGAGGAACAACTCGGACATCCGGGGGCACGAGGGTTTCTGAACCATTTTAGTCTCTAGAGCAAGTGAAAAGCTGGCTTTCTACGCCGCATATAGTCCAGCCTCGTGTGAACAGGACAGTAAACGATTCAAGTGCGCCATTTGATTGAGTATTGAGAGACAATGCACGGACAAGGGTGCTATGATCGTACGTACCTAGCACCAAGCTATGGAAAGCTTCTGGAGACCCGGATGTCTGATCCGCTAGCGATGCCGGGCGGAATATCCCTCCGTGGAAGAAATGCACGAGAAGAGCGACGATGTACGAAGGGAGGTGTAGGTAGGTAGGTAAATAGTCTCCAGATAGTCGGGAGGCGCCAATTCAAGTCTCGCAGCTGGTGACAGGTCCTAACCCTAAAGGCGAATATGAATGTTGAAAGAGCGAGCAGACATGCCCCGCTCGAATGCGCTCATCGGCGCCAGCTGCCCAGCATTTTGAAGAAAAGAAAAATAAGGGACTTATCGCCACGTGACTTATCGCCCCACCACACACCTCCACTCTGCACAGGGCTTCCAAGGCGCACCACAAAATTTCCCGGCAAGCGGCCAAGCAATCTCGACTCGCAGTTCAAGCATCACCAAAATCCTCCCAACGACCGAATTGTGACATTGAGTCCAGAAAACCACATTCACAATGGCTAAGCTCTCGTAAGTGTCTCTTGCGCACGTCATTTCCGCTGGCCGACCGCGAGCAAGATCCAAGAATGGCTTCGACGACCGGTACCATTGCGGGCGTCGACGAAAGGACAATGGGAGAATCAGAACACTTGGCACTCTGATCCTCTCGGGTTGAAAGGTGTCTGGAGGAGAAAGGAGCTTGGGCTTCGAGCGGTGGACACGCCACTACAAGTTCTCAATCTTTTGTCGCTCGCAATCGGATTTCGCACCCAACCCCTGGTCGTTCGGAAGCTGCTCTTGGGCCTTGAACCGCGGCGGACTGTGGAGTGTGCATGACAATTTGGGCCGGAACGGGAACTAACTCGTCTCTAGTCGCGGTGCCCCCGGTGGCAAGCTCAAGATGACGCTCGCTCTTCCAGTGTGCGTACTCTTCTCTCTAGCCTCCCCTCAGACGTGAAGCCGGAAAATGCTGACCCTCCACTAGCGGAGCCGTCATGAACTGCGCCGATAACTCGGGAGCCCGGAACCTCTACATCATCTCCGTCAAGGGTATTGGCGCACGGCTCAACCGCCTCCCCGCCGGTGGCGTCGGTGACATGGTGATGGCAACAGTCAAGAAGGGAAAGCCCGAGCTCCGGAAGAAGGTACACCCTGCCGTCATCGTCCGGCAATCGAAGCCCTGGAAGCGGTTCGATGGTGTTTTCCTGTACTTCGAGGACAACGCTGGTGTGGTGAGTGCTACCTATTGTGCGAAGGGCCTTGACTGGTTCTGGTCCTCGACGAGCTGGGAAAAGATGCAAGGGCTGACTGCGGGATAGATCGTCAACCCCAAGGGTGAGATGAAGGGCTCTGCCATCACTGGCCCCGTAGGAAAGGAAGCCGCCGAGCTTTGGCCAGTACGTGGTTCAATCTTCTGCCCCCTTCCAGCTCAGTTCCTAACGTGGTTCACAGCGTATCGCCAGCAACTCCGGTGTCGTCATGTAAAGGAGTCAAGTAGGGGCGGGCCGAGTCGGGGTGGACGAAAAACGGGATGGAGTACGGGGAAACCTATAGAGGCGAAACATTTTGGCCGCAGTCGAGGCGAAAACTCGACAATACCTCGAGGCGATACCTAGCATGTTTTTCGAGCGGAGGAATCAGTTCCTAGGGATCCTTTCCCTTCGGGTTCACATGTTTTCAAAGGGCAGGGCTCTCTGCATCGGGTTGTGGCGTGTAAGGGATCAGCTTTGACAAATACTTGCATTTTCGTTACACCTTTCCTACCGCACCGTGAAGCAAGTGATGTGGTAGATAGTCCTGCAACTTTTAGAGTTTGCTCGGCGTACTATGTAAACCATGTCGTGGGGGCCGTTTGGCTGAGCCTGCCTTCCGAGATGGTTCCAAAAACACGCAAAGGGCAGTGCGAATGTATAGCGACGGAAAGTAACAACAGTTTGGGACATTCAAGGCCGAGGTAGTTAATACCTCGGTGCTATGGAATTTGATGCTGATCTGTTTCTCTCGCTAAACGACCAGTCCAGATGCAACCTAACCTATCCTGACGAGCTCTTCGTCAATGCTTCGATGCAAACCCGGTTCCCGTGTCAACGTTATTCGACACACACTTCAGAAAAAGTACAATGCACCCACCTTCCCTCCTGTCGCTGATGCTTAACTTGATAGTTGCTCCTCGTCCTCCTCCATTAGGCCCTACATATTGTTGTAGCCATTTGTCGTGTCCTCGTCCCAGGCTACATCCTCGGCCCGGTTGTATACCTTGTCCAAGCTTTGCTAACATCATAGCTGGGCTTCGTCTCCTTGTGCTCGATCCTTTTGGATTTCCTCTGAGGGATCTTGCTCGGGGCAACCTATGCTACCGAGTTTTCCTCAGTCTTTGCCGGAAGACCATCGGGTTTTCCTTCCGTCGGCGTGGACGGCACGGCAGCTTTCGCGGCTTTCTTCTTTGCCAGCGTGGCTTTGCGCTTGTCGACGGCACCCTGCATCGAACCGCTAGCCCAGCGACCTGCAATGGTCAGTTAGCATCGGCACACGGCAGCATTATGCCCCTAACGGGATCAACTCACTCTTCATGGAATGCGACATCTTCTCCGACTTTGTCATCTTGGAGTAATCTTTCTCCTCATCGTCACCGGTACCGGTACCGCCACCGCCACTGCCGCCGCCGCCGTCCTTCTTGATAGAATATCGATCGGCACTGGTGGGCATGGAGGGATCTGCGGCTAGAGGTCCGTTGTTGGTGATAAGCTTGATCTTGACCTGCGTCTTTGGAGCGGGGGCAAGCGGTGTCGGATTAGGTCCCTGATACGGAACAAACATGTCGCGTTTCCCACCATTGTGTCTGTTCGTAGACAGCGTAGGCTGTATGGCGATGTGGTGCGACGACATGCCGACCAGAGCATTTGGTCGGCCGGCGCCGGCGCCAGCGTTGATCCCAGCGAGGCTAGTCTTCTTAGGCGGTCCTCTCTTCTTCCTCCTGGGTGCCGGTCCATCCTGTTCCTCGTCGTTGTTCGTGAACTTTCGCTGCCGCTTGGGGCGGAACGAGTAGTTCGAATCAGCACTAGCGTTCGACGACGAGGAAGATGGACGATCGGTGACATCCGGAGAGGCTGCAACCGACGGCGAGTTAGAAAGGGTGTGAAGAACCTTGGTCTTCAACGTCACAATGCGCTTGTTGCGCTTCGGCATCGTGTCGTCGTCGTCGGCTTCCTGGGAAGGGCTCGGAGCCGGCGCGGCAGAAGCTGCATTGGCGAATGCTTGGGCAGCAGGGTCGGCGAAATCGTCTGCAAAAATCAGGGCCTTGTTCCGTCTACGCTTCCGCGGTTTGCCCTCGCTCTCTCCTTCGTCCTCGGCGCCTTCGACAGCTCGAGTCGGCGCAGATATTTCATGGCTTTCATCTGGAGTGACGGCCCGCTTCCTTCCGCGGCCTGGGCCGCCCCTGGGCTTACTCGCAGCCGCAACGGCCGCCGCTCCGACCTGGAATGCCATGGCACCCCCTTCTCCGCTCTGCGCATCCTCGTCGTCGGCCTTCCGTCCCCGCCCGATCTTTCGAGGAACAGGCGTAGCGCTGCGGCTAAGCCCCGCACCGACGGCATCAAAGCGCTCTCTTGGCTTGCGGATCCTCTTGCCCACGATAGCCGGTGCCGCCACTCCCTCATCGGCAGCCTCGGCGGCCTTGTGCGTTCTGGCTGGGTCGCTGCGAAGCGACCTCCTAGGCTCGCCGTTGTCATCCAGATCGCGGGCTGATCGCTGGGCCATGGGATCCTGCTTTCCGAGTTTGGCCGGATGGGGGTCATATTTGAAACCGTACGCTGCCGCCTGGATGCGATCTTGGCGCTTGATGTACGCATGGTCTTTGTCATCCTGCGACATCTTGGCGCTGTAGCCTTTGAGCAAAAAGTCCTTAGGGACAGCCGGCTTATCCAGTCTCTTCTCGAGCAGCTCGATCTGCTCGTCGTATTGCCGGCGCCGTTCAACATTTTCATGGTCATCGACCATCATGACGTTCTTTAGATACTCCTCCTGCATGGTGACGAGAATGTCATCCACGTGTGCGCACAGGTCGTAGAGGTCCTCATCCGACAAGTATTTGTAGTTCTGGAGAACCTCTCTGAATTCTTCGGCGTCGCGAAGCTTGGGAAACTGCTTTGGCTTGTGCTGCACATCAGGCGAGTCGTCGTTGTCATCGGCATCTTCGATATCCTGCTCCTCGTCGTTCTCGTCCAGCGGAGCGGGACTACCTGGCTCGCTTGGAACGGCCGAACCTGGAACAGGCGTTGCCGCGGCAGATCGATAGAGTTGCGGCGTGGCCACCCCGAATTCAAGAGGCTCCTCCGCCTCGTTCTCGTCTTGTTGGCCGTCCTGGGCCTCAGCCTCCTGACTATCGTCGTGTGCGAGCTCTGTGATTATTTCCGGGATGGCGAGTGGAGGGGTGTCAGTTCCCTCTCCGGACGCATTCTGTGTAGAGCGTGAGCGGCTCTCCGGGTGGTATGTATATTCTCCTTCGACGTAGGCTGTCAGGTGAGACCACGGCTTGGATGGTGGCTTCGGCTCGGCGGCTACCGCCGATGGTGCAGTGACCGCTTCATTCGATTCTTGTTTGGTGATGATAGTAGTCGGGGCAGCCGTCGGCGGTACGGACGCCGGCGGTGCTAGTAGCGTCGGTTCTGCGTCGCTCACCTCGGTCTTCTCGATAGATGCCACATTAGACGATGCTAGTGCTGCCAGTGCTGCCGGTGCTGCCGGTGCTGCCAGTGCTGCCGGTGCTGCCGGTGCTGCCAGTGCTGCCGGTTCACAATCGTCGACCGTCATTTGGTTGGCAACCATGGTTCGCAAAGGGGACTGCGAGGCGTCTTGAGATGTTGATGCGAGCAATTCTTCCTGCATCGGGCTTCGGGGAGGAGAACCGGCACCTGCATCTGGAATCTTGCTCGTGTCCTCTGCAAAAGGTTCCGATATAAGTGCACCGTCAACAGCAGGTGGCGTGGACACTGTGGCAGCAGGACCTTGGACCATGGGCTTTTCTGCCTGGGCAAACTCGGCGTCCGTCCGCAAAGGTCTGTCGTCTTCTCGAGAGGCATCTTCCTTCTCGACGGCAATCTGGTTTTCCGGTAGGGGGATAGGTGCCACCTGCGCTGTCCCGGCAGGCGTAGCGGCCGGTACAGCTGCTCCGTTGGCTTCTGCTACTTCGGTCTCTCCAGGGACAGGACATTCAATGACAAATCGCTCTGGAAGTAATTCTTGAGCAGAAGACTCGCCGTCAGTAGCGGAGCCGTGGAACTCGGAAATGTTGTCGCCCTCCGCGGCTCCCTCGTCGACATCCTCCGCGTCCCCGCCTGCGGTGCCGTGCTCGGCGGCGCCACCAAATACAATCGTGTCCTTGACATCGTTTTCGTTGATATCGCTCTCCCCTCCGGCGAGCTCGACGTAGGACCTGATACCAGCGGCGGTCCTGCGCGCCGGATTCTTGCGACGACCTGGCATGTCAAACTGGACCGAGTCCGTGGCACGACGCTTAGGCGTGGAGCTAAAGTCCTCGACCTCGTCGTCGGCATCTGATCTCCTCTTGCGGCCGCGTGTATACATGGCAGCAGAAAGTTTGAGAGGGTTTCCAGCCTCGTCGTCAATGTGCTCCTGGCTGTAGTCGACACGGCGGCGTTTGCGGAGGCTGTGGCCGCCTTTGTTGTTGGCCGTGTCATCACTACGGCCGTCCAGAGAGTCGGTAGTGCGCGACCTCTTCTTGGTAGGGACCGCCCGGGGAGACATGTTAGCTAGCGTTGGCGAAGTAGTAAATCCTGAAAAGCTGGCGGCCGTGGTAACAGACAGGGCTGGCTTGGCTACTCTACGTCCGGCTGGTGCTGTCTGCGGCGTCCGAGCCGCCGTGGGAAGAAGAGGAGAGCCGACGGGCGTGTTGTTGTCGCCCGCGTCTGAATTACTCTGCTGAGAAGACGTTGCCGATGCAGCAAAAGTTTTGCGTCGGCCGCCGCCGCGCGCTTTTGAGCCGCGCGCGGCGTTCATGGCGAGAGATGTTGCGATGTTGCGATTCTCTCTGAGGGCGTGAGCGTCTGAGGCGCAAATGACTGCGGAAATGCTGGCTTATGCAGTGCCTGATACGTGGAGGCGGGCAAAAGCAAAGGCGACACAGGCGCCCACAAATCTGTCGGATCGTGTAAGTAATTGTAGAAAAGTGCCTAGAGTGCTGGCGCAAAAGGAATGATGCAAATAATAACAGGAATGAATTTGCGCGCGGTGGTTTTTGTCGCTGCGGATTTGGGTATGAGGGACACGCTTCTGGGTGTAAAAATGCGCAAATACGCCAACGATCAGGAGTCTTGGCACGGCGTGTGGCCTTTTTACAGCCTGCAACGGCGGCGCCGACCAGATCAACACAAATGGGCAGGCGTAAATTGCGATACGGAAAAGGACAGGACGGAAATGGATGCGCAAAGAACAATAGAGATGCGAGAACAAGGCCGCCTTGTCGACGGCCAAGTTGTTGCCGACTCTGTGTGTGTCGGGTGTAGGTCGAGCGGACAACTGAGATGAGGACGAGAAATTCAAAACTTACTTGACGATCAGCACGGCGCGAACGGAGAACCGCGCGAGGGGACGATTTTCTCTCTTCGGCAATAGTAGCAAATGAGTAGGAGGAACCAAATCACGATATTTCTATGTCGAAACGATTTGGCGTTAACGGGATATGATGGGATATCAACATGAAGATGTCGCCAGCTTTGAGCCTCAGATCCCTGAAAGTGAAAACAGTGAATAGCTGGTGGTCGCTGCTCTCAGTCGCTGCTCGTCGCAATGTCCGGCCACATCCGGAATCAGCCACATTGAGACCCAGCGGAGCCTTGGACAAAAATTCTCACCTGTAAAGGCTGGTACGATTGGCCGATTCGCAGTGCTGCCAGACGGCGTCCAGCTGCCATCACCAGCTGCCCTGGTGCGAGCCCGGCTGACAGGCACTGTGTGCTCTGCAGTCGTCACCACTGACACCGATATTAGCCAATGGAATGCGCCGCAGCCCCCTGTGGGCGATCTCCTTTTTGGCCCAGAAAGCCCAGCGGC
>Ga0247774_1000152_pt1 | contig 32327 bp, 31 predicted proteins | sample UWRJL001104B6_FD_179933 | JGI IMG/M metagenome (GOLD analysis project Ga0247774, IMG submission 179933) | Plant litter microbial communities from Arlington Agricultural Research Station in Wisconsin, United States - UWRJ-L001-104B-6 | ecosystem: Environmental > Terrestrial > Plant litter >...
AAAAGCAATCGCGTCCAGGAAGCCAAACTCGTTCCCATCGCATAGACGGTCTGCGAAAAGTCCTCGTCCTCGAGGACCAGACCTGTGGTCGCGTCGGCGTCCGGTGACACCAGCGGTTTGAGATTGCCATAAGCGATTGAGTGCAGCAGTACTCGAACACGCCCTTCTCCGAGCTCGTCTTTGAGCTGGGCCACGATTTGTCGCTGCGTCGCGGGCTCCAATGCATCCGCGTTGAACGTCACGAGCTTCGCCCCGGTGGCTCGAATCTGCTCGAACTCCGCCTCGACCTGCGGCAAGCGCCCGCGACGGTCGCGGTGCACGACACCAATGCTCATCCCGCCTTGGGCAAGCCTCTTGGCCGCAGCCAGCCCGAAACCACTCGAGCCGCCCAAGATCAGGGCCCATTGTTCAGACTTGAACCTGCCGGTCATGCGCGAAATTCCCTCTCTGCTCCGACCAGCGACGTAATCGAGCTCACTCGGAGACCCACGCTGCGAAATAGGCCACGGAGTGGACGGCTTGGCCCAATCTCGAAGATTCGGTCTGCACGATCCCCGAGTAGAGACATGTTGCGCCCCCAGTGCACCGGTGAGCTCAACTGTCGAACTAGCGCATCGACGAGAGCACGGCGTTCCGGATGGTGAAATCCGCCATCGACATTCGAGACAACGCACGCGGCAGAGACCGGGTTGAAATGCGGCATTGCGAGGTCGAGTACCTCGAGCAGGTCGGGCGCGGCCCCAGCCATGAGCCGTGAATGAAAGGGCGCACTGACGTCCAGATGCACCAGTTCATAGCCGCGTGTGGCCAAGTTGGCGCATGCGCCGGCCAGCGCGGCCTTCATCCCAGAGAGCACAACCTGATCAGGAGAATTGAAGCTGGCGATATCGACATCGCAATCCGCCGCGACCCGAGCGATGACAGTGTGCTCGACGCTTGGACGGTTGACAGCCACCATGCCGCCCTCGCCCAGGGGAACGGCCCGCTGCATGGCGGCACCACGCGTTCTAACGATACGAACGGCGTCACGCAGCGGGATCACGCCAGCCGCGCAAAGGGCCGAATACTCCCCCAAGCTGTGCCCGCCGAAGATTTCACTCCGTAATCCATATTCCGAGCAAATGACGCGAAACATCGCGATTTCCGCGGTCAAAATAGCCGGCTGCGCATACTCGGTGAGCTCGAGCCGCCCGTCCTCGCCCGAGCAGAGGACCGAGACGTCCAGATCGAGAGCATCGCTGGCCTCGGCGAATACGTCGCGTGCCAACGCAAACGCGGCGCAGAAGTCGCGCGCCATCCCGGGACGCTGCGCCCCTTGTCCGGGAAACACCACGGCGTCACGCGACAGCGATGAGCTCGCCTGATTCATTGTGAGTAAGGCGTATCACACGCTCACGATCGTCAAGGTCACGATTCGTTCAGGCACCGGTCTTCATTGCACCACACATGACAGGCGTCATATCCCGCTCATGACAGCTAGCGTGTGGCTACCCGCGCGCGCGCGGAGACGCGCTGTCGCGCGCGGCGCAAGAGCGGAAGCTGGTTGTTCACGGCCAGCAGGAACTCGTCGAAACAGCGCTGCACGATCCAGTAGCGGTCGCTAGCCGGCACCTCTTGGTCGAGCACCTTGAACAGACCTTGCGCTTCGGCCTGATCGTGATGTTCCGACAGATGCTTGTAGGTCGTCTCGAGGTCCAACACCGCAAGCACCGTTTGAGGAATTGATTTCCGAGATCGGCATCGGTCGACTAATCGGAGTTCCACGCGCTCCAGCAGCGCAAGCATCTTTCGATGCTGGCCGAGGTACAAATCCTCAGGGAATCGCGGCAAGGCACCTTGCCTGCAATAAATCGGCAAGAGCCATTCTTCCTCGTGCTTCATGTGCAGCCGAAGCAATGTCAGGTAGAGCGCGAAGACTTCCTCGGCGAGCTCCGTCTCTTGAACGACGAGCAGCTCCTGGTGCAACGCGAAAACGGCGTCGAGCGTGCGGTGCAGCACTCGCAGCGACTCGAAATGCGTCGCCTCGATGTCGGAGTGTCGGACGGGCAGCTCGGCGTCCGGCTCGTTTGCCCTCATGGTACCTGCATGGGATTTGGAAAGTTCCCGCTCAAAAACAGCATCGTGCAAACCCCAGCGATTCTTGCCGCACCGAGATGACGTCTGTCATGCCGAAATCTGCGCACCCCATTCGAAGCGGACAAGCTGCACTCGAGGGACATGACCCGTAGCACCCGATTCAATGTGGGCCGGCGATCTTCTCGGCGGCTCTGCGCGCTTGTCGGATGCAATCGGCGATGCTCACTCCGTCGTATGCAGCGCCGGCAAGGTGAAGGCCCGGGAGAGCCGTGAGCGCAGAATTGATGCGGCCCAGGCGCGCTTGATGGCCGACCGTAGGCTGTGGATTCGAGGCGATGTGCCGGTGCACACGAGTAAAGCGGGGAACGCCGAGTCGGCCCGCCAGACGCTCTAGCTCGGAGAGGGACACCGCGACCAGCGTTTCGTCGTCCTCCTGGCTAACGTCAATATCCGAGCGGGCTCCGCCCAAAAAGGCGCGGACCAGGACCGATCCATCCGGTGCTCGTCCTTCCCACTTGCTGGTAATCCACGTTCCAGCGAGTACGCGCCCTTCTCCGGGAGGCACGATGAATCCTGAACCGTCGAGCGGTCTGGTCAGGGTGCGCTCGTCGAACCCGAGGAACACCGTTGCGGTCGAGGCATAGCGTATCGCGCGCAGCTCATCCGATAGAGCCCCAGCGGGGAGCAGATTTGCAGCGGCGTGGGCCTGTGGCGCGAGGACCACCGCATCGAAGTCGCGTCGAATTCCCGCCGCGAAGACCGACCAAGTGTCTCCGTTGCGTTGGATGGAGTCCGCCTTCTGTCCAATCAAAACTCGGGTTTCACCGAGGCTGGCAGCAAGGGTCGCGATCAGCGTGCCCATGCCCGTGCGGAGAGAAACGAAGGGAGAATCTGGACCGTCCGGCGGGACCGCCTTGAGCCACTGCACGGCGGCCTTGGCTCGAGCAAAGCGGGCAGTGGCTACGGTACCCTTCAAGCGCGCGAGCTGAGCCAGAAGTAGGCCCCAAGTGACACTTCCATGTTGCTCCTCGAACACACCCAGCTGAGGAAAGGTGGCGGACATGCTGAGACGATGGGCGTCACCCGCATAAATCCCCGCCAGCAAAGGAGCAGCGAAGCGTTCGGCCGCCTCTTTCCCAAAGCGTCGCGTCATGAATGCCGCTATCGACTCATCGCCCGAGTCTCCTCGGAGACGACCTGAGCCGCGCGCAAGGAACGCTTCGGCAAGCATGCGCAACTTGCCGGACAATGACAGAAACCGCGAGCGTAGCAGCGGAGCTAGGCGTGTGGGCACCCCCAATACGAGGCCGTCGGGGATCGCCTCGAGCTGCCCTTCCCGAGCCACGTAGACACGGCGCGCGCCGAGTCGCGCCCCGATCAACTCGCGTTCCAAACCGAGCTCCTTGCACAGCTCAAGCGCGGCGGGCTTCGTGCGCAGGAAGGAGTCCGGCCCGGCGTCGATCAAGAAGTCGCCATTTCGCTCAGTGCGAATGTTGCCGCCAAGCCGCGAGCCGCCTTCGAATAGCATGACGCGCGCGTTAGGCAGTGATTTACGGAGGTAGAAGGCGGCGGCCAGCCCGGTGATTCCACCGCCAATGACGGCAACGTTCGCTACTTTAGGCACCTTCGCAGCCCTGCAATGTACGTGCCCTCACAATTGGCCTGACTGCGCCGCACGCCGGTAGCGGCCCGCGCAAATTTCAAGAACGGTCGCGCAAACGTTGCGCCACCGATTGTCCGAGTAGCACCGCGAGGGAGCAAGAACCAAGTGCACGATGTTCATGGGGGCACACGAGGGCAAGCGCGAGCGGCTAGGAGCGTCGGCTTCTGAGCAGGGCCTCGATACTCGACACCATGTTTTCGAGCTCACTCGCTCGCTCGAGTATCGCGTCGACCATTGGGTAGAGGACGCGCTCCTCTTTCTGGTTGTGAGAACTCAACGAGTCAAGAAGGCTCTCTAGCAGGCGCGAAGCTTCCTGACCGCTTTTCAGCTGCAAAGCCAAGCTGATCATTGGCATGGTCCTCTGGATTGCAGCGTGCTCGCAGCGCATCACGTTAATCGGCCCCGCCGCTCCGCCCAACCGTTCAAGGCTTGCGAATAGAAGAGCCTCCTCCGCTTCGATGTGACTCCGCAGCAAGCCGCAGAATGATGCGAACACGCGCCCCGCATCCTCGAAGTCCCGCTCATTCAGCAACGCCTGGGTGTCGGCCAGCAACGCATCGATCGTCCGATGATCGATTGCCAGAAGCTCGCTCACGGTGCGCTGAGCCAAAATTGGGGGCAGGGCTGGCAGAGCGCTCGGCGTCTTCATCTGAGAGAGAGGGCGTAGCATTGCGCGGTTTGGCCAGGCATGACGCCTGTCATTTCGCACGACGCACGTCACGCGCTAAGCCTGCGCTCGCCAGCATTCGAGTGCGTGGCAAAACGAAACGATGCCGCTCCACAGCTTTCCCAGGTCAGCCACCGTTCGCGTCGCAGTCACCGGCGTCGGCTTGGTAACCGCCTTGGGCATGAACGCGGCGACCTCTTGGGAAGGCCTTGTTGCAGGCCGTTCAGGCCTCAGTCTAATCTCCGGCTACGACTCCACGGGCGAGAAGAGCGCCGTTAGCGGAGAGGTCAAACCCGAATGGGCGGTGGCACTCAGCGCGCGTTTGGCGCCAGATGTGCGGGGCCGCACTGCCCGTTTCGTGCATTTCGCATGCGCCGCCGCGTCCGAAGCGCTCGACAGCGCGGGGCGCCCCCAGCTCGCGGAACCCGATCTTTTCGGCGTTGTCGCTGGTGTCGGGCTCGGCGTGCCACACCCGTCGGAAGGCTATCGGGTCGGGCCAACCACCGTGATCAAGGTGCTTCCGAACGGGGCACCGGCTTGGATCTCCATCCTCGAGGGACTTCGCGGACCAAGCCTCGCCTGCAGCACGGCATGCGCGTCTGGCTCGCATGCCATCGGACTAGCGTTCGACCAGATTCGACTGGGTCGGGCTATTGGGATGGTTGCTGGGGGAGTGGATACCGTGATCACGCGCGACGTGATGCGAGCTTATGCCTGGATGCGCGCGCTGAACACAGCCCAAGGGGAGGAGCCGAGTACGATGTCGCGTCCATTCGACGCTACGCGACGCGGATTTGTGCTGGGCGAGGGTGCCGGGTTCATGGTGCTCGAGGAGATGACGCACGCGCGAGCACGTGGGGCGCGCATTCTAGCCGAAATGCGCGGCTGGGGCGCGTCGTCGGACGCACATAGCTTCATCGCAGTCTCACCCCGAGGAGAGGGTTTGCAGCGCGCCATCCAGCGGGCCTTGCTCGATGCCGCCCTGCCGCGTGAGCTGATCGACTACGTCGACGCGCACGGCACCAGCACCAAGATGAACGACCGAGAGGAGACACGCGCCCTACGCCAGGTGTTCGGCGCGCACTCGCAAAAACTCATGGTGAGCTCGCAAAAGTCCATGCTCGGGCACGCGATGGGCGCGGCCGGAGCGATCGAGGCAGTCGTCACCGTGCTCTCCGTGGCCCACCAGATCGTAACTCCAACAATCAACTTGCAGCACCACGATCCGGAATGCGACCTGGATTACGTCCCGAACGTGGCACGGAAGGCCACGATCCGTGCTGCGCTCAACGAGTCCGCCGGCTTCGGCGGACACAATTGCGCGATGATTTTTGCGCACCCCGAGGTCTCGTGAACGGTTCGCAGCTCATCGACTCAACTACTATAGTCCTCCACACGAGCACCCTGAACGAAGCGCTCGAACGGTCGGCACACGATGGCCTGATGTTTTGGGTCGCAACCAAGGACGCCGACGCGGAGGAGATCCCGTTGGCGCGTATTCTGGAGCGCGCCAATCGCGTTGCTGGTCAATTGATCACTCGAGGTTTCCAGCCCGGTGACCGAGCGGTGGTGATGTTACCTACCAGCGAGGGCTGGCTAGCTAGCTTTTTTGGCGTGTTGCTTGCTGGCGGCGCCGCGGTGCCTTTGGGGCCGAATCTTTCGTTCGGGGGCATGGATCGCTATGCCGAGACCGTTCAGGCCATCGTCCGCGCGGCGGACGCGCGGTTCCTTTTGGGCGATGGCGCGATCGAAGCACATCTCTCCGGACTTCGCGTCGGTGGTTCGCCGTTGCAGCACTTTCTCCGAGTCGACATCCCCGAGTCACTCGCGGGCAAGCGCTTCGATTTGCCTTCTGTGTCGCCCGAGGACATCGCCGTGATTCAGTACACGAGCGGCACGACCGGAGTCCCTAAGGGCGTCATGCTGTCGCATCGAGCGCTGCTATCCAACGCCCATATGATTGGTGAACGCGCGCAGATGGGTTCGAGCGACCTGGGTGTGAGCTGGTTGCCACTGTTCCACGACATGGGGCTGGTCGGCGCGCTCTTGACCGCTCTGTACTGGCGCTACCCGCTGCTTTTGATGCCGGTCGAGTCGTTCTTGCTCCAACCCCGGCGCTGGCTCCAATGGCTGAGCCGCAAACGCGCGACCTTATCCGTCGCGCCGAACTTCGCATACCAATTCGTCGTGGATCGCGTGTCCGAACGTCACCTCGCGGGACTCGATCTCAGTGCGTTGCGTTGCGCCTTCAATGGCGCTGAGTGCGTGCGCCCAGAGACGCTGCGCGGCTTCGCGGAACGGTTTGCCCCCTACGGGTTTTCTCCGAGCGCCTTCCAACCAGTCTACGGCATGGCGGAGAATTCCCTGGCCGCGACCTTCCCTCGGCTCGGGCAAACCTGGCACAGCGTGACCATGGAAGGGCGACTCAGCGTCTCGGTGGGGACGCCGCTCTCAGGAGTGAGCGTTGCAATTGTCGACGAGAGAGCGAGTCCGCTCGCCGCGGGCGCAACGGGTTCTATCCGGCTCCGCAGTCCGTCACTCATGCAGGGCTATTTCCGAAACGAGGCAGCCACCGCGCAAGTCTTGCAGAACGGCTGGCTCGACACTGGCGATACCGGTTTCATTCACGAGGGAGAGCTGTTCGTCACGGGGCGCAGCAAGGAGCTCATCATCAAGCGCGGACGCAACTACGGACCGGATGAAGTCGAAAGTGTGGCAATGGCTGTCGGCAGGGGGCGCGTCCTCCGGGCCGCCGCATTCGGCACACCTGACGGCGCGGATGGCACCGAACGTTTGGTTCTCGTTCTGGAGACTCACCCGGTCAGCGAGCACGAGAAAGAGCGGCTCACTCGCGAGATCGGTGGGGCTTTGGTGGCTGCGCTGGGGATAGGTCAAGACGTAACCGTGGTCGTGCCGCCCAAGACAATCGAACGCACCACCAGCGGCAAGGTCCGCCGCGTGACGTTAAGAGACCGCTTCTTGCAGGATTCACTGCCCAAACACGCGACGAACGTCGTTTCCGTGCCGACCTCGGTGGGCACGTGAAAGCACTCGTTTTGGGCGGCACCGGTTTCGTCGGAATGAATCTGGTGCGCGCGCTGGTGGCCAGTGGCCACGACGTGACAGCCACTCGACGATTCCACGGAAACACGCTGTTCGCACGGCGTTTGGGTGCACCGTTGGTTCATGTAGAGCTCGATGACGTTGACTCGCTCACCCGAGCGATGCTCGGCCGTGACGTCGTATTCAATTGCGCTGGGCACTACCCACGTTACTCGCTGGACAAGGAAGCTGAGCTAACCACGGCGCGCAGACGCACACAGAATACCATTTTGGCCGCGAGAAGAGCGGGCATACAACGCTACGTGCTGACAAGCTCGGTGGCTACGGTTGGTCCGCCCCGGGCCGGACAACCGCTTTCCGACGAACAGGACAGCGCCGAACCGCGCTCGCTCGAGTGCGTTTATCATTCGACGAAAGCGGCGATCGAAGAGGAAGTTCTCGCGGCTGGGCGGGCTGGGCTGGACGTGGTCGTCGTACTCCCGACGGCCATCTTCGGCGAGCTCGATGTGAAAGCCGGAACGGGCTTCCTGATTGTCGCCGTCGGAAATCGATCCCTGCCATTCATGATTGAGGGGCCCAGCAACGTCGTCGACGCCGAGGATCTCGCCCGCGGTCACATTCTTGCGGCCGAACGAGGCCGCTCTGGCGAGCGCTACATCGTCGGTGGGCACAATCTGCCAGTGACCGCGCTGTTGCGAGCTTTCGCTGAAATACTGGCGGTTCCTCTAGAGGCGAAACTCGTTCCGATGAACGTAGCCGCGTGGCGCGCGACCCTCGGCGAAGCGCGCGCGCGCGCTGTGGGGAACGGCGCACGTGCCCCCATGGCTCGCGAATTGATCGACGTCGTAAACTTCGGCCGCTATGTCCAAAACACCAAAGCAGAGGCGGAGCTCGGACTGCCTGAACCAACTCCGCTGCACTCGACACTGAAGAAAGCCTGCGACTGGTACGCGCGTCATCGCTACCTGCGACTCGCTCAAGGAACCGTGGATGCCCAGCATTTCAGCGACACAAATCCGGACAGACATCGAAGCCATCATTCGCCGCATTCGACCTGACCTGCGCGGCGAGATTCGCGAGGCGAACCGGCTGCGTGACGACCTAGGATTGGACTCGCTACACTCGATGGAGCTGTTGTCCGAAATCTCGGAGCAATATCGCGTCGAGGTGGACCCTGAAAATCTCCAGGACGTGCGCACGGTCGGCGACGTTGCTTCGTTCCTGTCCGCGCTCCTCGAGCAGCGTTAAGCGCCATTTTCACATGTCACAAGATCCGTTTTCCATGGCGCTGTCGAACCGACGTAGGCGGCAGACTCCCCTCGCCTCGGACCTGTGCGCTGAGAAGGAACTGCTGCCCACCATCATCAACGAAGTCCGGACATTTTGCGGTACCCATGTCGACGGCACACGAATCGACTCCGAGCGAGCGCTCGGCGCCGACCTCCTGAGCGGCGTGGGAGAGCGCGGCTGGTTCGGGCTCACGGTACCGACTCGCTTTGGCGGTTCGGGGCTCTCACTGAGCGGCGCGACGCGCATCATCTCCGAACTTGCGGCGTCCAATGGCTCACTCGGCACCTGCGTTGGCCTTCACTCCGGGCTTGCGATGCATGCCCTCATCCATATTGGAACTCCAGCAGCGCAGGAGCGGTTCTTGCCGGAACTTGCGCTGGGCAAGCGTATTGCGGCCTTCGCCGCCACCGAGCCAAACGCGGGTTCGGACATCTCGGCCGTTCGCACTAGGCTCAGCGAGATAAACGGGAAGCTGCGGCTCGATGGCTCCAAGTGCTACGTGACCAACGGCGGGATCTGTGGCGCCCTCACCGTCCTTTCGCAAAGCCCCGGCCTTGGCGGCGCGCGCGCCGGGCACACCCTCGTCTTGGTGGACCCGCGAACGCCGGGTGTCACGGTCTGTCGCGAGGAGAACAAGTTAGGGTTGAAGGGCTCATCCACCGTCTCGATTGTCTTCGAAGGCGTCGAGATCCCGTACGACCAGGTCCTGGGTGAGCTCTCCAAGGGACTGGATTACGCTCACCAAGCTCTGTCTTGGGGGCGCACGTTCATGGCCGCGGGCTGCATCGGCAGTGCGCGAGCGGCGGTCCTAGACGTGGTGGAGCACACCCGTCAGCGTCAGCAGTTTGGACGCGCGCTGATCGCCTTCCCGCTCGTCCGCGAATCGATCGCGCGGGCACGCGCCGAGGTGTACGCAATGGAAAGCACGCTCCGTCTAGTTTGCATGCTCGCGGACAGCGGACACGATGAGCCGTTGGTCGCCTCGACCATGCTCAAAGTTCTGGCTTCCGAGGGGGCTTGGGGCGTCGTCGATCGCGCGCTACAACTAATGGGCGGCACTGGCTATATGGAGGACGCTTGCATGGCACGTCGCCTGCGCGACGTTCGCGTCACGCGGATCTTTGAAGGGGCGAATGACGTGCTGCGAGTGAGCCTGGCAGCGTCAGCGCTCGCCTGGCCGGTCGCGCAATTCGACGAGCTCTGCAGGGACGCAGAACGGAGCGCCGAGGCGCGAGCCTGGCAGCACACCTGCACGCATCTGGCCTCCACAATCAGCGCTCTAAAAAAGCTCTGGGGCGTCCGCCTATTCGAGCAGCAAATCATCGCCGCCGATCTTGCTGACGGAATGATTTTCACATTCAGTGCACTAGCCGTCCTGGAGCGTATGCGGGCAGAAGCCGACGGCGACCTAGCTGTGGCGCGGCTCGCGCTGGCTATCCAGCTCGAACGAGCCAACGCGAACCTGACGCGAGCCAGTACGGCCCGTGAAACGTCGTTCACCGAGCTGCTCGCCGCCGTGGCCGGCTGAAATGAAGAGCGAAACAGGCCTCATAAAGGCCGCCAATTCAAGTCACAGATTCCGGCGAGTCCAAGTTTGGTCCTCGTCCCGGAGGTCTCATTACTCGATACTTTCAAGATCAAACACGCGGAACGACGCTTGCCTAGGCCCTCCAATACCTTCGAAAGAGACGGCAATGGAAGACAAGTTGAACAGAACTGTGCTCGCGCAGAATGCGTTGCAAAAATGCGCAAACGCAAGATCTGCACCCAGGTGCAAATACTTCGCCGCACGCAGTGTGCACGCCCGTCAGCGGATGCTTTGCGTCGATGAAGTCTCGAGTGTTAAGGTCCGGCCATGACAGCGATTGCAAACTCGGAAACCGAGAGCGCACCGGCTCGTAGTCTGAAGGGCACCGGCATCGCCCGGGCGTGTTGCGCGCTGGTAGCCCTGCTGATGGTGGCAGCGATTATTTATGGTGGCGTGTTGGTGCTCGAGAACTACGGGCAGATTGCCGTTTGAACCGGAGGCGGCATGACCAAACGACAAACGCGCTTCTTCTTTCTTGGGTCGACCCTACTCTTCACCCTAATTTTCATAGGACTCACGCTCGACAGCCACCGGCAATTCGCAGCACTCACTCACGCCGATCAGCTCACCGCGGAGGTGATCGCGGGGAAACGAGTGTGGCACGACAAGAACTGCACCAATTGCCACACACTGCTTGGTGAAGGCGCATATTACGCGCCAGATCTGACCCAAATTGCCCAGCAACGCGGCGCTGCCTATTTGCACCAATTCCTGAAGAACCCGGCTACGTTCTACTCAGAGGAGAAGGACCGTCGACTGATGCCGAATCTGAATCTGGATGACATTCAGATTCAGCAGCTCATCGCCTTTCTGACTTGGGTCAGTCACATCGACACCGACGGTTGGCCACCACGCCCACTGCTCGTCAGCGGTGCGCTTCCAGGCTCGAGCCCGGTCAAGACGGACCAAACCGCCGTCTCCTCGGATCCGGTTGCGCTCGGGGAAGCCCTCTTCAGGAGCTCACCGCCGGCTTGTTCGGCGTGTCACTCGGCCGCACTAGGGGTTCAGCTGGTTGGCCCTTCGCTTGCTGGTATTGCCAATCGGGCACAGCAGATCGTGCAGGGTCCCGAGTATCACGGTAAGGCGACAACTGCCGATGCCTACGTCCGGGAGAGCATCTTGGAACCGAGTGCGTTCGTGGTGGCCGGCCCGACATTTTCGGCTGGGGGCCATTCATTCATGCCCGACAATTTCGCGCGCACGCTCAAGCCGGCCGAAGTCGACCAGCTCGTCGCCTACCTGATGACGCTCAAGTAAAGGGATTTTCATGCGCTTTCGAAGCCAACGCGTCGCCTACTACTATTTCGTGGTCGCCCTCCTGCTATATGGTTTGCAGATTGCGGTCGGCCTCTTGTCAGCGGCCAAATACTTGGGGCCAGACCCGCTGCTCCACATCTTGCCATTCGATCGAGCAAAGGAAATTCACACCAATCTGTTGATCGTGTGGGTGCTCACCGGCTTCATGGGCGCCGCCTACTATGTGGTTCCTGAGGAATCCCGAACCGAAATCTACAGCGAGAAGCTGGCCTACGCGCAGCTCATCGCCTGGACTGGAATGGGGCTCGTGACGGTGACCGGCTACGTGTTCGGTTGGACCGCGGGCAACAAGCTGCTCGAGCAGCCGGCGCCGATGAAGCTCGTCATCGTGGTCGTCATGCTCGCGTTCCTGTTCAACATCGTGATGACGATTTGGAAAGCGGGTCGCTGGACCACTACCGAGGGCGTGCTCGTGGCGGGCTTGGCGCTCTCGGCCGTGCTCTATCTGCCCGCGCTGCTCGACTTCGACAACTACACCGTTGCGATCTACTATCGATGGTGGACGGTGCATCTGTGGGTCGAAGGGGTGTGGGAGTTGATTCAAGGAGGCCTTTTGGCGTTCCTGCTGATTCGCCTTTCCGGCGTCGATCGCGAAGTCATGGAAAAGTGGCTATACGTCATCGTCGGACTGACGTTCATCGCCGGGATCCTGGGTACGGCCCACCACTACTACTGGATCGGTGTCCCCCACTACTGGGCCATGTTCGGTGGATTCTTCAGCGCGCTCGAGCCACTCAGCTTCTTCGGCATGGCCGTGTACGCCTACTCGGCACTGCGCCGTTCCGGACTTTCGCATCCCAATCGGCTGGCACTGCATTGGACCATCGGCAGCGCCGTGTACTCTGCCATCGGCGCCGGCATTCTCGGGCTTGCTCACACCTGGCCGGCCGTCAACAAGTGGACCCATGGCACCTTGATCACCGCCATGCACGGGCACATGGCCTTTTTCGGCGCGTACGTGATGATCGTGCTAGCGATGATCACCTTCGCCATGCCCGGCCTCACCGGAAGAGACGAGGAGAAGTCGAGCGCCCTCGGCATGTGGGCGTTTTGGCTGCAGGTGATCGGCATGCTCGGAATGACCATGGCCTTTGCGGCGGCCGGCATCGTGCAAACCTATCTCGAACACATCCTGGGCATGGGCTATCTCGATACCCAACACAAGCTCGCGGTGCACTTCATCATGTTGATAGCGACTGGCAGCCTGTTTGCGCTGGGCGTGCTCTTCTTCCTGATCGATTTCTTCTTCATCATGGTTCGAGCACCACGCAAGGCCGGCAGCGCCGGAGCACGAACATCGGTGGCACCGCTCTCACCTCAAGGCGCGGAAGGCGGCGAATGACCGTCGCCGCGCTGCCGCGCATCCATCTTCGCGCAAGCTCGGATGGGCTCAGCCATCCTGCGGCAGAATCGCCCTTCTACTTGGCCGCGGGTGACGAGGTCCGCATCTTCGAAGCCTGCCAAGCGCAGGGGCTCGCCGTCATGCTGAAGGGCCCAACCGGATGCGGCAAGACGCGCTTCGTCGAGCACATGGCGTGGCGCCTGGGCCGCCCACTCGTCACGGTCGCATGCCATGACGATCTCTCCGCGAGCGATCTACTGGGCCGTTATGTGGTGCGTGGCGGGGAGACGGAGTGGCGTGACGGCCCGCTCACGCGCGCCGTGCGTAGCGGTGCGATTTGCTACCTCGACGAGGTCGTTGAGGCTCGCCAGGATACCATCGTCGTAATCCATCCCCTGGCCGACGATCGCCGCTTGCTCGCCCTGGACAAGACAGGAGAGCTGCTCGAAGCAGCACCTGGATTTCAGCTCGTAATTTCCTACAATCCCGGCTACCAACACGTCCTCAAGGACCTCAAACCGAGCACTCGTCAGCGGTTCGTCGCCATCGATTTCGACTTCCCCCCCGCCGAACGCGAGGCTGAAATCGTAGCGCACGAGAGTGGCGTCGATCGGCCCACTGCGGAGCTGCTCGTGAAGCTCGGCCGCCGGGTGCGCAATCTCAGGGACCGTGGCTTGGCCGAAGTGCCGAGCACGCGCCTGCTCGTGGCAACGGCACGCTTGGTGTCGACCGGGGTCTCGCTTCGAGATGCTTGCCGAACAGCCTTTGTCGCACCGCTCTCGGACGATCCAACGCTGTTGGCGAGCATTGGTGATCTGCTCGAAGCGACGATCTAGTGGCTGAGGCGGAGGAACTGGTCGCCGAGGGAGCCTTGCTGGCGACTCGCTTCGCCCAAGAACTCTGGCGACGCCAAGCTGGACCGTCGCATGTCGCACTGCTGCGCGACGTGCGCGAACGACTCGAGTGCTTCGTCGTCGGGCTCCGCGGAGCGTGCCCAGTGCTCGCAGTAGCGAATCCTCCGGCACAGCGTTCGCTATTCGGTCGCCTGGCCCTGCGCATCCCGAGACACTTGCATGTCACGGCTCCCTTGCCAGGAACCGATGGGCGGCGCGTCCTCTTGCCACGTCAGATCCCCCAAGATGCCTCCGATCCGAGCGGGGTTCGCCGATATCGATTGTTTGCCCTCACGCAATTGGCGCGCCTCGAGCGAGAGGCACCCGTGCAAGCGCCTCGAGATCCGCTGGAGCGAGCGCTCTTCGATGCAATGGATGGCTCGATCGTCCTCAGTGCCCTCGCCGCCGAGTTGCCGTGTCTGCGGTCGGACATCGCGAGCAGCGTTGAAAGGAGCATCGCCGCGCGCCCCGCGCCCAAGGCGCTGAGCGAATTGGAACGTGCGGTCGAAGGCGTGGTGCAAGACAGGCTCAGGGCGTTACTATTGCCTCCGCTTCAGCGACTGGTCGACGTTGACCGTGCGCTCGAGGAATGGGCACGCGACACGGCGGCAACCCTTAAATCGACGTTCGCAGGGCGGTATCGCGGTTTGCCGGGTGTTGAATGCTGGGGGGAGCTCGTCCTGGATCAACGGCAGGCCGCCGAGCTCCTTTCCGCAGCCGGCTCGGAGGAAAAGTCGGCACCGAACGTGGCGCAACTCTCGCGCAGTCCGAGACCGCGCAACGCGCCTTCGGACGAGGATGACCGCCGACCGGGGATGTTCATCATCAAACCGGATGCCTCGCAGCAGAGCGTCGAAGATCCGCTCGGCTTGGTGCGCCCGCTCGACCAAGGACAGGTCGACTCCGCGGAGCTTTCCGATGCCCTCTCCGAGCTCTCGGAGGCGCGCATGGTTCGATCCCCGGGCGTGGTTCGCGAGATACTCCTGTCTGAAGACTCGGCGATGGCCCGGGTGACTCACGCCTCGCCGGTTTCCGTGAACGGGCAGCGTTTTGCTTATCCCGAGTGGGACTACAAGAGCGCCGCGTATCGCCACGACTTCGTCGCAGTGCGAGAGCTCGACGCACCGGCCGGAGAGCCTACTTGGGCGGGCGGCGTCCTTCGCCGTCATGCTCGATTGGTCGATACTGTGTGCGCCAGTTTTGCGCATCTCCGCCCAAGTCGCTCCCGACTCCGCCGCCAGACCGATGGCTCCGAGATCGACATCGATGCCTGCGTTACGGCGTTTGCAGATCGGCGCGCCGGCTCTTTCACTGATGACGGGCTGTACGAAGACGTTCGCCCGCGGCGTCGGGACCTAGCCATCTTGGTCCTGGTCGACTCCAGCGCATCGACGGACGCTTCCATCCGTGGACGCGAGCGCATCATCGACGTCGAGAAGGAAGCCTTGCTCCTGGTCTGTAAGGCAATGGAGCAGCTCGGCGACCGCTACGCCGCTTATGGCTTCTCCGGCGAATCGGCCAAGAACGTCAGGGTCCTGCCGCTCAAGCGCTTCGACGAGCCATGCGACGCACGCGTCGAAGCTCGGATTGCGGGGCTCGAGCCAGACCGCTACACGCGCCTCGGAGCCGCGCTCCGTCATGCCACTCTCCTTTTAGCGAGAGAACAGGCCCGCCATCGGCTCCTGCTACTCGTTTCCGACGGCAAGCCGAATGACTCGGACGAGTACGAGGGCCGTTACGGAGTCGAGGACACCCGTCAGGCGATCGTCGAAGCGCGCTTACAAAACCTACAGCCCTTTTGTCTCACGGTCGATCGCGAGGCACCCAGCTATGCTCGCCACGTCTTCGGACCCACGGGCTACACTGTGCTCCGCGAGGCTCAATTCCTACCGCGTGTTCTGCTCGAGGTATTGCGTGGTCTCGTGACTCGCTAGAGCATGGACGCGAGCCGCGCCAGCAGCTCGAACTCACCCACGATACCCGCTACCTCGCCGTTCGGCGATGTGAGAACCAGAGCGTCCAACCCACTCTCCCACACCAACGCCATGGCTTGCGACAGGCTCGCGCTCGTGGGGAGAGTGTGGGGCACCCGGCGCATCGCGTAGGCGACAGTCAGCGCTTGCTGTGGCGCAGCCCGATTCAGAGCCCGGACAATGTCCGAATGCGAGAGTACCCCAATTGGGCGGCGTGCCTCGTCAACGACCGGTGCCTGTCGCAACGCGCGCTGCCGAAACAGCGTAGCCACTTCATTGAGCCCGAGATTCGGCGTCAGACAAAGGCAGCCGGGCGCGAGCAAGAGGGCCAGCGTGGACGATTCCGGCGCGTCTTCCGCTGGCTGCCTGACGATCAACCGCAGCTTGGGCGCGGGTTCTGGTACTCGCGTGAACTTGCATTCGATAGTAGCGGGCGCTTTGCCTCGGCGAAACCGCAGCCGCACTCCGTCCGAACACGCCGCGCAGGCGTCCAAGCCCACCCGACCGCGTCTCGGACAGTCGACCAGGAAAGCGAACCAGGAGGCGCCCCCGTGCGCCGGCACCGCCGTGACCGGTAGGTACCGCCGGTCCCGCTTTCGACCGGCGCCGTCCCAATCCACTGCGGATGCGACCGGCATTTCACTCGACGGCATCACACCCGGCTCGCAAGGATCGTTCCTCCGCCCTCGGCATCATGTATTGGGCAACTCGGGGTCTGCGCATCGGACTCGCTCATCTCAAAAGCTGCTGTGCGTGGCGGTCAGATCAGTCCCTAGGCTGTATAGGCCGCGCTCCTCGATGACGCTGTGCATGCCCAGTGTCCGTGCGAGATCCTGAATCAGTAGCGGGTCGAGGCGCTCAGAGCCCTCCAAAATCACCCGAATGGCCGTGATGACTCGCCGAACTTCGGCGTGCGTTGGCGGCGCCTCCGTTTCAGCCGCCTGCTCCAGGAACCGCCCCTGCACGCCGTGGAGAATCGCCTCCATCGCTGGGCAGACCTCGAAAACCTGTTCTTCTGCGATTGCCATGGCGCAGCCTACCTCTGCAGTTCAGCTCGTGGCATGACGAGTATCATACGCGAACGGGCGTCCCTTTCGTCTGCCAGGGCGCAGTATCCAAGCGGGCTGGCGGGATGTCACTTCGCACTGTCTGGGAGTTCGCGAGCATGGCCGACGTCATGAAGATGGACTTTTCAGACGTCGACGTGCGAGGTGACAGCGTACAAATGCTCTACTTTCGAGCGACGGCATCCACGGCAACTTTCAGGGCGTCGTCCACGCGGCTTCCAAGGCCGTCGCTCCGCGCGCGGACGAAACCATTGCGATCGAGCACGGTGATCACCGAGGAGTGATTGAATCCCCCATCCGGGAGGCGCTTGTACTTGAGGCCCAAGACGGCGGCCAGTTCGCGGACTTTGTCGTCCGAAGTTCGCGCCAGAATCCAGCGTTCGGTGTCCGCATGGCGTTCTTGGGCGAGCACTTTGAGCTTCGCAGGGGTGTCGCGCTCGGGATCGAAGCTGACGAGAACCACACGAACGTCAGCGCGCTCCAGATCGGAGAGCGAGCGCTCGAGTTGCTGAATGTGTGAGATCAAAGTCGGACAGGCATATGGGCAACTCGAGTAGAACATGCTGATCACGACCGGATGGCCGCGAAAGGCGTCGAGCTCACGAGCACGTCCGTCTTGGTCCGTGAGTGGGACAGCCAGATCATAAACGGAGGCAAGCGTGCTAGGCTGCACGGAGCTCAAGACTTGGTGAGCAGACGCGCCAGGTGCGCTCGAGTCATCGTCCCCTGTCGGCGTGCGGCGGTGGCAGCCGGACGCACAGACCACCCCCAAGAGCAATGCCCCACCTCGGATTGCCAGGCGCTCGAGCGGGTTCACTGGCCCACCGCTGCCTTCGAGTCCCGCGCGCAACGGAAGCCCAGGCTTCTCGCGGTGTAGTTGGCCGCGAGCGAGCTACGAAAAGCGGAGCGCATGAAGCCCGCGTAGTCGCGGCTGTCGGTCAGCCCGAGCGCGCCCGCCCCACAGAACGTTTGGGTGTCGGCGCCCTTCGTGCCTCTGCTGTCGGAAGTCACTAGGGTACTGTTGAAGTCCAGCACCCATTCCCACACCAGCCCGTGCAGGTCTCGCACTCCGAAGTAGTTTGCCTTCGACTGCCCGATGCGAGGCAATACATCCGGTGACGGATGCGCGTACCAGCCGAGGATCGTCTCGGTCCAGCCGGGTTGGCTGGTGGCGTCTGCCTGCGTCTCGCTGGCGCTGGCTGCGTACTCCCACTCGACTTCGGTTGGCAGGCGCGCCCCTCGTGCGGCGCAATATGCCTTGGCCGTGAACCAGCTCACGTTGGTGACCGGCTGGCTCGGCTCGGCACGCGGGCCGAGCTCGGTTGGCCCCTTCCAGCGAGCCAGATAGTCTTCGTCGCCGAATAGGGGGGAGATGCGGTCACGACGGAAATTGAAGAAAAGGTTCACGAAACGCAGGTATTGGGCGTTCGTGACGGGATCCCTATCCAAGTAGAACGCCTCCACGCGAGACGGGCTGCCACTGCCAGCGTAGATCGGACGAAGGCTCCCGCCTGGGATGGCGACCATGCGCCCCGGAGTAGTCGACGGTGTCACGATACCGCGCACCACTGCGCTCAGGTATCCCGGTCGTTCGTGCTCCAGAAGGAGCACGAGGGTCAACGTTGCCGTACCTAGGTCGAACATGCGCGCCTCAACCCTGCTTTCCGTTTCAGAGTGCCGCACCGGGTGGCCGCTTGGTCGCCGCACGCTTGGACTGCACCTCTTCCGTCGTAACGCGGCCGCCAGCGTTGCCCCAGCTGTTGAGCACGTACGTGATGATGTTGGCAATCGCGTCGTCGGGGAGCTGGCTTTGAGGTGGCATCACCCCGTTGTAGGCTGTGCCATTGACCGTCAGCGGGCCGCTGAGACCATTCAAGGCGATCTCGATCGCACGCTTCGGTTCCTTCGCGAGCAAGTCGGAGCCGGCCAATGGCGGGAAAACGCCGGCCAAACCAGCTCCCGTCTGCTGATGACAGGGTGAGCACGTGCCTTCGAATAGGGTCTTGCCGGCTGCGACCTGCGCGTCGAGCGTCAACGCTCCGGCGGCGGCCTGCTGAGCCGCCGATGCGACGGCACCGGTCGGCGCCGCGAGATCGGAGATATACACCGAGTCGACCTCCTTGCCGGAGTATAGGGCCTTGGCTTCTGGCCCCTCGACCTTCAGCATCGCGAGGGCGCCCTTGTTGAAGGTCCTGAAGATCGAGTGGTCGACGAGCAGGTAGGTGCCAGGTACCTCTAGGTGAAACTCGACCCACGCTGCGCCACCTGCGGGAATGAGCGTGGTCTGCACGTTCTCCTGCAGGTGCGAGCCGCCTTCGGGATAGACCTTGTCGAAGATTTCGCCAATCACGTGAAAGCTGCTCACGAGGTTAGGTCCACCATTGCCGATGAACAGGCGTACGGTTTCGCCCACCTTGGCCTTCAGCGCTTTCTCGCCCGTCAGTGCGCCCTCGGCGCCGTTGAACAGTACGTATGTGGGCTTTTCGTCGATTGCTTTCTGCATGTCGAACGGCTGCACGCCCTTCTCGCGGTACTTGCCGACCGTGTAAAAGTCGCCCTGCATGACGTAGTACTCGTGGTCCACCTTGGGCAACCCTTCGGGCGGCTCGACCAAGATCATGCCGTACATGCCATTCGCGATGTGCATACCAACCGGGGCGGTAGCGCAATGATAGATGAACAGCCCGCGATTCAGTGCCTTGAAGGTGAATTGAGATTCATGGCCGGGCGCCGTGAACGAGCTGGCCGCTCCACCACCCGGCCCCGTCACCGCATGAAGGTCGATGTTGTGCGGCATCTTGTTGTTCGCGTGATTGCGCAAGTGAAATTCCACGGTGTCGCCCTGCCGAACCCGGATGAACTTGCCTGGCACCGAGCCACCGAATGTCCAAAAGGTGTAACTCACACCCTCCGAGATTTGCGTCTCGAGTTCTCGGACCTCAACCTCAACGATCACCTTCGCTGGCGTCTTCCGTGTGATCGGAGCGGGAACGGCCGGAGCATCGCCGAGCTCTGCATGAATTGGCGCACCTTGTGGTTCGCCGAAGTCTCCCTTCGCCGAACCTCCCGTGTCGGACGCCACGGACGACGAGCTCGGCTGGGCGTCGCGAATCGCCGGCGCGGGCGAATTGCAAGCGGCAAGAGCCGCTGACACAGCCACGATGACAGCGCATTGACTCTTACAGAATCGGGATTTCACTTTCTATGTTTCCTTTCGCGAACCGTCCAGCGTGCGTCTTGACTATCTAAAAGGCAGTGTTCATGCCGGGCCGAACTCATTGCCAGACCCTTCGGTTGTCAGCGCCTTCGTGAGTTCAGACATTTTTTGATGCCGTTCGCAGCTCGCCGACGCAAACGGCGCGTTGCTCGACGAAAGAATTGCGTCTGCGTGGGGATCGCTCGCGCACCAGCGGGGTTCATCGCCTATCGATGTGCTCAATCACGCGCGCTCTCCGCGGCATCGTGAGCTCGCCTGCGCGGAAGCGCTCGCCAGTCGCGTCGAGTGCATTGCACGAAGGATACACGTTCTTCGGAAGCGACGCTCGAGCACGATGGCTCCGCGGGGTGCCGGTTTGCTCGTCGCATGACGCCTGTCATGCGACGACTCGCGACACCTTGGTCGCGAGCACATCGCGTGGCACCTTGCCTCGTGCATTGATGCGAACCGCTTCCAGCTTGCTCCCGCTGACAGCGGGACCGGGGCACGAGGCACAAAGCTCCGACCGGGTCGAACAAACCGACCGTCAGCAAGCCCGTGAGGTGGCGACGATTCGATGCGTGTGCTCGTAGCGGATCCCGTCGGTCATTGCGGGCACGAACGATCCGTAACAGGTGGACCAATCCGGACAGGCAAGACTCGAACCCGTCGAGTGCACGAGACCGCCGAGCAGACGGCCGTCATGGTCGGCCTCGCTGCGGCGCGAACCTCCGGGGGGAGAACAGAGCGTCGCGTGGTCGCGCTCGATCGAGAAGCGTGCGCGCGAGCACCTCTCCTGCAGCGAGTCCCGCCGACATACCGAATCCGCCGAGGCCGGCGAGCCAGTAGAGCCCGCGCACCTTGGCATCCTCTCCGATGACAGGCAGCCCATCGGGCGCGAGCGTGCGAAAGCACGCCCAAAGGCGTCGCACACCCGCGCCCGCGATCCGGGGCGCGACTCGGAGCGCTTTGTCGTAGAGAACCTCCAACGCGCGCGGGTCGGTCGCGTAGCTCAGTGCGTCCACTTCCTCCGCATCGCCCGGACTCGCGAGAATGGCCGCGGATTCGGCCCGAAAGTAGAGCTCGCGCTCAATGTCCCAAAGGATCGGCATCGAAGGCGGAGCGACATCGTCCAGCAGCGCCAAATGCCGCCGAAAAGGCGTCAACGGCAACCGAGTGCCTGCGGTCGCTGAGAGTTCGTTCGACCACGCTCCGCTCGCGACGACAACAGCGTCATAGACCTGCATTTCACCGTTCGAGAGCGCAACACTAGTCACGCGCCCGTTTGTTTGCTCGACGCGAACTACCCGGCTGCACACGCGCAGGACTCCGCCCAGGGCACGCAGCGCGCAGCTCAGTTGCATCGCGATGGCGTGGGTGTTCAGCACGCCGGCGCCTGGAATCTCGAGTGCATACTTCACCGCGCCACCTTTCAGGAGCGGTGCGCGCCAGAGTAGTTGCTCGCTTTCTAGCACCGACACCTCGACAGCCAGTGACTCGGCCGTGGCGAGCAACGGCTCAAGAGTGCACGCTTGTTCCGCAAGCAATAGTAGTGGCGTCGCATAAAGCCACCGCGAACGCATGCCCATCAGCTCGTCGAGCAGCTCGCGGCTACGCGCCACGAGTGAGCTTACGGCACCGTCAATGTCGAGGGGGCGAAAAATGGCGGCGTTCCTCCCCGAGCTGTGCGTGAAGACCGCGGGTTCACGCTCATAGACGACGACGGTCCGCACACCTGCGCGCATGAGCTGGTAGCTGGCGGCCAATCCCGCTATTCCTCCGCCGACGACGGCGACTCGTCCAATCATGACGTCAGCGCGGCAATGCTTCGCCGGTTATGGCGCGCTCGAGGGAAGCTGCAGCTCCAAGTCCGACCACCCGATCAGCCGCGAGACGGAACTCGTCGGGCCGCGTCGAATCCAGTTGGTCATAGCGCGCGAGTACCCGAGCAAGCGACTCAGTCGACAAGCAGCTCTGAAGCGCGGGGAAGATCGCTTCATCTTCGGTCGCCATGTGGTTCCACATCAGGGTTGTGTAGTGGACCGCTGCGCCGAGCATTTCATTCAGGTGCGCCTCTTGATACTGAGCGCTACCGTTCACCCATTGCTTGATCATCTGGGTCAGCTCCCGCCCCATCTCGTGCTGACTGGTCATGCAAGCGAGCGAGCCGCTACGACTATAGCCAACGGCCCAAACCTCCTCGAACAGCGCGCCTTCTTCCTTCGCGTGGTGGCTACCGTCCGCAAAGCGCTCGATGAACTCTACAGCTGCGGCGAAGAACCGACGGTAGGGCGGAGCTCCCGCGTGAACGCGAAACGTGATCTCGCTAATAGCGACCAGCGCGCGTTCGATTTGGCGATGCTCATAATTCAGTCGCGCGATGGGATCGGGCACAACTTCTGCACGGGACATGGCTGTGCTCTAGCAATCGGCGTGACACGCGCGCATGACATGCGTCATGCGCGCGTGTCTGCTTCGAGCGGTTCGAATGACGAATGTCATTTCACGAAACGCTCTGTGCTTGCAAGCACAGAGCAAGACGATGACGACACTGCTTCACAATGATCTCTCCTGCATACATTTTCGAGTTGCCCGTTTCGGTCGTGCTGCGCGGAGCTATGAATCAACAGCGCACATCCAGCGCTGTCTGGCCGCACGCTTGGCGTCGCGCTGCGACGTGAGCACACCGCGGGCGATCCTGGAACTCGGTTGCGGCACAGGACTTCTGACCCGACGACTGCGCGAGCGCTTTCCCGATTCGTTGCTGGTTGCATCGGACGCGGCGCCAGAGATGTTGGAACGGGCGTGCCTTGCCGTGACCGACGAGAAAGCAAGATTTGTCGTTCAAGACGCCAGCGGCACCGGCTCCGTCCACCCCACGATCGCCTTCCATGCGCCCTACGATCTCGTGGTCTCAGGGGCGCTGGTACAGTGGTTGCCCGACCTCACTTTGCACCTACGCTTCGTTGAAGCGCTGATGGCTTCCCGGGGCACCTATGTGCTTTCCACGTTCACTCAAGAGAATTTTCCTGAGCTCCGCGCGTTGTTGACGGCGCGATCGCCTTCTCACCCGGCACTGCCGGGAGTCGACCCGATTGTCCTCGATGCGCTCGCTCGCAAGGACGGGTGGAGCTTGAAAATGCTCGCCGAATCCGAGGACCAAGAGGAGCTCCCTTCGCCTCGCGCTGTGTTGGAACACCTGAGAGCGATGGGCGTATCGCAAGATCCACGTCACGCCGGCCGTCTCACGCGCGCAACGCTCAATTGGCTACTCCGCTCCTATTCCAATCGTTTCTCGACGCCCGGCGGCGTCTCGCTGACCTGGCGCTCGTGCATCGCGGCGCTCGAGAAAATCAGGAGCGTGGGAGCCGAGGCGACCTCGTGCGGATGACTGCGCGAACCGTGGAGTGCCGAGTAGCACCAAGGCGCCACCGTTTCTTGCGAAGCCCGGGTCCGACGGATCCTGTCGCTTACGGCTCACCGGCCGCGCCGACCGAGTCGCGCTTTGCACCTTCAGTTTGGCTTGGCGTCAAACCGCCGACGGCCTTGGACGCTGGCATTCGCGGGCATGGTTCTGCGAATGGCGGGGACGATGCGACGGCGGCAACCACGCTGATGAAGGTGTGGCGCCAGGATCGTGTGACGCGCTCACGCGCAAACCGCGCGTGGTCTGACGCAAAAGCTGCGCGCTGCGCGCCGCTCGCACTAACGATCGCGCCCCAAGCCGAAGCGTTCGGATGGTTCGAGCGGCTACTCCTCGGGGGCACAAGGATTGCATCGTGCTCATCGTGCTTTTCAGTTGATGACGCGCATCCTGGCTAAAAGTCCGACACAGAGCTCGTTCCCGCGCTGGCTGCCCAGCGAGCACGGGTTCTGGGTCATGTTAGGTGCCGCGCTCGCCAGTGCTCTCGTTCGCGCTCACGGACACCGTCTCGGTTTGCTCGTCGCCATCTTCGTTGCCCTCGCGGCCATTTGCGGCGCGGGCCTGAGTCATCGACTGATTCGCAAGAGTAGCGCCGGCCAGCTGATTGCGGCGGGCCTTCTGGCGCTGACGAGTGTGCCTGTCGAATTCGCGGCAGGGCTGTCCTTGCCGAGCATTGCCTCGGCGACGCTTTCGCGCACGGTGGTGTTCGTAGCGAGTGCGCTCGTCGTACGAGCGGCGTTTGCCCGCTCTGCGCGGGGCGGACAGCGTCGAACCCTGGTGCTCTCCGGCGCGTCGTTGGTCATCCCCGCGCTGAGTGCCACGTTGCTCTTCGCATTGGGCCGGGTCGTGGAAGCCGGAACGTGCGTGATCGCCGGCGGGACCTGTGCGGTCTTCGCCTGGAGTCGCCCAAGTGTGAAGCAACTCAAGCCACTGGGACTCGCGCTTGGCGGTCTTTCGCTCGTGACGGCCATTACCCTCGCGCTCTGAGCACTCCCTGAAAAGAACATGACCGCCCATTCCTTGCTCTCTACGAAAGCAACTCGAGCCGACCCGGCGCTGCCTCTACTGGAGAAGGGATTCCGTCCATTCTTCTTGCTGGGCGCCGGATTCGCCACCCTTGCGGTGCCGCTCTGGCTACTGGCCTTGCGCGGAGGCCTGCAGCCGGGCGGTCCCTTCGGCGCGATGCAGTGGCACGCTCACGAAATGCTGTTCGGCTTTTCGAGCGCGATTATCGCCGGATTTTTGCTCACGGCAGTCAGCAACTGGACGGGGCGGGAAACCGCGACGGGGTGGCGATTGGCCGCACTGGCAGTGCTCTGGGTTTCAGGACGGGCAGCGATGTTCTTTGCGGAACAGCTGCCGCGATATGCGCCAGCGCTCCTGGATCTGGCGTTCCTACCTGCGCTGGCCGTGGTCTGCGCGTTGCCACTGCTGAGTGCGCGCAGCCAGCGTAATTATGGCTTCGTCGGCCTACTCTTGGGGCTCGCGATCGCAAACGGGGTCGCCCACATCGCCGCCTTGTTCGGCGAGCTCGCTGTCGTACGGACTGCGCACCATCTCGCGCTCGATCTGATCGTGCTCATGATGGTGCTCGTGACCGGACGCATCGTGCCGATGTTCACCCGCAACGCGACCCGGCTGGACTGGGTTCGTGGCATCCGCGTGCTGGAGCTGAGCTCGATCGCCGCATTGCTGGTGCTGCTCCTGGGGGATGTTTGGCCAGCCGCGAACCACTTCAGTGCGACGATTGCCGCGATAGCTGGAGTCTTGCTGCTCGCCCGCATGCGCTTCTGGGGCAGCCTACGCACCACCCAGGACCCACTGCTTTGGATTTTGCACCTGGGAACACTCTGGCTTCCGATCGGATTGCTGCTCAGGGCGGGGTCTGCCTTGACGCCATTCGTGCCCGAAAGCAGCTCGCTGCATGCCTTGACGGCAGGCGCTATCGGCTCGCTCACGCTGGGTATGATGGCTCGGGTGAGCCTGGGACACACCGGGCGCATGCTCAAGGCGCCACGCGGGATGACCGCTTCATTTCTATGCTTGCTCACGGCAAGTCTCGTGCGCGTCGGAGCACCGCTTCTGCCAAGCTCACAGTATCTGCCCGCGCTCGAGCTTGCGACCCTCGCCTGGTCGACGGCCTTTGCGCTGTTCGTCGTGAGGTACTGGACCATCCTTTGCTCGCCTCGCGCAGACGCCCACTGATTCCTCATCAGTTCGAATCGGACGATTGGGCTCGGCTCGCGAACGAGGTCATTGCTGCGAGGCCCCTCCGGCGTGACCAAAGGACAGCAATCGGGAACATCACCAGCGAAAGCGCGTTGAGCAGCCCTCCCGCCTGCCTCAGCAGCGCTAGGCCCAACAGATCCCCGCTCCAGCGGGCCACGAGTCCTGCGTGCAATCCCAGCAACGGAACGTACAACAGCGCGTGGAACGCCAGTGACGTACGGGCCACGGCCGGCAAGATGATGAGCGCATGGCCGAACACCAAAGACAACACGAAGCCGACGAAAACACCATGCAACGCCGCATCGTAGACCGGACCCGCAGCGGGTAAACCGAGGCTCAACATCAGTATACCCGAGCATGAAAGCCAGCCCGCGCCGAGCAATACAGCGACCGCCGCGTAGCGCGGCAGCCCCGGTTGACGGATGGTGCGGCGCGCGAGGTCGTAGCGCAGCAGCCAGGCGCCCAGGAGGGCGAGCAGCCCGCCAAACGGGCGGATCGACCAGGCACCGCCGAGGAGAGCGAACAGGGCTAGCGCGGCGAGCGCAAATCCCAAGGCAAGAACGGCTTGGACTGCGCGACGGGGGGGAGCCATGAAGCGCGCTAGCTCGATTCGCTCTGCGGTGATCGTCAACACGAAGAAGCACAACCAAGCGAGAACGACGTCCGATATCGCGAAATTGAGGACGAAGGCGACACTCCCTGCGAGCAGGCTGACGGAGCCAACCAGCATCAGCAGCAAGTACGCGGCAGGCTGCTTTCGCCAGAGCGCTACGTTCATCACCACCAGCGAGGCCGCGGCCAGCACCGAAGCGAATCGCAATGAAGGGACATCGACCACGAGCCCTAGGCCGCCGAGCAAAGCCAGAAACGGTGCCAGGTAACCCATTCGCGAGCCGAGCGCGACCGCTCTTTCGAGAGCAATGAGTGGGAAGAACGCGCCCAAGACGAACAGCGGACCGTGGCTCCCGGCCCGCGTTCCCGCAACGGAAAGCGGGATCCCCAGGCGGGCAACGCCCGCCAACAGCGCGACGGCAGCGATCGCCGCGACCGCAAACAGCGAGGCACGTCGGAGTTGGAGATTTGTCAACAGTGAGCGCCTAAGGCGATGAGCCGAGAGCCGCGCGCGCCGCGGGCGACATCCGCTCCGGGGTCCACGGCGGGTCCCAAAGTCGAACTACTTGCACGTCGGTCACTCCTTTAAGGGCTCGAACACGGCGGGTAGCCTCCAGTTGGATCTGCTCACCTAACGGACATGATGGCGAGGTCAGCGTGAGCGCGACTCGGATGCTCGAGCCGCTGACCTGAACGTCATACAAAACGCCCAGATCCACGATGTTGATGCCCACTTCGGGGTCGACCACACATCGAAGCGCTTCCACCACGCGCGCGTGCGTGGTCTCGTTCACGGGGTCGGCCTCACTTTCGGTCTCTCTGTTCCAATCATCGCCGAACAGTTCGACCGGGTGCGGTGTGCGCACCGTGTCCTTGCCGCAGGTGAGATCGTCCGCCGGGCAATATTCGTCACAACCCCAGCAAACGCGCTCGGGATGAGCAGGATGGGTGGGATAGCCAGGCACGACTCTAGCGTTGCAAGCCGTGTGCCCGATGAGATGAACTGAGGCGCGGCCGCCAGGCGCACGATTTTCGCGTCCGCGTTGGACGCGCCGGACTTTCACGCGCAGAAATTGCGCTAGACGATACTGCACAGCGACGCGAGTAGTCGGGCACCGGCAGCGCTGAGCCGCCGGTCGCGAGCAGGTCATCAACGAGCAAGACTCCTTCATCTCGATCGACTGCAGACATGTTTTTCTTCGCAAGCCTGGAGGTGGGAGCGGCCGGCGAAGCCCTACGCCGTCCGTTGGTGAGTCAACCATTTTCGCACCGCAACGTAGCCACGACAAGTGGTCCGCCACGCATAGTGCGGAACGTGTGAGGCGTAGAACTCGAAGAGCGGTGCAAAGCCGCGAGCACGCGCCCGCCCTTTGCGATAAGCGATGATCGTCTCCATGCGTGCCCACCAGCGCGCCATGTCGAGATCGGTCGTGCTAAGCCCGTAGGTTCGTGCGGTGGACGAGTAGCTGTTCCAGCTCGAGAATTGCATTCGCTTGGGGAGCAGCCCTTCGCGCAGAGCGCGCCAGTACATGGGCGTCCCTGGAAAGGGCGTCATGACGGTGAAGCCGCTCTCCACGTCGAGTTCTTTGGCAAAGCGCCAGGTCTTTTCAACCGTGGCCCAGGTCTCTTCGGGAGTGCCGAGGCAGTAGGTGCCGTACACGTGGAAGCCGAGCGCATGGCACAGCTCGACGCGAGCTCGCAGCTTGTCGTTGACCTGAATCTTTTGCCCGATGCTCGCCATGCAGGCTTCGTCATTGGTCTCGACCCCTGTCGTGATCGTCTCGATACCGGCTTCGCGCAACGTGCGTAGGGTCAATTCGTCGAAGACCTCGATGCTCGACTCGACCGCCGCGGCGAGCTTCACCTTGCTCGCAATCAATGCCTTGGCGAGTTCCAGCGCATACTTGCGGCTGAAGCCAAAGTTGGGATCGCGGAAGCGTACGCGGTAGATGCCGAATGCGTCATTGAGGTACTTGATCTCGTTCACGACACGTTGGATGTCGTTGTTGCGCCAGGGCGCGCCCTCGAGCAGCGTATACGGGCACATGGTGCAGGCGATCGGGCAGCCGCGGCTCGCCTGAATATTGACGCCAAGCTTCGTCGTGTCGCCGTCAGGCGCGTAGCGCGCGAGGTCGAGCAAATGCCAGGCCGGGCGCGGCAAGGTATCCAACTCTCCTACGCGGACCCATTCCCGCTGCCTGGCCATCACCATCGCTTCGTCGTAAAGGTCCTCCGCGCGAAGTGGCACGTACCTGCGCGGATCAATCACGCCCGCGACCGCGCGCGGGTCACTCGCTCGCATTACGCTTTCGAACAGAGCTTCGGGCTCGCCAAACAGCACGTAGTCGATCTCTGCACGACGCGCGCTTTCCACCCAATGATCGAGCGTCGACATGATCACCGCGCCGAGGAGGAAGACGACCGAGTCCGGCACGTACGCTTTCAGGCGCATCGCGAAGCTCAGGTCTTGCTGCAAGGACGGCATCGACAAGCGCACACCGAACCAGTTACCCGGGCCCCCCTTTCGGATGGTCTGGACGCACTGCCGCTCGGCCAGCGAGCCTTGCAGACCGGTGAGCAATAGGTCGACGAGCCGCACGTGCGCGCCCGCTCGCTCCGCGACGGCAGCGAGGTACAGCATGTCGATCGGTGGCAGCTCCGTTTGTTCGTCTTCCCACGGCTTGAGCCGGCGTGAGACGCCAATGCCGCCCGAGAAGGTGCGTTCGTTCGTGCGCCCTATGAGCCCTGGCGGGTTGACGAGAACTAGCTCAGCAATCCGGGTCTCGAATTGCGGCCCGATCGACGCTGCCCCCGATATCGGCTCCATTCGCTGTTCGACAGTCATTGAACTCGGTCTCGCGGTCAGGATATGAGGGGCAGACTCCGGTGACTCCGATCATCACGGAAGAAGTTCTTGCCGAACTGATCGCAGGAGCGGCACGCGCTGGTTGGTGGGATCCCCTCCCGCGCAAGTACCCTGTTCTTCTGGAAGACAGAGTCGTTCCAGATTTGCTCGAATGGAACCTCGAGCAGATTGCCGTACGAGAACTGCTCCTTGAAAGGCGTGCAGCAGCCAAGTGTGATTTCACCCTGGAAGCTGACGCGTACATCTCCCCAGAAATGAGCGCACGTGAAGCGGCGGTCTGAGTGGCTCCATGAAAGATCGGCGCTCGGGAACGACTTGCAGCGCAGCCCGAGCTGCTCGAGCCGCTTGCTCGCGGCGTCGAGCTCTCGCCGGTAGTCGTCCACGGATCGTTCGTTCCGAAACCCCCAATCGTAGCTCGCGTAGCTGATGCAGTTCACGAAGTCGACGCCGATGTCGGCCGCCTGCTCGATGAACGGCACGAGCTCGCCTCGGTTGTCATTCAAGAGCACAAAGTTCACGCCGACCATCGGCAGGCGCGCGTGAGCGAGCTCTCTAGCGCGGAGCAATCGGCGCAGCCCGGCCTGCACATTGCTGAACTGCCCCCCGCGCCGAACGCGCCTGTAGGTGCCGACCGTCGCAGCGTCGATGCTCACGTTGATCTCGGTGAGGCCACACTCAACGAGGCGTGCCGCCTTATCGTTGTCGATCAGCGTACCATTGCTGTAGATGACTATCTTCAGCCACGGAAGGCGCTGCCTCGTGTAGCCTACGATCTCGACCAACTGCTTGTGCATGAGCGCCTCGCCGAAGCCGTTCAGGGCGAGGGTGAGCAGATAGGGGAATTCGGCGAGCACCTTCTTGTAAGTATCGAAGGCCATATCGCCGATCTCGTAGGGTTTGAGCCCCTGAGAACGCAAACACTGCACACAGGCCAGATTGCAGCGATTCGTCAGCTCAATCTCCGCGCTGATCGGCTGGCTCTTCATGACTACGGACTGCGTGTCGGTCTCGCGTCGCGAGCGCAGGTAGTTGGCCAGGACCCGCGGATGGCGAAGGACGTCGAAGGCTTCGTTGTCTCGCAACTTCGTGTAAATGTCGGTCAGAGAGAGCACGGAGACCTGCGTTCGATTGGGCGGTTCGCATCAACACGCAAAGGCGACGCGAGGGGCTGTGCGGCGCCGAGCCCACGTTTCTCGCGCCGAATCGCGCTCGCGGTCGATCGCGAACGCAAGCGTTGCGTCCTGAGTATGCCACACGCAGAACGTGCGTGGAGCACATCTCGCTGACTTGCGAATGGGCGCATGACAGGCGTCATGGGGCGCCACGACAGCGTTGCTATCGAAAATCTCCTGCGACCCAGAGCCAGGCTCAGCGGCGGATGAAAGCCCACCGCCGAGCGAGGGGCCTGGCTCAAGTCGTGGGAGCATGCCGAGACCACGGGACCACCGGCGCATGCCAGATCCCGGCATGTAGGGCTACCGGCTACGCCCGCCAGCCGAGCGTGAGCAGGAACGCGCTGTCGGCGACCGCCTCGACGTCATGCTTCAGTCCTCGTTCGAGCACAAGCAGCTGACCGCCGGCCAAATCGGCGATTTTGTCCGGAAGGCGCAGCCGCAGGTGCCCGCTCAGTGCGTGGATTGAGGCGGTCTCATCGGCGCGGTGCTCCGCGATGCGGGCGCCGGCCTTCATGACCACGAGCACGATCCGAAGATCGGGCTTGCGCACCAGGGTATGCGCGGTGTGACCCTCGCGCTGATAAGCATCATTTTTTCGCAATTCGAAATCAACCGCGGCCAGATCGAAGATGGTTTCTTGTGTCGGGCTCTCTGATTGAGTCATTTTTCTCTTCCTTCCTTCCTTCCTTCGAATCCGTTGCCGATCTCCAAAGAGCTCCTGGTCCTCGTTGTCCCCACCATGGCTGTCGCCGATCTCGGAGTAGCGGGCCAGCCTGGGATGGAAAACTCTGCCTTTCTCGTCGCATCAGATGCGCGACCCGGTTCCGATCGCGACTTCAGCTTGTTTTCGTCCTCAACGGCGCAACCGTGCCCGAGCGCACCGCGAGGTGCCGACTGAACTTGGATTAGCAGGGACATGGTCTGGAGCCAACGGCCGGTTCGCCGAATGTGTCACGTTTCAGCAGCGCCAGTCGATCGACCGCGATGGCGGCGCCTGCAAACCAGAGTCAGGCGGCCGCCGTCCCATCTGGCCAGGTGAGATCAACAAGGCAAGACCGCATCGTCCCGTCCGCGAGCTCGCCCGGGCGCACGATCCAACGCCGCTGCCAAGAGCCCGCTCTTTCAACCGCGGCGATCAACGGCCCGTCAGACGTGCAGACGACTGCCGGAAAAGAGAGGTACTTCAATAGATCCAGGTCGAACAAGTCATTGGCACGCTTCACCGGATCGTACGTTTCCTTGAGGCGCAAACGACGCAAGAAGAACATTGCGCAAACCCTGAGGAAAGCATCCATTCGTACCGACGGAGGCGTACCAGGCTCTTCGAAGTCGGCATCAAGCTCTGGCTTTGCCGCGGCAATACAAATATTGATGGCTTCGATCGAATCACCACGAGGGGGGAGTACTTCGCGGACGTGCGGCACGGTCTCGAGCAGGTTGTTTCGAAATCCGTCGACGCTAGTGCTCCAGTCGCGATGCTCTTTAGCCACGACCTTGGCGACAAGGTCACTATCGAACGCGATCGCCCCTTCAGGTGGCACTGACCGTTGAACGCTCAACAGCTCGTCCAGGCTCGAAACATCACAAAGATGATGCCACGCAGCCATCAGCCTGCGCTTGTCTGAGTCCAATTCCTCGGGCGAGCGTTTCCGCGCCACCGGGACACCGACAAGCTGCAGGCCCTGCTGGTTGCCCAATAGTATTGGTTCTGCGGAACAAAGCGTCGACTGAAGTGTGGAACGAGCACTGACCCACTGGTCCCAAGGGAAGCGCTCTGAGCAAAGCCCCCTGTGCCAACGTGACCTGAGACACCTTGCTTCCTCTATATTACTGAGTGGGGCGAGAAGTTCTGAATCAGATGAAATCGAATTCCGCGACCGTGGCCT
>Ga0247774_1000153_pt1 | contig 32119 bp, 59 predicted proteins | sample UWRJL001104B6_FD_179933 | JGI IMG/M metagenome (GOLD analysis project Ga0247774, IMG submission 179933) | Plant litter microbial communities from Arlington Agricultural Research Station in Wisconsin, United States - UWRJ-L001-104B-6 | ecosystem: Environmental > Terrestrial > Plant litter >...
TTCAGCAGTACAGCAACGGCGTCAAGGTTGGCGGTGCTGACTGCGATCTAGACCGCTCTGAGGCTGCCGACTTCGGTCAGTGGCCCAAGGCTGGCACCACGCCTACGAAGCCTTCTACGGCCGTTACCGCGCCTTCTGGAAGCCCTGTGCTGAAGAAGGGGTCAACCGGCTCACGGGTCAAAGCTCTTCAGACTGCCTTGAACAAGGCACTGAAGTTGAAGCTTTCCGTCGATGGGGATTTTGGTTCCAAGACGGAGAGCGCAGTTAAGGTACTACAGGCTTTCGGGATGCTGGCCAGAGATGGCGTTTACGGTCCCAAGTCTGCTAGTGCACTCAGCAAACTACTTCTTGGTTAGGAGGTTACTAATGGCTAACAAGGCTCTCGTTGCGCTTCTGGTATCGGTCGTCATGGCTGGTCTTCAGGCCGCTTCGCTTAGCGTTACCGACGCTGGCGCGCTTCAGGTGATTACCATTGTGCTTGCTGCACTGGCTCCTGTTGCGGTGTACTTCGTCCCGAATAACGACAGTTCAAAGCGTCTCTGACCAAGGGGTGTGATCCGAATCTAGGCGTACGGGGAGGTGGTTTGTCCCTCCCCTACGTCTTGATTCATTTACAAGAGGGAGTACCTAAATGACAGTCAACGTAATCGGAACGTGGCTAAAGGGAGACGGCTCACCAGAGAATGGAAAAGTCTCGTTTCGTCCTTCGCTGGCTCGGTTTATCAGCATCTCTACCGGCGCGGTAAGGCCAGCAGAAACCGTGACAGCTATTCTCGATGGTAGCGGCCACGTGTCGGTAAACTTGCGCCCAACGGATGACAGTGACGTTCAAGATGCGCCTTTCTTCTACATTGTGACGGTTAGCGTCACTTCTCAGACTTATCAATTTGAGCTGTCCGTTCCGACTGCAACAGTTGGGTCGTTGGACATTGCTTCTCAGACGCCGAGTGATCCCCGAGATAGTCTGCTCGACAGGATAAAGACCATTAATGGTGTGGGACCCGACGAACTTGGCAACGTAGATGTGTCAGCCGTTGGAATTGATCTCAGCCAAAAGGGTGCTGCTAACGGTGTCGCTTCTCTAGACAGTTCCAGTAAGCTTGTGCAGTCGGTTGACGCGTCCAAGGTTTCTAGTGGGACGCTGGGCACTTCCCGTATCCCTGACCTGTCTGCCATTTATCTCCCTAGCACTTCCAAGGGTGCTGTTAATGGTGTTGCCAGCCTGAACGGTGCAGGCAAACTCATGCAGCGTGTTGACGCGTCCAACATTGACAACCTCCCTTCTAGCTTCGCCACGCCTTCTGTATGGAATGCGTGGGGACACAGCTACATGCAGTACGTCATCGGTACACAGTGGCCACAGGGACGTCTTGACGATGCTGCTAAGCGAATGATGAAGGTGAATGCCGGAGACTGGCGCAATTTCGCGATTCCTGGTGCACACCTTATTCAGGATGGCGTCATTAACGCTGGTTGGGCTCGGGTAATGCAGGAGACCAGCAAGAACAACATTGGTGGCACTGTCCACGGAAAGCCTTATTACCCTGATGGTGGCGCGCATCTGTTTGTATATGGCATCAATGACCTTGGGTCTATTACCGCGACACAGGCACAGATTCTCAGTGCCTACCAGAATGCTCTTCGTGCTGTGATTGCTAAGGTTCGGTGTTCTGTCGTCTTCCTGAACAACTACGGAGGTTCAGGGGCAGCCACGTACGGCGCTGGCTTCACGAGCACAGCGAATACTTCTGAGTTCTCGTCTGGAACCACCCTGCGAGACGCTACAACGACCACAGCGGCTACTGTGACCATCACCCTGCCCTCTGACTACACAGGACAGACGGTTGTGGTTCAGTTCATCGCTGACGCGGGGGCGGCTGGTGGGACCGTGACCTTCTCCGGCACGGCAGGCGTCACAGGGACGCTCTCTACGTCTTCAATCGTGCCGTCTGGTGCTGCGGTCAAGGTTCCGGTTGTTCGTCGCATCACGGGGCTCTCAGCGGCCAACGCGGGGCAGACCATCATCATGACGGTCACGGCGCTCGATGCTGGTGGCAAGGTTCGCTTCGACTACTGGGGGCTTGAGGCTGATCTCCCTAACCCGGTGATCATCACCAACATTGCTCGCATCACGAATTACGGCGCGTACACCAATTCCTTTGGTGACTCCGATATCAACACAGCGAACATTGGCATTCAGTCTGTCGTCAATGAATTCGATGGCATGGTACAGATTGCTGATTTGGATGGCGCGCTCAATAAGGACAGCCGGTATTTCGCGTCTGATGGCTTGCATCCGAATGAATGGGGAGCGCTTCGCGCAGCACACGCAATCTACGCGGCAGTCGGCACGCTGGTGCCTACTACGACGTACACACAGGCGTCTATGCAGACCGTTGTTCCTACTGCTGGTTACGCGCGAAAGCCCCGAAGGTTCAACACGTTCTATGGCCCGGAGTTTCTGAACTTCGGCACGGCTGCTGCTCTTGGTGCTTCGGGTGACATTATGTTCATGCCGTACATCGTGACTGAGGGACAAGAGATCTACACACAGGTTGCTTTGTTCCAGCAAGCGGCAGGAACTACTTCCACCGTGGTTGCATTCGGTTTGTACGATGATCCTAAATGGGAGGGATACCCGCAGACGCTGTGGAGTACTGGCGCGAGCGTGGGGAACTTCACCTTGACGCTGGCTGGCGCTGCTACTAAGGCGCAGTCCGGTTACTACTGGGCTCCTGATCCCGGTCTATGGTGGATTGCAGTGAAGGTCATTACTGTTGGAACCGGCCAGACATTCGACATTGTGAATGGTCCTGACCTGACAGGGATTATGCCTCGCTCAGGTACAACTGATGGAAGCGGTACGTTCACTTCTCGTCAGGGAATGGCTTGGCAACTCACAGGCCAAGGTACCGGCGCACTTCCTAGCGTCGCACCGACAGGCGCAACTCTTCTCGGTACAGCACCAAGAATTGGGTTGCTTAAGAGCACATAAGAAAATAGCCCCTACCTGAAATGAGGTAGGGGCTATTTTCTGTTTCACTTCTTTCTGGTCACTCTTCCGGATCCTCCGCAGTTACCGCAGCGAATCCACTTCTCTTTCTTCTCGCTGTAGACCTCTCCGCTTCCGAAGCAGAATCCACAGTCTTCCTCTACCTCCAACGTCCCACCTCCAAACTCAGTCCTGGTAACCGTCCGACTCGTAGCCAAGGCCGTGACGGTTCCGGCGGGGATCCTCAATCATGATCGGAGGAGTCGGGTAGATCTGAGGCCAGACCTGCTGATCGTACTCCGGGACGATGGCCAGTGCGGCATTGTTGCGGTATCCGATCTGGTTGGGCCTGACGTTCAGATCATCTTCCTCCCAACCCACACTGAGCCCCACGTCTTGAGCGAGCTTGATTCGCCGCGTGTTGGCCGGTCCGTAGAAGTCAACAATCTCCATCAGGTCCGTGTCATCCATGCCGGTCATGAGGCGCTCTCCTGAGTGTAGATGTTCATGTAGTCCCTGACCTGCTCTTCATTGGCTGCCAGGAAGTTGACCTTTTCCTGCGAAGACATCGCTTCCCAGCGCGCCTTGTTGAGCCAGAAAGACTCTATCCCGTATTCCTCTCCGAAGACTTCCAGAATCACGTTGAAGTACACGCGAGGTTCGCAGATGTCCTCAGACGTCGGACGTGGGTTGCTGCTCACTGGTTCATCTCATTCTTCAGATTGTGCAAGAAGTAATGGATCTCTTGTACGGCGGTTTCAATTCGCTGAAGCCGGATTTCAATGTCCGAAGTCGTGTTTATTTCCTTCAGTTCGAATCGATCTTCAGCGTCCGAAAGCTTCCATGCTTCCCTGCGCGCCTCCTCTGAGCTGTTCAAACGCAGGTTATCAGCCAGCCACGCGCGTCGGTAACCGTAACTGTCTGGTCCGACATGCCAGATTTCGCCATCTGAATCAATGTACTCAGTGAAGTCACTCACTTCTTACACCCTCCCTTGACCCAAGCGGCGTAGGCGATGGGCTTGTCTGTGGTGATTCCGTCTACCTTGTCAGTGTAGCCAAGACGATGCCAGTTGGCAACATCATTCACGGTCCAAGCGTAGACCTTGATCCCCGCAGCGTGCCACGCGATTGTACGTGGCTGAGTCACGCTCTTCTGTGTCTTGTCCAGGTAGGCACCAGGCGGAATCTCGGAGGGCAGACGGTCCCCTGCGTTGTCCAGCCACGCGGTAGCGTAGCCCCGAGCGTGCGCGCCTGCAATCGCGTCCTTCTCAAACGAGATGAACACGATCTTGTTGTGGGGCATCTTGGCGCTCGTGATCTTCTGCTCCAAGATGGTCCACTCAGCGTCAGTGGGAACGGTCTTCAGCTCAGAGAACGACGTGGCACCGTACTTCACCATGTCGGTCAGGTGCTGGTAATACGTAGGCGGGTAGTTGCCTTTCGGCGTGCGGAGCGCGTGAACCTGAGCGTAGGTCAGGTCAGCAATCGGCCCTGTTCCGTTGGTTGTAGCGTCCACCGTAGGATCGTGCATGATCATTGGGTCTTCGTCCTTCGTGAAACGGATGTCCGTCTCAATGATCCTGGCACCCTTGCTCATCGAGTAGTTCCAAGCGGGTCGGGTGTTACCTTCGTGGCTGGCCTCATTCCCACCTCTGTGCGCCACAGGAGCAGCCGCACAAGGCTTGGTGGCAGCGACGGCAGGGGTAGGGGCTGCTGACGTCTCCACGGCGCTCTCACATCCTGCCAGAGCCATTACAGCCAGCGTGAGGCTGGCCAGCTTCGTCTTGTTCACAGTCTTTCTCCTTTTTCGTGTGTCTTCATCATGGCAGATGCCCCGGAGGGTGTCAACACCTCCGGGGCACCACGTTCTAGGTCACATGTAGCTGTTTTTGATGTTCGTCAGGTTGAAGTCGGGAACCGGCTGCCATCCCCATGAACTGAGCTTGAGCCAGCCAAGCTCAGGATGAAGATGGTACATCGCGCCGAAGTGCACGAAGATTTCCATGATCACCACCACATCGAGATGAAGTGAACCGCCACGAAGATCACGGCTGCCCAGAAAATCAGGTTCGCCACCAGAGCCACCAGCCAGATCTTGCCGAAGTGCCGAAAGATTGTGTCGAAAAAGTCCATTGCCCTCATACCCGCTTTCTACCGTTGAACCTTGCGTCTCTGATCTTTATACCACACTCTGAGCAGATGCACCAGGGGTCATGACGTCGTGACCTTGTTCGGGCTAGGACAACCAGGGTTGATGCACTCCATGAACGTGAATGTAGTGGTCTTCCCCTTCTTGTCCGTCTTGGTGACCGTGCGAACCACGATGTAGTTGTGGGTATGGCCACCCATTTAGCTAGTCACCTTCTGTGTAGCGCCACACTTGCAGGACTGGTACAAGACGAAGTACACGCCATGGTCACCCACTTTGGTCTCTGTCTTGTACGTCACCCATACGTGATCATGCTTCCTGTGCTTACCTTTTCCCATACGTTCCTCCTACAGAACGAGACGAAGACTATTGTCAGATACTACCCGAAACCCATGGGCACCAGCCTGCCGGATGGCTACCTGATGCGTCTCAGGCCAGTATTCATCAACCTGGTAGAGAGCCCCCTCATACACGACAAAATCGTACTCAGTGAAAAACATCGCGCACCATCTTCTTTCGCGGGGGAGGTGAAGGAGTGTGACCAGTGCCACACTCCTCCTACCATTCTACTCTTACTTGTCGTCGTCCTTCTTGACACTCTTCCACAGGCCAGGGTTCTTGCCGCTCCCTGGCTGGTTCTTCCTCTTGTGGCTCTGGCCTTCAGGGCGAGGCTTCCGAGACTGACCAGGGATACCGCCACCGTGTGATGACTCCTGGTTGCGCTGCTCGTGTTTCCTCAGTCGGTCCGTTGCCGTCTTCTCGTCGTTCGCCGTACCGATCTTCTTGCCCTTGGTGTCGTACAGGACGAACTTGCCGCTTTTCTTGTCCCGCTTGACCTTTCCCGCCTGCTTGGCGTTGAAGGTAACCTTCTTTTCCTCACCAGGCTTCAGCGGGTCTCTCTTGAACCATCCCATACAGTTACTCTCCGATCAGAAGGTGGATCAGGTCGTCCTTCTTCATGCTGCTGTATCCCTTGTGCCCGCGCTCCTTCGCCTCCGCGCGAAGCTCCTTCACCGTGTAGTCACTCCAATACGTCTCAGTCTTCGTGATGTCCACAGGCGGGAGGGTGGTCTCCGCGATCACGCGGCCGGTGAGAGCGTTCTCCAGCGCCTCCACATTCCGGGTAAGGCACGCGATGCCCTTACCAAGCTTCTGGTTCACGCGACGCTGCTGGCGCGCGGTGAGCTGCTCAGGGTTGGGGCGGTTGGCCGCGCGATTCTGGGCGACGTAGTTGGCAATGCGCTGCTCAGTGGTAAGCATGTCGGGTCTCCTCTGACCTCAGTTTGCGAGACACTCTGTCCCTTAGGCAGTGAGGGGGACGAATCCCCCTGACCACCTGAGATACAGACTATCAGTGTGCTTCTCCCGCGTCAACCACCAGCGGGTAACCATCTACGTTGAAGATGTTGGAGCCTGCCCAAGCGTCATCGATCAACTGCTTGATCTCTTGAAGCGCCTTCTCGCCCTCTTCAGTCCACGCGCACCGTGAAGGTTTGACGTAGGGCATCGCGATGACGAAGACGGAGCCGTAAGGGAACTGCGGGCAGTCGATCTCATACAGCGTGACCTTGCTGGCCCAACGCTTATCAGAGAACTGCTGAAGGTTCCGGTACTCCGCGTGCTGGCTGGCGAAGATGAAGTCATATGCCGTGTTTTCTCCCCAGTACTCCCCCTCATCTTCGCACTCTGCGAAGTCCGGTGTCTGTGTGGGAACCTTGTACACTACACCATCCTTGGCATACACCACGCGCCAAGTACCCTCACCAACGTAGGTGAATCCATCAGGCGCTTGCTCAGCCCACGTGTCGTAGGCGTGTCCGTCTGCCCACCAGTGCGCAATGGCGGTAGCGTCTTCCAGGTTTCCAACGGCCATTTCGTTGCCCTCCTGAGGCGCTTGCTTGACCTTGTGAGTAGAACTCTACCCGACTCAGCCAGGGTGTCAACCCTGTTCCTCAAGATCTTTTGATGAAGCCGCCTGCACTGCTCCTACCTGTGTGAACGTCGTGACAGTGCTTGCACAGGCCGCGCATAGCGCCGGGGTCGTTCGGGTCTCTCCCCATCTCGACAAGCTGTCTGCGCGTGAAAGGGTAGTGGTCAGCGATAAAGGATCGCATGGAACATTCCTGTAGTCCATGGCATCCTTTTTGTGTGCACACACAGAATTTGTCACGTTCTAGCACCAATTCGCGTGCCTTTTGATGGTCCTTTCCATATCCTCTTTCGGCGGCTGTACCTCGTTTCTTATCACGATCTCTTTGCTGCATACGTTTATGTGTCGGGCAATAGCCGTTGAATTCTAGTCGTTTCCGGCAGCCGCTAAAGCGACATTCGTACAGTTTCATGTATTGTGCTCCTGATCTCATGATAGAATAGAGAAAAGCGCCACACGGGAATGCCCTCCCTCGTGTGGCGCTTGTTTCATCTCTTCACAGATACGAATGCCCCTGGTGACGGTCCCCCACAGTCCGCACACCAGGGGCATTCTCCATTTTAGTCCATGATCCCTGAAGGATAGTCCAGGATTCGGCACGCTTTCAGGTAAGCGAGAAAGAGCCTTTCAAGCTCATACTCGATATCGACCTTGTCCCGCCAGAACTTCACGTAGACAACCTTGCTGAAGAAACGTGGTCCCGCTGGCCCGTTGTCGTCAACCTGATCCCTGATGATTCCCACCAGGTCATTCAGGGTGTTGTCTATCTCCCGCGTTACCGCATCAATGTCCAAACGAATGGGCAACGAGGGATGCACCGAACTGGACTTTCCGCCTCCTCCACCGCCTTTTCCGCCCACATTGCCTAGTTCCAGCGCCAATTCAAGGCGCACATCAGGTAGCTTATCCAGCACCTTGGAGTACGCACTGTGACCCCATGACGGCTGCTCACCCAAAGGCATGGATAGCCCTCCCTATGTTTCTCGCCTGGTCCGCATCAGGACCAAGACGCTCGTCTGCCTTCTGTCTTGCCTTCCTCACAAAGTTGGCGCTCATTTTCACGCGCTCACCAATGGTAGCACTATCCAGTCCTCCGGCTACCATGGCTTCAATCGCTGCGATCCTGTCGAGCGCCGTAGAACCTCTCGCCGCATCAGGAATGCCACGGGTCATGTCTCGCACCTTGCGCCAGTCTACGACGCTGTGAACGTCGCTCAGGGACGCGTGAGACTCTCCACTAGCTTGTCGGTCAACCTCTTCAAGGGTCATAGCTGTGACGTCGAATCCTTCGGACCAGACACGACCAGCCGCCACACCAGTAAAGCTGGACTCTTCGGGTTTCACCCATTCGTTGCAGAGATCCACCACGGAGCAGCCTAGACAATGGTCCAAGGCCACCAGCGCGATGTTACCGCGAGACTGATCAAAAATTCGCGGATCAATCTCGCGGCACTCCGCTTCATCGAACAGGCGTTCAGAAAACGCCACGTCAGATTGCACCCAACAGGAGCGCGGTCATGAAAAACATGTGGACTCCAGCAATCATGAACACCGTGAAGCGGAGTCCCGGAGTCTTTGCGTTGGCTGCTCCCATGATTGTTACGCATGAGATAACAGCCAACCAGACGATAAGTGCAATGTGCATGTAAGCCCTCCTCAGGCAATCGTGCCGGTCAGGACCAGGATGCCAAGGATGAACCCGGCAACACCGATCAGAAACGCGGAGCCAGACTCCATCCTGTGCCCCATCTGCATGTCAAGCAGACCGTTGACAACGAGGAAAATAGCTACTGCGGTCATGACGTGCCCTCCTAGCTGTGGATGGTAATTCCCTGCCAGCCGACTCCCTCACCGGGGGTCAACCACATACTCACCATACCAGCCGGTGAGTCTTCTCCGCAACCCCTCACGAACCACTGACTTCCGCCATCTAGCGCGGGAAGCTGAAGCCACGTTCGGTTGCCTCCGGTCTGAGCCATCCGGTAGTGGTGGAGGTGAGCCGAAACCATGATATCGGCCTGGCCCATTGGTTGACGACCATGACTCTGACCCTGCCACCACTTGAGTGCGGCATCAGCACCTGTCTTCCAGAGATGACCGTGCGTGAAGCCAAGCACCAGCGGCGACTTTGGGGAACCCACATCAACGACAATGTTGCCCTCTCCTTCATCAGGAAACACGAACTGAACATTCCCATATTTACCCGACGCTTCCAGCACTTCGGCTGCTGCTGACGCACCTTCAATTGCCCACGAATCGGTAATGGGCATTTCCTGCATTCGGTACGTCTCGTCATGGTTACCAGGCACAACTGGAACAAGCACCTGCTCTGCCCATGGCGCCAGAAGGGCAACCTGATGAACAATCAACCGCCTGTACGCGCGTACCTGCTCAGTGATGGGAATGTCTAGACTCGCGACATTCTTTCCGCCTTGGCTGACGAGTCCTTCGATGCAGTCTCCGAGCCAAGGAAGGATGAGTCGGTCAACTCCGCCCTGATCAACGACCAACTCATAGATTCGTTGGGTGAGAGCGGCGAATCGTTCGACGGTTCCGACAGTTCCGCCACCTTCGGATTTACCAAGCTGGAGATCACCGACAGGCACCATGAGCATTCGTGAAGTTCGCTTAGCCGCGCGTGTCCGTGTACGGTGCCGACGAACATTGGAATATCCACGAAGGATAGCTTCCGCTTCGTCGCTATCGTACGCAATGATTCTACCTCTTCGGGCAAGGGTCGCTTTGTAGGCCACTCGCCACTCTCCACTAGCTGTCTGCCACGTGGATTTGTTGTAAGTAGAAACCGCCCAAATGTCAGGATCCACGCCAAGCGACTCAAGAATTTCGATATCGTCTGGTGGAGGTGCGTCCATTGGACTGTTGATTGTCTTCGGAACTGTTCTGATTTCACCGGTATCTTCTCCTAGGTCAACGCCTGCCGACCAAATAGGAATCTTCGCGTCCTTTCTAGGGCGGTCGGGTAGCCTATTTGAATTCGGATACGGCGAAGCAATGTCAGCCATTAAGCCTCCTCTTGTAGCGCGTAGCTTCATACGCCATGACGTTGAACATCAAAGCGGCTGCATGGTCCTCGTCACGTTCACCAGTGAACCACTGCATGAAGTGTCGGATAGCAGCCTCTTGAAACCGCGCCTCTTCCTCTTCGCTATTGGCATTCTCCCAATTACGATCAGAGTATTTCTCCGCGCCTTTCGCCATAAGCTCAGCGAAACGCGTAAGCATCTGCTCCTTATATGGTACACCAGCCGGAATCAGAAGATCAAAACGGGGCTTCCCCTGTGAGGGTTCGCGGACGTTGCCGGACGTATATTGGTGGCGGTTTCCCGTATCCTTCATCTCGTACCTTACGGGCGGCTGCATTGTCGCAACCGCATTTGTGGTCCACTGCCACATATCGTGTTCCTCCGGTTGCCATCCGGTGGGCTGATTCACTACTCGCCACACTCCGAGATCCGGCCTCCAATGGAACCACTCCGTACTCAGGTTCATAGAAGTCCCCTTTCAAGTGTCCTGTCTCTGATACCCAAACGGTAAATACGCTTCGCGTGCCATATTCGTACAACACGTCCGCATGCGCGCGGGGAATGGTATACCGGCTAATCACAACCGTGAAGCCAGCCACCATTCCCCTCCAACAGAGCGCCAAACAACGCGGGCACTCGAACGGCTTAAAGTCCTTGTACGTGGTCACTGTACGCCCTGTAGTCCACGAATGCCTGGTCAGCATCCATCCGGGTGGTCTCTGTGGGGGACATGTAGTCACGGGTTAGTGCTGCCTGCCACAAGTCATACAGGTAGTTCAACCATTCTTGCGCGCTGATGTCTCCTGAATACATTACAGTGGCTCCAAGTCCTGGATACTCCGTCGCTTCTTGTTGGCGTAGTCAGTGAGTTTGTCTTCACAAGCCACTGAACACACCGTGTAGCCATGTCCATGAAGGCGGAAGTTCCCGCAAGGTTCCCCGCACTGATCACACAGATACGGCGTGGCCTCCTTTGACTTCATTCTCCTCCACCTCTGCAACGTGCCAGCCATCAGTGGCTAGCGTCATCTCGTGTCGGGTGAAGTGGTGACCACAGAGGATCAGTTCCAGCTTCCCCTTCCGTACCGTCACCTTACCATGTGCTCCGCACGAATCGCAAGAGCTATTAACGTTCGCTTCCTGGTGCAAGGTCTGTCCACTCACTTCGTCCACCTCTTTCCCATAACCTGTGCCTTAGCTAGCATGGGCACTCCACGCCATTCCCCAGTCATCAGGGTCTTCATGATGTGCGCCACGTCTTCAGCGTCGCTCTTCGGCACATTGAGAATGATCTCGTCGTGCACCAGGAGCCACAAGAACTCAAGTAGTCCCGCATCTACCAATCTTAGCAGGTCGAACATAAACAAGTCACGCGCTGTGGACTGAACATCGTAGTTGATCGCACCATACGAGCGCTGAGGATCAACCGCGACGCGCCGCCCTACGAACGTTTCTACGTACGGTTGCTGCCCTAGCCTACGTGCGTATGGCTTCAGCCCTGGGAAGAGCTTGTCGAGCGTCTGAAGCGTCGTACGGGCCACTTCCTCAGAGACTCCGGTCTGTCGGCTTACCGTAGGAGCGCCTGCCCCGTAGAATTTGCCGTACAGGCCACGCTTGCCGACCGTCCGCTGATCCTCCGTGAAGTCAGGACCGTACATAACTTCAGCGATGTAATTGGGCATGTCCGCACCTTCCATGAGAAGGCGAAGCATGTTCTGGTCCTGGCTGAGGACGGCTGCCACCCTGACCTCAATCTGGCTCTTGTCACAGCCAACCAGCGAGAAGCCTTCATCAGCCACCAGGCAACCTCGTGTTGTGCCGTGTGACGGAATCTGCTGGAGTGGTGGTTTGGAAATGGAATTGCGTCCGGTCTGTGCTCCCATGGGATCAATTACCGGGTGGAGTCTGCCATCTGTTTCCTCAGCCGCGATGAACTTCTGAATGTAATCGGCATCAAACTTCACCAGCTCCTTTGCGGTGAAGAATTCGCGAATTGCTCTACTCGCGTCATCCTCTCTGCCTTGGATATTAGCCAGCATATTCGGTTTGCTGAGGCTGTACCCACCTTTATCTGTGAGTGACACCTTGATTTCATTCAGCTTCAGCCATTCAACAACCAATTCCTTGTCATCCTTCTTGGCGATGCCCTCCGCAGGAAAGCCCAATTGATACGCGCGGTTGTTCATGACTTCTGCCTGCTTCAGAAAGTCCATAGACTCCTGACGCGAGTATTCAAAGTCAACGGCCAAGCCTTTATGGTGAACGGTAGACAGCACATAGGCTACCCGACGTTCGTACTCGAACAATGCCATAGCTCGCTTGGTTGCGTCTGCTCCCAGTGCGCGAAGCATTCGGTAGGCCAGCATGGGGTCATACCCCGCATACAGTACGTACACAGGATCATCAATGGCGATCTTCCCATAGCCGCCCTTGCTTGCCGACAGCTTCAGCTCACGGAAGCGAGCGGTCAGCGCCTTGTCTGCCTCAAAGGTCCCATCAACGAGTTGGCGGATTCGCTCCTTCAGTGCGTGCGTGGGGACAATCTTTCCATCCCCTCCCTTTGGCTGTGTGAATCCCATGGGGTCAATCAGCCGAGAAAGGGTAAGCGTGTCGATTGTCTTGGGGTAAAGGTACTCAAGAGGGAAACCGTACGCTGCGTGCAGAACACCAATGTCGTGGTCTGCGTTGTGAATGATAAGCGCCTCCGCCATATCAATACACCGCTTGATCAATTCTTGGTGCATGTCGTAGCGAAGAACGTAGGCTTCCTTGTCGGTACCGAATTGGGCTAGTCGGGTGAACCAGCCCTTTTCATAGACGTCCGTCCCGCTGGACTCCGTGTCGAATCCGATGAGAGGGTTACGCCTGATCATGTCGAACAGGGGAGTTGGGTCGTCGTCCCACGAATCGAACTCGTGGACAAGCACCAACTCCCCTGCGATTACGCCCTGGTACGTCTTCACTCTGGCTGGACTCCAGAAATCATCACGGGCGTTCCGTTCTTGTAGAATGCCATGGAATCACACACTAGATATGTGTACGCTTTTCGTTTGCCGTGCAAGGTGGTGTACATTTTTGTTTGCAGCACCCCAGATACGGCCACTTCGTCGCCTTCATCCAGTCGAGAAATGTCCGACCATGCGTCAAGGTTCTTGTCGTAGTCCACCATGGGCTGATAAAGCTCACACTGAATTTCGTTGTCTATCCCAAGGGTGTCGGTGTACTCCATGATGAAAGAAACCATCGCTCTTCCGTCATATGTGAACCTAATCTCTGGGAAGTGTACAAACCGTCCTTTAGAAACGACCCTTTGCATTTGCCCTCCTACAGAACGTAAAGCAGAATAACGATAACGACCAGGACCAGAATGAGAATACCCATTTCATGCCTCCTTAGTAGCCCATGAGCATGAAGTAAACTACCTCTTCAAGCTCTTCGTGGGATAGCTGCTCAAGCACAGCATCCACACCCTCGAAGTCATCCTTCCACGCTGCGGTACGCAACGCCTGCATGTTATCGTACGCCTCATCCGTCCACTGGCGCAAGCTCTGTGACACTGTAAACCTCCCGGCATCTGTAACACGGTCGCCCTTTGTAGGGCTTGTCGTTCATTCGCCCTTCACGGTAGCTGGTCAGGTAGCCGTTGCAGCCGCCACACCTTACCGGTACTTCGTAGGGATCCAGCACGGTCCCGAGAGGAACCACCTTGGCCGCTACTGTCGTACGTTGATACTCTACCATGGTCGGGAGGATATTTGCCCAGTTCGCGACCGGTATTTCTGCTGGTCCGTAAATCGGGTCTCCGTCCCTGAGCTTCGCAAGCTGGAACACCTTGGCTAGTCCGTCCGTGATGGAAGGAGCAGGCACCAGGTCATGCCCTGTGCTGGCACGGAACATCTCCTCAACGGTGTCACCAAGTTCGATCATCTCGGTAACGTCCTTGCCCCTGGTGGGGAGAAGGATTCGAACCTCACCAACCAGCGGATCAAGATCCTTCTTCACCGCGAGTAGGTTCTTCATGCCCGCAGCGTCGTTGTCAGCTACCAGGAACACGCGGTCTAGCCCTCTGAAGCGAACCGCATAGTCCGGACTCCACGAGAGTGCCCCGTTAGGGTAGCTGAGAGCCACGTAGCCGAGAGAAACCAGCGTCTCGGCGTCCTTCTCTCCCTCTACCAACCACACGCCTTTCAGGAAGCTCTGAGAGCTGTACAGAAGGTGGAGGTTGTACAGGGTAGGGCTGACTGGCCCCATGCCATTCACGTACGTCTCAGCGTTTCCTATGCGACGCTGCGCTGTGTACGTCTTGCTGCCACACTCACACCGCTTCTTTACCTTGCGGTAGATAGGCTTACCCGACTCATCGTGGTAGACGTACACAGCTTCGCGCCGGTAAGAGTGCTGGTGATCAGCCAAGGCGGGAAAGCTCCATCAGAAGCCAGCAGATCAGAATGACCGCTGAAGCAGCAACGATACTGGCAGCAACGCCCTTTGCCCACGTCCTGAAAAACTCCATTGCTTATCAGTCCTCACCATTCGCGTATTTACGGGCGGCTTTCATGTCCTTTGTTTCGCGATGCACATACTTGGAGGCACCACGATTCTTGTTGTAGGCTCCCCGCTTGGCCTTGGTCACGCGGCCGGTACGGAGATCCTGGAGAATGATCTTATCTCCTTCGTTCCACGCGTTGTAGAACTTACCCGTCTTCGTATTCCTAACTATCTTCAACTTGTCTCCTAACGAGAAACGGGGAAGGTGGCTGCCCCTGCTAACCACCTTCCCCGATGTTACCTCAGGTCACTTCGCCTTGGCAACAGCCACCTTGAAGAGCTTGTACGGACGTCCCTTGTACGGTCCCTTGGTCAGCTCACGCTCGCCGAAGTACTTGACTGCAACCGTGTCACCGATGTTCGCCTGAGAGTTGTCCATCTCACGACGGAGCACCGACGAGAAACCGATCACACGAACCGCGTCACCATCGGCCAGCCGGACAGTCCAGACAGGAACCTCGTCACCCGGCTTGAACTCATCCGGCTGAGTCTCCTTGGCGGTAAGGGTACCCTGGATACCCTCTCCCTCATCCTCCGGCACCCACGCAGGGGCACCAGCGTCGGTCATCGTACCGAGAAGGTCAACAACCTCAGTGCCTGCCGTGTCATCGCTCAGGCTGTCGAGAAGATCACCCATGTAGTAGCCTCCTAGGCTGTAGTGGGATGGTGTGTTATCGAGTGTAGCACAGGATCTCAGTAGCGGGGAAGAACCGTTTCGGGAGCACCACCACGATCCTTACCCTCGTTCAGGATGTCGTCCAGCACACTCCAGATAGGGAACGTCTGAACAATCGCCTCCTGCTCTGCCGAGGTCAGGTCACCGGCATCCTGAATCTTACGAAGGTCCGTAATACTCTGAGCACCGAGAACCTTCATGAGCGTAAACGCTTCCCGCCCGGTAAGCTCAAGCGTCACATCCGGGTACACCGGAGGAATCTTGTTCACCTTTGCTGTTGCCATTTCATGCCCTCCTAGCCGCTTCAACAGAAGCCTGGTGCCGTTGTACCGCGTCCATCATAGAGGCAACGTACGCCTCACGCACTCCGTCTGGAAGCTGGTACATGATCTCTTCGTGCAGCTCTTGAAACTGTATGACGTCCCATTCATCATCAGCGATAGCAGTAGCGATATCACCAGCCGTAATAAGATGAGTGATGTGAAGGTGTGCCATCAGATAACTCCCATAAACTTCAGCTTCGGTGTGATGTCCTCAGCATCCCAGTCATCAGCGACAATGTTGTACTGCTGAAAGTACGGCTTGTCTTTCATAGCCGCCATACCTGCAAACAAAATATCAGTCAGGTCCGAATCGTCCAAGTTGTACGTACCGTCCCCGGACGCACGGACCAGAAACACACGCTGAAAAGCCATTTTCACCCTCTCTTGAAAACCTGTGACGTTTTGAGCTTGTTGAACTCGTAAACATTCTTCAAGCTCTTGAAGATCCTGAAGGCTGCTTCAAGGTCAACATCAGTGTCCCACACTTCGTATTTGTTTGGCAAGATGCGAACGATAGTTGCTCGTTCCTGGCTGACCTCAGGCATTTCACCCGACTTGACCAGCGCTCCTTCCTTGTACAGGGTGCCTTCCCCACGAGTGTACGCGGCAAGCTGCAACGCCCATTCAGGCCACGGGCCGGTACCGCTGGTCTTCCAGTCACCAATCACAGGCACACCGAAGGTAGACCATGATGTGTACACGAAGTCCGCCGTTCCCGCGTAGCCAACCGTCTCGTTGTAGAACGTGATCTCAGTTGAAATGAATTCCGGGTTATGGTCAGAAAGGAACATCTGATACCCGTTGTACAAAGGTCGCTGTTCTGGAGTCAACAGATATGCGACGTCCTTACCCCCAATATCCATTTCCGCGATATCGTGAAGCTTGGTACCACGAATACCGGCCGCTTCAACCACTTCAGTATGTGTCTGCTTGAAGTAGTCAATGCTCTCCGCCTTGGTCCACTTCTTCCCGGTGGCCGGGTTAAGAACCTTGCCAGTACGCATCTCGTACAACAGCTCATACTCGTCAACCGCACGCGTAGCCGCCTTCTTGGCCGCCCATGGAACCAGGTTAGGCTTCGCCTTGGCTCCTAGGATCGTCGTGACGGACGGAAGACGACGACCGGACACCGGACTAAGGTAGACGCGTCTACCGGTCTTAGCGTCCGTCGTAGCGCCTGTGGGCTCAGCCAAGACTGATCTCCTCCCTGTGTCCATCCGGCAGGGTACGGAGTACAGAGATGATCTCTTCCGTGTCGTACCCCTCGTCAACCATCTCGGCTGCTTCCTTGATAACGTCCGCTAGAACGGGATCGCAAGCAGGCTCAATATTGTCGTTGTCCATTTAGTCTCCTAGTCTTGTAGGCCAGTCGGGTACAGCGAGCGCTTCTATCTGCTCTTTCCGCAATGGTAGCAGAGGCGTGTAATAGTACGCGTGGCCCATTTGGACCAAGCCATGTGCGTCAGCCTGGTCGCTATCGAGTTTGCCTAGTTCTGGAAAGTATGATGACACGGTTTTGATCATGTCCTGTTTGGTAGCTTTCCCGTTCCCGGTCACGAACTTCTTGAGATTTGTGCTGGTGACTACAGCATATGGTATGCCCAATTCCCACAGGAGATGAGTTATCAGTGTGAATAGGCCAGCCAATTGAGTCTTTGCATTTCCTACCGCGCCATAGGCCGGACGCTCGATTACCGCGACGCGCACAGGGCCGGTATCAACGAGGTTGAATATCTCGCGCTCAATCTTGGCTAGACGCTCGTGGCCACTGATGAGACTAGCGGGAGTCTTAAGGCTGTACGCCCAATCAACTCCCGCTAGCCCTGTGGACGTCAGGCTCTGGTCAATGCCTAGAACCGCGTCCACAATGGTCACTCGCTCTCAGCCCTGCCTTCAGCGAGACCCTCCGCGTAGCCCTCCGAGTAACCATCATCACGACGGTCCTCCGCGTACTGCTCACCATCGGCGTAACCGTCGTCGTAGCCGTAGTCGCGACCGTCCTGCTCACCATCGTTGTACTGCGACTGGCCGTAGTCATCCACCAGCTCAATGAGCGCGGTAACCTCTTCATGGCTCAGAGTCACCGTGTCTCCGTCACCAGCGGTAGCGGCCAACAGGCCACGCTCAGCGGTACGCCAGTCGTTGCTCAAAAAGTCCAGAGCCATAGTATGCCCTCCTAGGCACTAGTGGTTGACCCGTGTGGCCAACTTCCCCACCAGCGTACCACATGATGTAGGACGCTGATGAGAAGGCAGTCACGCGACGTTGACCCACTTCATCGTCGTAGACAGAACGTTGTCGTAGTCACCCGACGTCGCCTCTTCAGTGTACCGTTCGATCTGCTTGGCTGAAACTCCCCCACGACGGAGAGCGGCCATGGTGCGACCGATGATCATAAAGGCGTTGCCGTCTTCTCCGGAGAGCTGGACTTCCACGTCAGGGTACTTCGGCTGATCCATGTTTCTGCTCCTCAGGCCATGTCGATTTTGCGGAGAGCGGTACGGGCGTATTCGATCTGGTCTCCCAGCATGAGCGCGACAACCACAGTGCTTTCGTGCTTGTCCGCGTAGATGACGCGCCCGAGCACTCCTGCGTGCTGTCCGTCCATGACCTCCACCCAATCACCAGAGTTGATGCGGGTGTGGTCGACCGGATTGCGAAGCTCCATTATCTTTCCTGTTCTCTCAGTTGATGCTGTGTTCTTACCTTAGCTGGGAGGGGGCTGCCTGTCAACCCCCTCCCGTAGAAGGGATCAGGCGTACTCAAGCGGCTTGACGGAGTGCCTGCCCCTTGCGTGCTTCTTGCAGCACACGCCACAGAACCGGCCAGAAGACCTGAGGCCATCGTAACCAACCACGTCACGGCCAATCGGGCGACCGTTCACGACCACGTAGTTACCGCTGTGCAGATCAGGGACGATGTTGTGCATCCAATCCAGGAGTTCGGCTCCGTGCTCGTTCAGCTTGGTCCCGTCGTTCTCCAGGAACGGCATGGCGATGATGGGGAGACCATCGCACTCGTAGTAGGTGGTGGTAGGGATCCAGACCTCACGCGCCATACGGGCGAAGATCTCAGCTTCCTTCTTGTTCAGTGTGTCGTTGTCTTTGTTGTTGGCCACCTTGTACACGACTCCAGACGGAGCGCGGAAGGCGACTCGGAAGACTCCGCCACCAAGGTACGTCCAGCCAGCGGGGATGAACGTCATGAACGAACGCCTGTCGAAGTATTCGTACCCGGCATCCTCGTACTTGAAGATGGCCTTTGCGAGTTGCGCAGCTTCCCGCGTGCTACCGATTCGGCTGCTGTGGCGGGAGGTCTTCGCGGTAACCAGCATTGGTCTTACCTTTCCGGTTTGGAGGTCGTGCTTCTTGCTGATGACCTAATACAACCATGCCCCGCAGAGCGTGTCAACTCCACGGGGCATGTTTCTTCAAGATCTTTTACAACCCTATCTCAGGCAGCCAGCCGTTCACCTTGGCTATGAGTTCTTCCAGCTCATCGTACTTGTTTTCCATCTCGCGCCAGAGCGCTTCAAGCTCAGGATGACCTTCAGGAAGCTCATCAGCGGACAGGCCATACTCAAGAGCGGCGTACACACCACCCTCCCAATCCACCTTGCCAGCGAATGCGATCAACGACGGATACCGACTCTGATCACTCATGTGCATCACCCATACAACCACAGGCCGGGATCATGCACACCGGGGCAAGACGCGCGTAAGGGTCGCTCTCAGGCTCCTCAACGTCCGCTTCCAGCTCTTCCCGAAGGGAATCACCAAGAGCGGCGTACAGGCGCTCAGTGAAGCTTAGATCGCCCATCTGCATGTCAATGGCCAGGATCAGGTCAAGGATTTCATCGTCCCTGTTATCGAAGACGATAGCGCGTGCAAGCTCGTCAGCACTGAGCATTGCAGCCGTGTTCAGAATCATCGGTTCATCTTCTCCTGTAGTGCTTTTCTGTTTGCCTCACCAGCGTCGATGACATCCTGCCAACTGGTGAAGTCGCCAACCGGATCGGGTGTCTCGACAGGAAGCACAATATTCGCGTACTGAATGACCGCTTCCAGTGCTTCGTAATCCAGGTACATTCCAACCAGCTCCGGGTCAATGCAGTAAGCCAGATCAATCGTGACTCTGGCCCGCGCCAACGCCTCACGAATCGTCATAAGTGGTACCTCTGATTTTGATGTAAGCCTTGTAGGCCGTTTCGTAGCGGGCATACAGCTTGTCATATGTCTCCCACGCCGCGATCGTGTCAGGGTGCTCCCTGCCAAGCTCTAGCGCCAAGGTGCGAAACTTCTCCACAGCGTCGTCACAGGCAAAGCCCAAGAGATCTACGACGTTACCAAGATCTTCTTTGATCTCTTCGTACGCGCTCATTACATAAGCTCCATTTTCTGTGAGACAGAAATATGCACGGAAACCAGTTCGCCCTTGTCGCACTCTGGCGCAACACAACTAAGCTGGACATATGGACCGTCATACGAATGTGTGACGTCCACCTTGAATGTGTCATTACCGCAGGACGGACAAACCACCTGAATGGATTGTCCGTCCACGGTCCCCTCAGAAATCTTACTCATCGTCGTCGTCGTCGTGGTGCCCATTGCAGTTGAACATGTGGTGAAACTCCTCGTCAGAGAAGTCCCGAGTCACAGATACCAGGTAGGTGGTAGCGAGGTACAGAGCGGCCTTCAGCTCCATCTCAGACATACCGTCGATGACGTCACCCGTCATCTCGGCGTGAACCTCCATGTCGGTCGGCTCCTTCTCCGGAAGGGTACGACGGACGGCCGTAGCGATCGTCTCGACATTGAGGCGAGCGTTCTCCGCAATGTTCTTGTCGTCGTAGTCCTCCATGGCCTCAGCCACCTGGTCCACAGGGATTCCCAGGAAGGACGCCAGTTCCATCTGGTCAGCCTCCTGAACAAGCTTCTTCGCCTGGTCGGACAGAGCCTTGTCCTGTTCACCCGACATCATCGAGATGAACGCCTCAAGCGCCACCTCATCCGTGCGAGTGACTGCGAACTCCAAACCAGTCGGGTACTCCATGGTCAGCCCAGCATGGGTACCAGGAGCCGACACGTCGAACACGATCTTCGCCTTGGTGCCCTTCAGGTCGACAGGGACCGGCCACTCAGCAACCGTGCCGAGACCAACGACCACGTCACCAGGAACCAGACTCTCTACCGTACGGAACTCACTGCTCATTCTGGTACGCCTCCTCAAGCGCTTGGCAAACGAAGAGAATGTTCCCCTCGTTTTGAAACAGCCTACTCACGATTTCCCGGTCCGTCAAGCTCCTGTACCCGGTTTCGTTCGCTGCCTCCAAGAACGCACGGAGATCAGCAATCGCCTGACGTCCTGTGTCTTCGTCCCGAAAGTGGTCAGGGCGCGTCACGTGGTACAACGCGTGTGTCCGTGTTGGAAAGATGCGCATTCCCTTGGACACGTCGTCTAGGAACGGTTCCACACCAACGTCAAGGTCAGTGAAAAACACGTGTGTTCCGGCTTTCGCGCGGTGAGTCTCGTACACCCGACCATAGCCCGGAACGTAGTCGTTGACCTGGAACTCACAGGCAGGAAGGAGAAATTCCTGTTCACTCATTCTCTAGCTCCATTCATCTGAGTCTTCGACCCATTCCTTACGCTTCAGTGCCTCTTCAGGCGAAAGCCACTCTACCGTAACCTTGGGCACAGGCACAACCCTGTGGAAGGTCACCGTATCACGCTCATCCTCGAACGGACCGAAGTCCTGGTTCTCGGTTGCGCCTACCTCGTACGTCGCCCGCCAGTAAGCGTATCCGACCTCTATCACAAGCTCGGACACGTTGCCCCAGCGAGTGGTGTCCACCAGTTCATTTTCGTACACCACGGCGTCCCCAACCAGCTCATACGGGCGGCTGAACGCAAGCTCTCGCGCCACCTCCACCGGAACCAGGATCGTGTCTCTGTCCTTTCCTATCATATGCCCTCCTAAGTTCGTATGCCAACCACGCTACTCATCAAGGTCCCCCGTGTCAACCCCTGCCCGCTTGCGCCTGAGCTTGAGAGCGTCAGAGACAACAGAGTTCGTGCCCGTGATCCCCATGTCTCGTACACCGCGTACGGTCACGTTCAGGGGGACACCAAGCTTATCCATCTCAGCCGCCTTGCGCTCTACAGGCGTTTGCCAAGCACCATCAATAAGAATAGCCGATTCACCCGACGCTGTAAGGGTCAATCCGAACGTATCGAATGTCTCCATGTTCTTCTGCTTCGGGTTATGAATCATCACGGTAGAGCTGTCCTTAGCCCTCTCCACACGGATCATGATATCCGCAGCGCCATCAACAGCAGAGCTACCACGAGCATTCTCACCATTGCGCCCTTGGTGGTGGACGGATACCACAGTTGCGCCAGTCGCCTCACGGATTGCTGCCAGAGCTGCAACGACCTCACCCATTTCGGTTGCTGAATTCTCGTCAACACCCACGGTCATACGTGCCTGAGTGTCGAAAATAACCATTTCAGGCTTCAATTCGGCCAATTCGAGAACAATGGCCTTTTGCTGAACAGGGTCTAGCAGTTGTACAGCCACAGGGAGAAAGATGACATTTTCCATGGAAGTGCCGTAATACTCTTCCCACGCTCGTACACGCTTCCGAATACCACCAGCACCCTCACCGAACACATACACGACAGTCCCCTGCCGCGTTTTATGACCATTCCAGTCCATTCCTTGTGAGATATGCCCTGCCCAATCAAGGGCAAGAAAGCTCTTACCATGGCCAGCCCTTCCAATCAGCCACACATCGGCATTGCACTCAAGAACGCCTTCAATGAGCGGAACAGGCTCAGGAAGGGCATTCAGGTCACCCGACTTCATGAAGCGAGCACGGAACTTCTCTCGCATGGCTGCCAGCGCGTCATCAGAGGCTTTCTCAGGCTCTACAAGGTCGCCCTTCATATCCTCTGGTAGTACGTCGTACAAATCGACCTCAGAGAGCTTCAGAGCCTTCAGGATCGTAGTACGGTCGCAACCCTTGGTGTGACACTTCAGCCAGACACCAGAACCCCAATCGTGACCATCATACTCATGGTCTGGTCTCCAGGTGATGGAAAGGGCACGCTCGTTATCGCCACCATGGCACACACCCCATGTATGATACTGCTCGTTGTATCGACTCTGTAGAATATCCTCTGGCGCAACACCAACCGTGTTGAGTAGCGCATTGAGGACTCGGTTCATCGAAGGATGCAAAGGGTCCATGTGGCCTCCTGTTACTTTCTACTGTAGATAACGCGCTTGATCTCTGCTTCGCGTAGCTGATCGACAATGCACTCTATCGCATCTTCATCAGCAAGCGCCTTGCCATCAGCCACTGCTTCCGCACCAGTGAGATAGTCGCTTGTCCAGACGTACGATCTTCCCAGGGTCTTAGGGAACCAACAGCGTCGTCTAAGCTTCAACTTGGTCCTGAGGATGCCGAGCGACAAGCTCTGAGTGTAGTAGAGTCCTCCAAAACCACCCATCACGACGTGCCCTCCTTGCTTGGGATGGTGGAGGCTCCATCGTACCACACGGTCTCCGGAACGTGTTACGATGATCTTGGAACACACCTTGTTACGAATCTGTTCCGTCTGTAGTAGTGTAACATCGTTTGTGCAGGTGAGAGTGTTACGGTCTTGTTCCGTTTGATACACTGGTGTCTTGTTACGTTGTTCCCCCTCTTATGGGGGGAACACGTACACAGAAGGCGGAACATGAAGAGATTGAAGAGCCTGAGACTGTACTTGTCGGGTCTCATGGGCTGTGGTATGGTGGGTACCTACCTAGTCAAAGGAGGGCACATGGAGGGACAGAAGGTGATCTTCACTGTACAGGTTCCAGCTACTGACATCCGTAAGGGTGACGTAGTGGAGTTCTGTGGAGATCAGTATGTGGTTGACTGCGTTGCCACCATGTTCAACGAAATCAATCTTACCGCAACCAGCATCACGGGAACGGAGATTGATCTTAATGTCTCCAAGACGGCTGTTCTCACCGTGATACGCTCTCGTGGTACCGTGGTTGAGATCCTTGACGGAGACTATGCACACGATGAAATGATCATCACGAAGACGCATGATCAGTTCAACAACTCTCAAATCGTGTTTAGCTTCAAGGATGCTAGTGGAGATTTGTCCTCTGAGTTCTGTGTTCTTCTGGTTTCCCTGAAGGAAGCCCTGGAATATGTGGAGAGCCTTTGATCTGTCCTCAGTGTAAGCAAGCTGCTGATAACAACCAGCCTCTGGACCACTGTAGCGTACCAGGCTGCACGTGTGCCCACCACCCCGTAGGAACGTGTCAGAGAAGGGAGTACGCTGATGGAGGTCCCTCTCAAGAGGAAGTACCGAGCAGCGACCAAGAGCCGGTACAAGAGCGCCAGTAACAACGGTCAGCCCAAGCGTAAGAAGAGGAAGACCGGTATCCGTAACCACGGTACTCCCCGTATGCTGGTGCTTCAGGCGTCGGGTAAGAAGACGATTAGGGTTGTGGGAGAATGATCGAACAGTACGATCAGTGGCTGAACATCATGGCTGGTCTGGCCCTTATCGGCAGTATCGTGGCTATAGCTTTGATGGCAACTATCATGGTGTATCTCTGGCACAGGATGTGATCTGTATGGCGTACCCTGATATATGGGCTATTACGATAGAGTACTTCACACCACGCACACCGGCTAATGACACGGGTGGTATCTGGTTGCCAGTGCCCCACCATCAGAAGCCACACCGGGCGTACTTCACAGAGGCAGGGTACAAGAGTGCCCTTACTCAGATAGAGGGGAAGTACCGAGGTAGGTACAGCGGGTACTACCGTACTGCTGGTACGGGGCATGGTAGGTACCGTATCACTGGTGTGCACTACACAACAGACAGTGCTGTATCAGAGACCATCATCACTGTCAACTGAGTACATGATATACTAGGATGATGCTGGCATAGCTGTATCCTCATTGCTGCGGCCCCTTGCTATCAGACTTAAGGTGATAGCAAGTGGGTCGCTTTATTGTAGGAGGGCAAATGTTTGTCGTATATTCTTTTTATGATGCAAATGGTGATCTACTTTATGTGGGACAAAGTATTAATGTTGGTGCTCGCATTCAATACCATTCCACACAACAGCCGTGGTTTAGTGAGGTAGCGGATATCCGCCTTGAATACTACCCTAATGATAAAGCTATGTGTAGGGCTGAGATCCAAGCTATCGCTAGGGGTAACCCTAAGTACAACTATGACCACACAGGTAAAGCGCAACGTAAGCACACGCTGGGTTGTGACGATGACTGTATGTTGATGCTAGACGGTATCCGTTGTGGTGCAGTGCGTACTGTATCTGATGCACTGAAGTTCTTTGCTGATAGCTTTAGCCGAAGTGATGCGGCTATGTTCAGGTTGAAGATAGATAAGAAGATAGTGGTTGATATTCATGGTTGTATATTCATACATGACTTGCATACTCATTCATAAGCATGCATAGATATACAGACGATGACTACGATGAGTTACGACCACAGAGTGTGTCGGATTGGTCACTCTAAATAAAGGGCTTGAATTGCACCCGTTACCACTCCGGAGCGTAATGGAGTCCCTTTACAGTGTACGTATGTGCAGGTCAGAGCCCCGCTGGGGGTAGGGGCGGTCAAATCGCTGGTAGCAGAGAGTTATAGGACCCCCCTGGCAACCCCCCATTTAATATGTCAGAAAAAGCAATTTTAAAATGGTCTATTACGCTGCGTGAATGGCATGAATAGATGATGAATACCATTCATGAATAGTCATGCATACGCTATTCATCGAACACATAAAGGAGGGCAATTAGTGGTCCCGAAAGTTGCGAAAGAAATAGTTGTGAATCGCCAGGGCGGTTTTGCGGAATTGCTTATCGACGGCGAGCCGTTTCCATTTGCCATTAGCGCAGATGTGAAGACCATAATCAATTCAGATGCCATGCCTTATGTGGAAATTACCATTTGGACTGACAGTTTGGTCGTCAAGAACACCCTTTCAACGGAGGAATAACGTGGGCGGAACCGGGTCGGGTAGAAAGAGAAAGCCCACTGAGACAATGGAGCTAGAAGGCTATCGAAAGGACCGGCTAAACACCAATCCGCCGAAACTCGATAAACTAGCTTCCGCCGAACCTCCCCCGAATATGAACGGCTATGCGCGTGAGGTATGGACTCTGTGGCTTCCTCAGCTCACGAAAGCTGGTGTTGTGACCACGGCTGACCTCCCCGCCTTCAGAATCCTCTGTGAGGCGTTCGGTGAGTACCGGATGGCAGTGGATAACCTGGAGAGCGAAGGCTACATCATCACGCAGTACAACAAAGACAGTACGCGGGAGGTTGTCAACCCTTGGCAACGGATTAAGAACGACGCTGAGGCCAAGATTGCCCGTTACATGGCGCGGTTTGGCCTTACGCCTGCCGATAGAGCAGGTTTGGAATTGCCGGACAATTCAAACAATGGAAATCCGAACGATCCTAGTCGTTTTCTGGAGTAATTGACCCTTTTGGAGGTAAATTCGTGGCAAATCGTACCCTTTTCCTTACGGAAAGTGCGCCCAGATCAGGCATGCGTCTTGGTCGGCACGTTAACCATGACCCACGAAGTAGGGCATTCCCTCACCCGACCGACCTAACAGCCGCTTCTAAGTCCGTCGAATGGAAGCGCCACTCTCCGATATTCGATCAGGGTGATATCGGTTCTTGTACCGGAAATGCTGCTTCTGGCCTGGTTGCCACGGATTCTAAGTACCGAAACGGCCGTAACGACTGTTCTGAGCGTGACGCGCTGGTCATTTACGAGCGCGCTACGCAGATTGATAGCTTTGATGGCTCCTATCCTCCGGATGACACTGGTTCGGACGGTCTGAGCGTTATGAAGGTGCTGAAGGAGCAGGGATACGTCAAGAGCTACCAGCATGCGTTCACTTTCGCTGCTATGGCCACGGCTCTTCAGGAACGTCCTGTCATCGTGGGTATCCAGTGGCAGAATGACATGTACAGCCCTGACGAGAACGGCGTTGTGCGTTGGTCTGGTGGCGTTGTAGGCGGTCATGAGTTCGTTGTGCGTGGTCTGGACGCTGTGAAGCAGCTTGTTATCTGTGATAACTCGTGGGGAGACTCGTGGGGTGTGGCTGGCTCCTTCAAGGTCCCGTACGCCGACTTCACTAAGGCTCTTGCGGCTGATGGTGACGTGACAATCCCGCGATGGTGGAATGAGTAATACAAAAGCTTCGTGGGGGCTGTGCCTAAACGGCGGACAGTCTTAAACATCTTAGCCGAGTGCCCACGAACAAATGCGGGTAGCTTAATTGGAAAAGCTCTGGTCTCCAAAACCAGCATATCTAGGTTCGAATCCTAGCCCGCGTGCTAATGATCCGTAACTCAATGGCAGAGTAGCGCCCTGTTAAGGCGTCGGTTGTAGGTTCGAATCCTACCGGATCAGCTCATGATAAAATTGTGACATGCAGTTACTTATATTGAGGGGGCAGCATGGCAGGAAAGACTAAGGAGGCTGGTCCCCTCTGCGGATTCACTTGGGATGACGCGGTGTGCCGTAAGCGTGGAGACCATATGTGTGAACCACGCGTGGCCAAGGTAGTCGGGTTTATCGAGAACATTTGTGTTCACACTAAGTCCGTATTTGCACGTAAGCCGTTTATCTTGGAGGAGTGGCAGCGTGACGAAATCGTTCGGCCGGTATTCGGTACGGTTCGATACTCGGAGCAATGGGGCTGCTATATCCGGAGATATACGCTCGCGCACATCGAGTTGGGTCGTGGTAACGGCAAGTCTGAACTTGCAGCCGCTTTGGTTCTCTATCTGTTGGTGGCCGATGGGGAGGAGTCAGCCGAGGTTTACGGTGCTGCCAAGACCACTAAGCAGGCTGGTAAGGTCGGCGAAGTCGTAAAGCGCATGATGGAGCTTTCACCGCTCCTTTCCAAGCGTCTGAGCTACCACAAGCAGGCGCGTAGGCTTTCTGACCACAAGACCAACAGCTATTACGAGGTTATTCCTGGTGACGCTGAGGGCGAGCTTGGCCACAACGCCTATGGCGTGGTCATTGACGAGTTCCTCACACAGGCTGATCCTGAATTGTTCGACGCACTCCGTACGGCGCAAGGTAAGCGGCCACAGTCGCTCATCATCTGCTTCACTACGGCTGGCCAGACAGATGGGTTCGCGTATGAACAGCATAAAGAGATGCAAAAGATCTCGGAGGATCCTAGTAGAGCACCACACATTTTCGTTTACTTGCGGAACGTACCGATGGATGCGGACCCTTGGGATGAGAGTTTGTGGACGCTGGCTAATCCTGCGTTGGGGAAATTCCTGTCCTTGGACACGCTGCGAAATGAGGCGTTGGAAGCTAAAAATGACCCGGTAAAGGAAGTGGCGTTTCGTCAGTTCCGGCTGAATCAGTGGGTTGCCAACACGTCCATTTGGATGCAAATGACGACGTTCGACCCGTGTGCAGGCGTCGTGTGGGACTCGCCTGAGGCTCTGAGAGCGTCTCTGGCTGGCCGGGTAGCGTGGGGTGGCTTGGATATCGCCTCCAAGCTGGACCTGTGCGCCTGGTGTCTCCTGGTGCTGCCTACGAACGAGGAAGACCCCATTGACGTCATCTGGCGATTCTGGATACCCGAACGACCGATCAAGGAACTGGATCTAGCCACTACTGGCAAGTTCAGTCAGTGGATCGAAGACGGTTGGGTAACGGTGTCGGGTGACAACGTGTTGAACTTCGAGAAGGTATACGCCGATATTGAAGCTGATGCACAACTATTTGACATTCTAGGGTTTGACGTAGATGAATTCGCGTCATGGCCCGTGATTGAACGTGTGATGGCCTCTACTATGCTGACAGAAGAGGAGATTAGCGCGTACAAGAACACATATGAGCGTATGTCACCGGGTCTTGAGGGAGTTATGGGTCTGGCGCAAGATAAGCGCTGGGCGCACCACATGAACCCTGTAGCTCGCTGGTGTGTTGAAAATACCGAAGTGCGTTTTTCGCCAATGCATCCTGAGTTGATCCGAGTGGAGAAGCCAGAGCGCAACAAGACAGGCAAGCGCGTTGATGCTGTTCCCGCTTGGGCGATGGCAATGAATGCGTGGGACCTTCGTGGTAGTCGTGAAATCCCCACTTCGGCGTATGAAGACCATGATCTACTAATTATATAGGAGTCGCGACATGTTCGGTTGGCGAAGGCTAATGAAACAGCGCGTAGTGGTCAACCTCAAGTCTGGTCGCGCGTTCCAAGGCATCATCATGCGACGTTCGGGGCCATTTATCTTCATGCTTCAGGTGGTTATGCACGAACCGGAGCTTTCGGATGGTGTTCCTGTTGATGGTGAGGTGGCCATTCCGGTCAGCGATATCGAATTCATTCAAAATGGAGGTGGGTAATGGCGTTTGTCGTAAGCTCAGGCGTCATTTCACAGTCCACTAGTCCTCTTTACCTGCGCAGAACTGCACTAGACTTGCGACTGCCCACAATGGAAGACGTTCAGACGTACGGCTACATTTACCGAAAGCAGCCTAACGTTCGAATGGTTGTGTCGTTTCTGGCGCGAAATATTGCACAGTTGAAGCTGAAGGTATACCAGAAGAATGGAAATGACCGTAAGGAGCAGACTGAACACCCTCTGACGCTGCTTATGGCTAATCCGTCCCCTACGGTTACCGCATACCGGACTATGTACGGCGTGGTGGCGGATTACGCTATCTATGACGCTGCGTACCTGCTCAAAATGAGGGATGCCGACACGGGGCAGATGTCTCTTGTCCGGCTTCCTCCGGAACTAGTCGATCCTGGTGGCGATAACTGGTACACACCGGAGTACTTCACGTTCTACGGGACCAAAAAGCCACAGGAATTTGATGCTAGTGACGTTGTGTACTTTAGAGGCTACAGTCCTGAGGGTGATCTAGGGGGTTCTTCTCCTATTGAGGCACTCAGGCAGGAACTTGCCGAAGGGTACCAGGCTTCGCGCTACCGAGAGCAGTTGTGGAAGAATGGCGCGCGTATGTCCGGCTACATTGAGCGGCCAGCAGACGCGCCTAAGTGGGATGACATTAAAATCAATCGTTTCAAGAAGGCATGGCAGTCTCAGTACGCGGGAGATGGGCCGCAAGCAGGTGGTACGCCTATCCTGGAAGACGGAATGACGTATAGGCCCGCTGCAATGTCTGCCGAACAGGCACAATACATCGAAAGCCGTAGGCTGACCCGTGAAGAGGCAGCCATTGCCTACCATATTCCGCCTCCGATGGTGGGAATTCTGGACCATGCAACGTTTAGCAACATTGAAGAGCAGCACAAGATGCTGTATCAGGACACGCTTGGTCCGTGGCTTACGCAAATCGAGCAGGAAATCAATCTTCAGCTTCTTGCTGATAAGGACATAGAGGCTAGGCCGAATATCCTACGAAAGACCTACGTAGAGTTCAACATCGCGGAGAAGCTGGAAGGCTCCTTTGAGGAGCAGTCTTCTGCGCTCTCTACGCTGGTTGGTGGACCTGTCATGACCAGGAACGAGGGACGCGCGAAGCTGAACCTTCCTTCGGTTGAAGGTGGGGATGAGCTGGTTACCCCTCTGAACGTCACTACGGGCGGACAGGATAGCCCGCAGGACGGGGGAGACCCTACGCCTACCCCTGACGCTCCGAAGCCAGCAGAGGAAGCCTCAGCGCCTCCTAAGGGCTTCGTGGCCCGCATGAAGCAGGTAACGATGTCCAAGTACGGTGCTGGCGTTGATGACTGGTTCTCTGAAGAGCGCTGGTCTCGCGAGCTTGCTCCTCATATGGGAGGGCAAGAGGCTAACGCCTATGTCCGCGCTGTGAAGAATTGGCTGGACATGGCAGCAAGGCAGGATGACCCGAAAGACGCTATAAAGGCTGTCTTCAACGTATTGGAGAGTGACGAATGACTCAGCTTAAGCGCGATTTTGGCGCGCAGGTGAAGTCTGCCAACGACGAGACTGGAGAGGTTGAAGCACTCGTTGCGACCTACGACGTTGATAGCGTTGGCGACAAAATCATTCCGGGAGCGTTTGAGAAGACGCTGAAGGAGTGGAAGGAAAGCGGGGACAACATCCCGTGGATTTGGTCGCACAAGCACGACGACCTTGACGCCTATCTTGGTGAGATTACCGATATCAAGGAAACGAAGGATGGTCTGCTGGTTAAGGCCAAGCATGACATGGACCATCCGGCTTCTAAGCGAGCTTTCGACCTGATGAAGTCGGGTAAGATCAAAAACTTCTCGTTTGCCTACGAGGTAAAGGACGGGGAGTTTGTTGATGAGACCGTGGATGAAGATAAGGGATTGAAGGCTCAGTATTTCGCGCTGAAGGAGCTGAAGATTTTTGAGGCTGGCCCTTGTTTGATTGGTGCCAACCAAAATACGCGCCTTCTTGGCGCTAAGCGAGCCGACGTTATTGTGGAGGTTAAGGGCGAGGACTTTAGCAATGCTGGCGTCTTTGTTGAAATAAATGACCTTGCAATGATGCGTGATATACTTGAAGACGCGGGGTACAAGTGTATTCCGCCCACTGACGACAATTCCGATTCTGCCAAGGGTACTCCCGATGAGCGTTCCGGCGAAAAGGCGTCAACTGCACGGATTAAGTTGGACCTGGATCTATTCGAAACAGATGTAAGGGAGTACCTTTCATGACTATTGATGAGGCTAAGGCCGCGCTTGAGGCTCACCTCAAGTCCGCGCGCGCTATTGCCGTAAAGGCTGAGCAGGAGAATCGGGACTTTACCGAGACTGAGCAGCATGACCTGAACGAGTGCCTTCTGAAGGCGAAGGAAGCCAAGGATGTGCTCGACAATGACAAGAACCGTAGTTCGATGCTGGACACTATCAAGGCTCTTGGTGAGGGTGTTGAGCTGAACGACGGTAAGCGAGAGACTGAGACGGCGAGTGGCCTGATTATCCCTGGTAAGAACGGCTCCATTGGTGAGCAGTTCGTTAAGCACCAGGCGTTTCAGGACCTTCAGAAGAGTCTTCCGCAGAGTCCGAACAGCATGGGCAAGATGCGCATTGAGAGCGCGTCTGTCGGTGTGAAGACCCTGGTTACTGGCGCTGATGACACTTCGGCTGGCGTTTTCGTCATGTCCGAGCGGCGTCAGCGGTACGAAGAGCTGGGACGGCGCGAGTTCGTCATGCGGTCACTGGTCAGCGTTCAGACTACTCAGTCGGACACGATTGACTATGTGATCACTGAGACCACGAACACGAATGCGGCTGCCCCGGTTGCTGAGGCGACTACGGACGCGCTTCCGACTCAGAACCAGACCACTGGCCCCCTGGTGAACAACGCTGGTGGTGGCTACAAGCCGCAGGGCGCGCTTGCCTACAGCACCGCTTCGACTACGGTTAAGACCCTGGCTGAGTGGATGCCTGTCACC